>Ga0074195_1000051_pt1 | contig 305066 bp, 300 predicted proteins | sample EPASupsiteHSE623_FD_64525 | JGI IMG/M metagenome (GOLD analysis project Ga0074195, IMG submission 64525) | Bioremediated contaminated groundwater from EPA Superfund site, New Mexico - Sample HSE6-23 | ecosystem: Environmental > Aquatic > Deep subsurface > Groundwater > Contaminated ...
TATTTTTTGTGGGGGTTGGATTGAGGTTTTTGGCAATTTAATTTGAAGCAGGGCTGTTATCCAGCGTCTTCTCCTGAAGCTCCTTGAGCACCTCGAAGCCTTCATCCTTAAGCGTATTCACCCTATCAGAGGCCTTACTAAGGTCATGGACGATTTCCTTCTCATGGGCGACGAGTCGGCCTAACGCATCGATTTCGTTTGCGCCATCTGAGGTCTGTTTCGCTTGCTCAGAAGCGCCATCGGCGATTTCCTGAATCGTCTTCGCCACCTCTTCGGCAGAGAGTGAGGACTGCTCACTCATGGCGGTGAGTTCTTCAGCAGATGAGCTGACATGGCTTGCATTATCTGAGATGCCTTTAATCAGCTCAACCAGATTATGTTCCATGAGCAGTGTCGCATTAGCGATTTGGCCGATTTCATCCTTTTTCTTTAAAAGCTTTTCGTCCGATTTCAATGCAGACCCTGATAAATCATAATCCGCTATACGGTTAATCTCAAGTGCAAGACGCTTTACAGGACGGGTGAGGTTCACCGCGAAATAATAGAGCACGAATGCGATGAACACGACGATGAAAAGTAAAATGATGGCATTATTAACAAACATGTTAATGATGCGGTTATTGATCCATTCCAGATCATAGGAAACCCTGAAAACGCCGATAACCTGTGACTGTTCTGGGTTATAGATGGGTTTATAGTGATAAAGCATCTTTCGGGTATTTTGAGTTAGACTCTTTCCGAGAAGTGCATCTGCGATGGCTTTTTTCGTATCTGCATCGAAAACATCCAGCGATTTGCCGATCAAAGCCTGATCTTCTGCGATGGTTGAGGTGATTAGACCCGCTGCAGTGAAAATCTGCAGGTTAGAATATGAGGTGTCCTTAAAGGAGCCGTAAAAGCTGTCGCCGAAGCCTACCTGAAGTGTTCCGATAACTGTTCCGGCATCCATAACAGGCACAAATGCACGGACCTGAACACCCGAGGTACCGGCTTCGATACCAGCCACTGCCTTTCCAGTCAGAGCGGCTGCAATCGATCGGTTTCCAGATTTGTTATCACCAGCCTTTTCTGGATTATGGGCTCGGTAGAGGACTTTTCCAGTGGCATCACCGATTTCGAAAACCGTCATCCCTGTGTTTGCGCTAAACTTGTCGTAGATGGGCTTAGCAAAGATTGCCAGCTGTTTTGCATTGGCATTTTTAATGCCGTTCATCAGCTGATTATCATCGCCATAAACCTCTGCGAGGGCCATCGCATCCTTAACTTTACTGTTTACCATGGCATCCAGTAGAGCCACTGAGGTCATCAGATCTTCCTCAGCATCATCATTATAATTTATAGCCGTTTGCAGTGTCAGGATTACGAGACCTGCAACGACGACGATGAGCAGAAAAGCAAACAACCCGACGAGCTTCGCCGAAATACCTGTAAATCGACTGGATTTCTGGGAAGAAGGTTTGCTTTTAGTTTGCTTCTCTTTCTTTAATTTCATTTTTTTCACCTTTGGTGCCTTACGATTACTCTTTTTGTCTTCCGACATTTTTACCTCCGAACGATATGAAAATTAAACTAAAGGATACTATACCATAAATACCCGTTTGAAGATATGGTTACCATAATTTTATGTGATAAAATACCAATAGAAAAAACCAATCGATGGGCTTCTATCCATCAATTGGTTTCTTTTCATGTTTCAGCGTCAATGGCTGATGTGGTCTGCGCCACATGGAGAAAGAATTTGGAATCCTCCTTCACCAGGTGGTTGTTGATCACATCCCGTAGCAGGTAATCGATGAAGACCCATGGGTGCATTTGGCGATCCCTTAGCGCATCCAGATAAAGCTGTGTGGCCGCAAGTAGCTGTAGGTGGATGTTACGGTGATGATCCGTCAGGGGGTAGCCGATACTGAGGAGTATCGTTTCTTCGTCTTCGAAATGCTGCTTAATGTGAGGGATGAGCGACTCGATAAAGCCCATCATCTGCTCATCTGATTTTCCGGTATTATAGGCATCGATGAGTTTATTTATGCCATCGAGGAGCTGTTTATGTTGCAGGTCGATATGAGGGTGGCCACACTCGAACTCGGACTGCCAGTTTAAATGATGCTTCGGTACCGTGCTGTTACTTAGCTTAGCGATCTCGATGCGGTTACGTCCACTGGCCTTAGCAGAGAGCATGGCCATGTCGGCACGTAGGAACCACTCGCCAAACGATTCGCCTGGCAGACGGATGGCGAGTCCAAAACTGGCGGTTATCTGTCTGGAAAATGGCATTTCCATATGTGCGATGGACTCTCTTAGTTTTTCAGCGATGCGCCATGCATTATGCATGTCACAGTTTTTTATGAATAAGACGAACTCTTCGCCACCCCATCTGAAGACCTCATCATCATCTCGCAGTTTCTGTTTAAGAAGACTTGCCAGCTGTACGAGAACCATGTCACCTACTTCGTGGCCGAAATCGTCGTTGATGCGCTTAAAGTGATCGATATCCAGTAGTAAAAGGGCGTAATTCGGTGCCGGCTCCATCATAAAGGCGTCCTTCAGCGTCAGGTTGAAATGGTGGCGATTATGGAGGCCTGTGAGCGCATCTGTGGCGGCCTGGAGCTTTAACTGTCGTGCGTGCTCATTGTCCAGCTGATACTGGGTGATAATTCCCAGGGTAAAGATGATCGCCTCGATGGGGAGGGACATGTAATAGAGCACGATGACCAGAAACCGGTCGGGAAGTAGTCCCATGGTGATGAAGCAGTTGAGGTTCGTGGTGATGATGAAAAGGTTGATGCCGAAATGGAATAGTAAGGACGTGTTGAGGTTCTTAAAAAAGTGATAGTTCACGGCTACCAGTGTAACCGTACTTAACGAATGGACGTAGAGCATGGACAGGAACTGATCAAGGTCGGTTGTCCACATGATCAACAGTACACAAGCGGTTAAAAATGTCAGGAGATGCGTATACTTTTTAATCACGCCACGGGCGGCCATCTGGTGTAGGGCGAACAGCATGAAAACATAGAGGGAAAGGACCTTCAGACCAGGCAGAAACTCGCCGTGGGCGATGCCGGATACCACATGGTGCATGCCTGAGCAGATGAACAGCATTAATGAGGTGACGAGGATAAATAACCCGTGATAAGCATACCGGTGTTCTTTATGGATGGAAAAGAGCAGAAAATTAAAAAGCGATGTCGCCAGTGAAAAGCCGACGCTTAGCATCATGAAAACAACCCATTTGTTCGTCGTGCTATAAAACAGTTGGCTTGATGCGAGGTAGTAGTTAGCGCGATGTTTATAGGGCGAGGCGGTAAGGGTTACATCATACGTGACATCGTCAGCTAAAGACTGTGAGTCGATGACGACGTACGGATAGATGGCATCGTCCCGGATCGTTAAGCGGCTCACGATTTCCCTCGTATCAGCACGACGGAGCGTCACTTTTTCGAGGCGTGCGAGTGTGTCACTAAGATAAAGGAGATTCCCTGATTTGAGCAATCCTTTATCGAGGGTGAGCGTCTGAGTTTCCAGTTCAGCCGCTGCGATGGAAACCCCAGGGCGACCAGAGAGCTTCACCGTTTCTCTAGGCATTAAAAATTCCGGAAAAAGAAGGAAGAGGATGGCCATGAGCGTTACAACTATACTCGCTATTCCCAATCTCAGCCGCGTTTTTTCTGAAAGTTCAAGAATCGACATGTTTACCTCCGGCATGATGCAAAAAATAAAGCACCTACATAAAATGTAGGTGCGATAGGTCATAAAGCACTGTACTTAATAAATTATAGTTATACAAATAAAAGCAAGTTTAATCAATTTAAGAAAACGAACTGAATTGCCGCTCAACTATTCAAAATCAAACGGTTAATTAATGTTAACATATGCTAAAAGTATTGTCAAACGTCTAAAAATTGTGTAAATTTAATAAAAGCTTACCATAATATGAGGTGGGAAAATGCAGAAGGAAATTTCGGCCATCGAGCATATCAAGGTGCTGTATCTAGAAGATGACCAGGTAATCAAACGGCTTGTGTCTGACACCCTTACGAACCATATCAACCAGTTTATGGTGGCGAATAACGGTGAAGAGGGGCTCACTCTTTTCCGCACCTTTAAGCCCGATCTGGTGATTACCGACCTGAGGATGCCTAAGGTGTCTGGGATTGAGTTCATACAGGAGATTCGTAAGGAGTATCCTCATCTGCCGATTATCGTCACATCAGGGGTATCTGATGTGGAGACCTTTATGAAGAGCATCGAGCTCAAGGTGGATAAGTACATCATGAAGCCGTTTGCACCAGAGGAAATCATCAGTGCCATCCAGATGTTCAGCCGCCATGTCATGGCCACTCATTTTTGTAGTTCTGATGCCGATTTTTCTAAGATGCCAGCGGAATTCGTCACGCAGTTTCTCACCACCGTTCGCAACTTCATCAGTAGCTATTATAAGGAAACCTTCGGTAAGGGAGCTAGCCGAATCGTTACACAAATTGATGGACGAAAAATTCAGGTAACCCTGCATGAGCCGTTTTCCAGCTATGAGCATACCTTAGCGAAGAAGGTTTATGATCCGGCGTTTGTGAATGGTATCCGTAAAAACGCCATCGAGCATCTCGGGCCTGAGATGTCCAGACGACTTTCCTATCTCTGTGGTCTGGAGCTGAGACTGGGATCTGTTTTCGTGGACTGTGAAGGCCATGTGGAGCGAATTACCTTCGATATCAGTTGACATAAGATTGTTTTATAAAGTTAATTAAGGGTATATATTTAGTGACAAAGAAACAGAGAGCTAAACTGGACGCTTGCTCTCTGTGGAGCCAATAGCGTAACCGGCCATGAGCCGGTTATTTTTTTTAAAGAAACGGGGTGACATGATGAAGCGTAGTGGTAAGAAAACCCTAAGTATCATCGTGGTGATGGCGATGATTTGCACCCTTAGTATCATGAGTGTGGATTTCGCAGCCGATTTCGGCGGCGAGTCGATCGTAACACCGACGATGGATGTTTGGTTTGAGCAAAACGGCGATAGTACTTATATCAACCTACATGGCCTCACCATAAGTGGACAGTACTTCGTTAGCCTGTATGATGATGCGAACCAATGGATCGAAGGCCCAATCGGTTATGTCGATACTGGCGATTCGATGCCCTTTGATGACTTTACAGAGCCCATAATGCCGGGAAATCACGTCATCTTACAGGAGCAACAGCCTGATGAAAGTCTAATTACGGTTATCGATTATGTGGTGGCGGATATTTCAGTGGACGTGGTGAACATTAACACTGAAATCATCACAGGGTTTTCAAACCAAGGCCCACAGATCCAGGTGGTGGTCTTTGAGCTCGACGGCGATACAGTGATCGCCGAATATAGCCTCATGGCTGATGTCACAGATGGCACCTTCAGCGCCGATTTTACGGGTGTTTGCGACATTCATCCGTTAAGTACGGGTTTGATCGTCAAGCCTGATGGACTAGGCAACCAGACCGTGACCAACTGGTGGGCACCTAACCCAGAGCTCATGGTGAATCCGATGCTGGAAACCATGAGTGGATACGGATGGTCAGGGCCTGTAACCGTGGTGTTTAACGAAGGCACACCAGCAGAAACGTCGTTCATCATCCCTGTGGAGCCAGAGTTTGGAAGCTTCGAAAACGTCGAACTCGGCGTGGATTTTTATGGTGGCCTCACTTTTATAGCTTACGACGGGATAACCACTCGACTGATGACGGTTAGCACACTCACCATCGAGTGGATGGACATCAGTAGCGATCAAGTAATGATGGTTGCTGAACCTGACGCCTATATCCAGTTCATCATCATGGAGGGCACTTTCCCGGATGTCAGCTTTCCAGTGTGGGTCGATGGGACTACCGATGAAACAGGTCACATCCTGTTTGATTTTTCTGCTACCAGCGATACACCTTATGACCTTACCCTCGATACCTGGGGTTTCACCCGAAACTACGATGGCCATAATAACGCGACACTTTACGAATGGCGAACATCAGAATATGTCACCATTTATGGCGATTTGACAGGGGATGGGCAACTTGATAAAGCCGATGTGAAGCTGTTAGCCCATGCAATTGCAGGCAAAATTACGCTTTCAGATTATCAGCAAATCGTCGCAGACGTTGATCGGGATGGCGATATGGATGCTCTGGATTTGAAAGCCCTTAATCAACTCATTAAACAGAAATAGGAAAATACAGAAATAGTTCTCAAATAATAACAAATCTGATATACTATAGTCAAAATTTACTGTTTAGTCGCAGAAGAGGATCCAGATGGTCGGGTTATGGTATTTAGGTAGTATCGTTTTCGCATTGGTTTTAATGCATTTGTTATATCGTGTCAGACATTCGAGAGTGGCTCATTTACTTATAATGGGCACTCTTTTTGTGTTGTTTTGGCTGGCGGTGGAAGCCCTAAGCGCATATGGCGGCGATGAGCCAAACGTTTTAAGACTGCAGCAGGCGAAACTCGTCAGCGCCATGATGATTCCGCCACTGTATTTACTTTTCGCATTAGAATTTCATCAAATTCCACTGAAGCTGAAGAATCTAAAGTACCTGGTGTATCTCGTTCCATTATTATCCCTGATGTCAATGCTTACGCAGGACATTCCCTATCCGTTTGCCATGGACATCAGTCTCGTGTACTGGCATCAGATGCCATTACTCTCACTCCATCCCGATATCGGATTTTATATCCATACGGCGTATTCTTATCTACTGATCAGTATCGTCTGCGTTCTCTTTTTCATAAGAGCCATACGTTCCACACGATTCTATAGAACACAAAGCACATTCATCTTTTTCGGAACTACCATCACGTTCGGCATCAACCTCATGTTTGTGCGTCTGCACACGGGTCCGGACTTTATGGACACCACACCCATCACCATGCTCATTACATTATATATCCTATACTGGGGAGTGTTTATCCTTCCGAGATCCACCATTTCACCCATCGCGCGTAAGTTGATCGTGGAGAACCTCAGTGAAGCCGTATTCTTATTAGATGCCAGTGGTAGAGTCATCGACATGAACCCTAAAGCCGTAGAAGTCATCTGTGACCATCATCCCATGGCACAGAGCATGGCGGATTTAAACCGGAAGAGTCCTAAAAATAAACTGCTTTATCTGGGAAGTATGATCGATGAGCTGCTGTATTACATCCCAGAAATCACCCATCTTAAGAAAACCGATGATCAGGTTCAAGACATCATCCTGGAAAAGGGAGATGCCCTAAGCTTCTATTCCATGGAGCATACCCCTATTTTTCATAAGGATGGTTCGTTATTAGGGCGAATCCTCATCCTACACGATGTGACCGAGCTGTCTATCCACCTAAATCGACTTAAGCTGTTAAACGAAGCCTTGGTGCTATCTGACCGAGTTCTAGAGTCTGCACTGGAAGGCGTCACCATCACTGATGTGGATGCGAATATCGTAAAAATCAATAAATCCTTTGAGCGCATTTCGGGGTATTCTGAGGAAGAGCTCTTAGGACAGAATCCCAGACTCCTTAAATCGGGTAGACATGACCGCGCCTTCTATGAGGCCATGTGGCGTAGTATCCTCGATCATGGTTACTGGGAAGGTGAGATCTGGGACAGAAAAAAAGACGGTGAGGAATATCCGAAATGGATGTCCATCACTTCCCTTAAAAATAACAGCGGCGAAACCCAAAACTACATCGCCATCTCCACAGACCTCAGTAAAATTAAAAAGACAGAGCACGACCTGTTTTTAGCAGCCAACTTTGATCATTTGACAGGTCTGCCGAACAAGCCTTACTTCATCAGAAAGCTGGAGGACGTGCTGATTCGGTCGCGTTTAGGCGGTAAATCCATCGCACTTTTGTTTATCGACATCGATGACTTTAAGGTGATTAACGACTCTTTAGGACATAAAGCAGGCGACGATCTCTTAAAGGAAGTGTCCAGAAGGATCGTCACCCAGTTCAGCCGATCAGAAACCGTCGCCCGCTACGGCGGTGACGAGTTCGTCATCATCCTGGAAAATGTCCTCAGCGATATGGATGTGGCAGAGGCCGCCAGTCAGCTGGTATGTGCCCTTAACACGCCGTACACCATCATGTCGCGAACGCTTTCCATGAGTGTGAGCGTGGGGGTTGCACTCGCTCCAAACGACGAAAGTACGGTGGAGGGCTTGATTCGTAAGGCCGATGCGGCCATGCACGAGTCTAAGGAGAACGGGAAGAACCGTTATTCGTTTTCCTCTGAGGCCATCGAGCGTAAGAATCACGAGCGACTGGACATGCAGATCAAGCTCCAAAACGCCATCGAGCAACAGCAGTTTAGCCTGAACCTTCAGCCGATTATCAAGACGAAGGATGGAAGGTGGCAGATCGATGGCGCAGAGGCGTTGATTCGCTGGACACTTCCAACTGGCGAGCAGATTCCACCGTCGCGGTTTATACCGTTTGCTGAAAATAACGACATGATCATCACCATAGGACGCTGGATCGTCCAGGAAATCTATCGCATCGACCGCGTGCTTAAAAGCCATGGCCATGCGCTTAAGCTTTCCATCAACGTCTCAACGAAACAGTTCATTAAGGGCGAAATCGTGGAAACACTAAAACGGATAAATGAGCAACATGCGGACCAACAGATCAATCTCGTGGTGGAAATCACAGAGTCGCTCCTTTTCGAGCAGCTGGATCAAGCCCTACTCACGCTTCAGCAGATTAGAGAGATGGGGATAAAGGTGGCGCTGGACGACTTCGGGACGGGCTTCTCATCACTCAGCTACCTCACGCGACTTCCTATCGACTATCTTAAAATCGATAAATCATTCGTGGATGGCGTCGGTATCGGCGAGAAAAATATTACCTCCGACATCATCTCCATGGCCAGAAATCTCGGCCTTAAAACCGTGGCAGAGGGCGTGGAGGCGGATCATCAGGCAAGCTGGCTAATCGACGAAAACTGCGACGCGCTTCAGGGCTACTTTTTTAGCCGGCCTTTACCACTGGAGGAGTTCATCGCATTTGCGGATAACCTCAAATAATCGTGTGCGACGCATGCCGTTTGCGAACGCTCGACGCGAAAACGATTTTTGATGCGGTTTAAGTTCGATTTCACTTCACAATCCCTTGATCCGCTTGGGTCATTCGGATGCATTCCGTTTGCGAACGCTCGACGCGAAAACGAGACTCGCTACGCTCAAACAGTCATTTTCGCGATGTCTCGCTAACTTCGAACGGCATGGGCATCCTCATGAAATCGCTACTCGCGGGATGTGAAGCGAAATGAATAAAACTACATCCACAATTTCACCGTTCAAAACATAATTCATAACACCATTAAAAATAGTAGCCCCTTTCAACCATCGGTTGAAAGGGGCTTTTAGATATTATCAATTACGATACGACTATATTTCTGTATTGTATACTGAATCGTGAATCGCTTTCTGAATCATGTCCCACAGAATGTGCGGTAGTTTTTCGAAGTGGTGACGGCCTTCTCGTTCATAAAAGCGACGGAAAGCTGTTCCTCGCTATAGGCATAGGGTTTTTTAAGGAGATTCAGCAGTTCGTTATATCGGGTGTAATCATGTGCCGTCACGCAGCGCTCAAGTGCTTCTTCTACCCATGCATTTCGGGGGATGACACAAGGGTTATGGGCCTTCATGCGCTGGGCAATCGTATGAGCGAAATCGCTATGATTTTGAGTTGCTGGTTTTTGCGTGCTTAACAGCTGCTGCCATGTGGTGATCCAGTCGGATAGAACAGCGTAGCGGGTGGCGTACTGCTGAACCAGATTCTCGGCCTGTGCCGAAACCGTCTCTGGCTCAGAGCGAAGCGCTTCAAGTAACGTCAAATACACGAAGGTCTCTGTGAAATCCAGCTGATGGTCCCGCATGCGCTTAAGCAGGTCATCGATGAGTGCACTGGCACGTTCAAAGTGGGATTCGTTTTCATGAGATCTATTAGAAGGAAATGCGTTTGGATTTAGACCGAGCTTGTGGCAGAAGTTTTCATGATGGTGTTTTTGGTAGGCTTCGGCGTATTTTTTATACGCGCCATCGGCGAGGGCATGGGCCTGGTCGGGGTCATCGTGTAATAAAAGAAGCAAGGTTTCGCCGAGGCGGGCGAGGTTCCATCCGATGATATACGGCTGCTTACCATAGGCGTAGCGGCCGTTTTGATCGATGCTGCTGAACACGGTATCCGGATGATAGGTGTCCAAGAAAGCGCAGGGGCCGTAATCGATGGTTTCACCGCTGATGGCCGTGTTATCGGTGTTGAGAACGCCATGGATGAAACCCACCTGCTGCCACTGGGCCACTAGTGCGGCTTGCCGGGCGATGATGGCCTCGTAGAAGGCGAGTATGGGATTTTCAGCTAAGGCGAGGTGCGGGTAATGGCGCTGAATCGCGTAGTCCGCTAACTGCCTAAGCGCATTTAGGTGGACAGCGTCGTGGTTCGTTAGGGCCATGGCATACTGGAAGGTACCGACGCGGATGTGGCTTTCGGCGACCCTTACTAGGACAGCGCCTCTTTGAAGCTTTTCGCGCTGGATCCATTCGCCGGTTCTTAAAACCGCCAGCGATCTGGTCGTGGGAATGCCTAGACCATGCATGGCTTCGCTGATGAGGTACTCCCTAAGCATCGGTCCCATGGCCGCTTTACCGTCTCCGCGCCTAGAGTAGGTGGTTGGTCCTGAGCCTTTTAGGTGAAGGTCATAGCGCCTACCTTCGCGGGAAATCACTTCACCGAGGAGGAGCGCACGGCCGTCTCCCAGCATGGTGAACGAACCGAACTGGTGCCCAGCATAGGCCATGGCGATACCGGCAGCGTCCTCTGGAAGTGCATTTCCGGAGAGGAGTGCTGCACCTTCAGGGCTTAGGAGAAAGTCTTGAGGGAGGCCTAGGTCATCTGCTAGGACATTATTAAACACCACCACTTCTGCTATGGGGGTGTGATGTCCGGGTGCCTTCGTGTAGAAGACATGGGAGAGATTTGTATATGTGTTATCGAATTTTATCATCTATGGTATCCGCCTTTAATTTGGATTTTCGCTTAAGTAGTGTGATTATACCCAGAAATGCTGAAATCATATCAAAATTGGAATGAAGGGTTTGTATTGACGTCGGATAAAGAATCGGATAAAATGGTGTTGACCACATCGGTCAATCGTTAAACAAATATCAATAGGAGGTCCCTGTGGCCCATCACAGTCATGAATATGAAAAGTTTCACGCGCTGTCACCGGAGAAGCAAACCCTCATCATCAACACCGCTATGGCAGAGTTCGTGAGAGGGGGCTACGAGAAGGCTTCCATGAACACCATCGTGGAAAAAGCCGGAATATCGAAGGGCTCGCTTTTTTTCTACTTTAAAAATAAAAAACAGCTGTTTTTATACCTGTTTCATCTCTGCGAGGAGATGGTGGTGGATAACACCACAGCCAGTCTGGAAAACGACACACGGGATTTTCTCGATCGAATGAAGCGGATCATGCGGGGGAATGCCAATTTAATTAAACAGCATCCGTTAGTGTTCGCCTTTATGCGCACGGCAAAATCGGAAAACGCTTTAGAGGTGGTAGCTGAGGTGGCCGCACTTACGAATACGGCCAGTGAGGCGGTTTTTAAGAGCGTCTACAGCGCCATCGATGAAACGCTTTTTAAACCGGAAATCGATATCCCCATGGCGGTTTTCACGGTGAAGGCGACATTGTTTCAGCTGATTCACGATTTTCTGCGAAGTGGTGAAACTCAGACGGATGAACTGCTAAGCAGGATTGATGCCCAAATTCTCTTTTTCAAAGCACTCTTTTATACCCATTAAAACTAATCAAACGGAGGACACTATTATGCACATGGGAGACGCTCTCATCTCGCCTTTAGTGGGCGGTACCATGCTCGCCGCTACGGCAGGGCTCATGACAAAAGCCGTTAAATCGCTGGACAGAGACGCCGTCGAGCACCGAATCGCCTATATGGGCGTTACAGGCGCGTTTGTTTTCGCTTCACAGATGATCAACTTCGCCATACCGGGCACCGGCTCCAGCGGTCATATCGGCGGGGGGATGCTATTAGCCATCCTTTTAGGACCACATGCTGGGTTTCTAGCCATGGCCAGCATCCTACTGATTCAAGCACTCTTTTTCGCGGATGGTGGACTCCTGGCTTATGGCTGTAACGTCATCAACCTAGGCCTTTTCACCACCTATCTGGCGTATCCACTGATCTATCAGCGCATCCTTAAAATCAAACGCCTCAGCATGCGCACGAAGCTCATAGTGGGCGCTGTCGCAGGCACACTCGTGGCCTTACAGCTGGGGGCTTTTGCAGTGACCATAGAAACTGTACTCTCAGGGCGAACCGAGCTACCATTCGGCACATTTCTTCTCTTTATGCAGCCCATCCATCTGGCTATCGGTCTCGTGGAGGGCGTCATCACGGCTGCCGTGGTGAGCTACCTTTATGCGCAAAAGCCAGAGCTGCTTTACGATCAGTTGAAAACCGGTAGTCCTCATCCACAAACCTCAAAGAAATCCACAAAAGCAGTGGTCATCGTCCTACTCGTGGTGACTTTATTCACAGGCGCCGTACTGTCGAACTTCGCTTCAGCCAGTCCAGATGGTCTGGAGTGGTCCATCGAGAACGTGTCAGACGCTTTTTTAGCCGCCATGGGCGAGCATCCGATCCTCGCTCTTCAGGAGAAGCTCGCATGGATGCCAGACTATGGCTTTAAAAGCGACCAGGTCCCAGAAGCCTTCGGCACCAGCTTCGCGGGTATCATCGGCAGCATCGCCACCCTTTTGCTCGTCATGGGCATCGGCCGATTCGCTAAAAAACGACTTGCCAAATGACCACACAAAAGTTGGTCCACGCCCTCTTGAACCTCAGTGAAATCGAGGAACTCTCCAGTCAGAGACACTGGCTGACGCGACTTCATCCGCTGGCGAAGCTCCTGGTCACGGTATTCTATATTTTTATGGTCACCGCCAGTCCGAAGTACAGCCTTCAGACAGTGATTCTACTGGCGAGCTATCCCGTTTTTATCATGGCTGCCACGCCGATACCTGCGCGCATACTGCTGTCTAAGCTGATTATCCCGGCATTTTTTAGCATCAGCCTCGGGCTCTTTAACCCGATTCTGGATCCCGCTTATGGCTGGCTTTCGCTGCTGACACTTATGATCAAGGCGCTGTTATGCGGGTTCGCCGCACTGCTGCAGGTGGCCACCACGAAGGTGGAGGACATCGCCTATGCCCTGGGGTGGCTCAGATTTCCGAAGCTGATGACCACACTTTTTCTGCTGATGTTTCGATATATCGTGCTGTTTATAAACGAAATCGAGCGGGTCATCACCGCCTATAGCCTACGCTCAGGGGGACACACTGCCCTTAAGCCCAGCGCCTGGGGACCGCTGATCGGCCAACTGATGATCCGCACCGCTGATAAAGCAGAAAGGCTACACGACGCCATGCTGCTTCGTGGCTTTCACGGCCACTATCACACATCGCAGCCCGCGCGCCTAAACGCCACTGACACTATTTTTCTCACCCTCTGGCCCGTGGTGTTTATCGCCATACGCCTGATTACGACCTAGACGAAGGAGCCCCATGACCTCAGAACCCATTCTCACGCTGGAAAACGTCAGCATCGGCTACGAGCCAGCGAAAGCCGTTATCGAAAATCTTAGCTTCTCTCTCATGAAGGGCGAAAAAGTCGCCCTTATGGGTGCCAATGGCGCTGGCAAATCCACCCTCCTTAAAGCCCTCATCGGACTGATTCCGCATCACAGTGGCCGAATCCAGGTGAAAGGCCTTAACCTGCCCTCAGGGCCTGTACAGGCCGCCACACTTAAGGCAGTGAGAGCCATCATGGGCTATACGTTTCAGGAGGCTGACGACCAGCTGTTCATGAACACCGTCTACGACGATGTGGCCTTCGGCCCGCGTAATCAAGGCCACCATGAAGATGCGGTAAAGGAACGTGTGCAGCAGGCCTTAAGCACAGTGGGGCAACTTCATAACAGCCACAGACCGCCCTATAAGCTGTCTGGCGGAGAGAAGCGCGCCGTGGCCATCGCCACTGTGCTTTCCATGACTCCGGAGATTTTACTGATGGATGAGCCGGAATCCGGTCTCGACGGCTTCTCGCGTAAACGCCTCGCCAGCCTGCTGAAATCACTGGACCACGCCGTGCTGTTCACCACCCATGACCTCACCTTCGCGAAAAATGTGGCGGACCGGATCATCCTACTTAATGACGGTCAAATCGTCCTAGAAGGCGAAAGCCACGAGGTTCTCGCACAAACGGAAACGCTAGAAGCCTATCATATTTTATAACAGAAGATCGAAAGGAGCCCCCACATGACAGAATCAAACAAAAACACCACTCCCGAAGAAGTGGTGATCGGCGCTAGATACCGCCATTTTAAAGGAAATGAATACACCGTCCTCCACATCGCGAAGCACAGCGAAACAGAAGAGCGCATGGTGGTTTATGCGAAGGAATACGGCGACCACAGCGTGTGGGTCAGACCCTACGACATGTTTCTCGATTATAAGGAAGTGGATGGGCAGCTGGTGAAAAGGTTTACTCGCGTATCACCGTGAACCGTCATCATCGGGACTAGTTACAGTATTTTTGCGAAAAATTAACAAAAAAGTGTATGGAATTTCGTTGGCAACAGCTTCCATTTGGTATATATTAATAAAGATAGTTTTAAAAGTATCACTATTTGGTGGCTGTTTGTTACGAAAGGATGATCATGTTAAACTCAAAATTTAAAAAACCTGATTTAATACTCGACTTATATGCTGAGTCTGGAAATATCGGGGTTTGGTACTGCGATAAAATAACTGGTGAGGATGAAGTCTCAGAAGAGTGGGCACAGATGATCGGCTATCATGCCGAAGAGCTGAACCCTATGTCAGACGAAAAGTTTCTATCGTTGATTCATCCCGACGACTTAAAATCAAGTTTACCGAAAATAAACGAATTCTATTATGGTCATACCAATACATACGAAAACGAGTTCAGATTCAGACATAAAGAGGGTCACTACGTATGGGTTCTATCTCAAGCGAAAATTTATTCTAGGGAAAATGACCGCCCGAAACTAATAATCGGCACTCACATTAATATCGACGATCAAAAAAAGAGTGTAGAAAAATTAAGAAAGTTGACCATGTCGATCATATCTGCTTTTTCGATGGTCATCGAGCTGAAGGATCGATACACGAAGCATCATCTCGAAAGTACCGCTGAAATCGCTGTGAAAATCGGGAAAAAAATCGGGATGACCTATGAAGAGCAAGAACAGCTTTGGATGGCGGGTCATCTACATGATCTCGGAAAAGTTCAAATTCCTATCGAAATTCTTAATAAAGAAGGACGCTTAACCAAGGAAGAGTATGAGGTAATAAAGACACATTCTCTCTATGGCTACGAAATCCTAAAGGAGTTTGATTTTGGATTTCCACTTGCGGATATCGTAGCACAGCACCATGAACGACTAGATGGTAGTGGTTACCCTAAAGGACTAAAAGGGGACGAGATCCATTATATGGCGAAGATTATCGCTGTAGCTGATGTATTAGATGCCCTTCAGTCAGACCGCTCCTATCGAAGTAAGATGAGTAAGGATGAAATCATCACGATTCTCAAAGCCGGCGCAGGCATCCATTTTGAGCCTGAGCTCGTGAAAGTTTGCTGCGAGCTTTTAATGTCACCTAACGATGAAATAACATGACCTCCAAAACTGGAGGTCATGTTTTTTATAACAGTTTATCTAAATTTACTCGCGTATTACCGTGAACCGTCCTGGGCCTTCGGATTTAGACTGATACATGGCCTCGTCGGCACGCTTAAGCGCTTCCTGGAAATCTCTATCTGAGGTGTTAAAGAATGCACAGCCGATGGAAACTGTCGGTTTTATAGTAGATGTTCCTGATTTGAGATTAATGGTTGAGACTTGGTCTGTCACCTTATGGCAGACCACCTCAGCCATTTCTTTTTGCAGACCTGTAAAGATGATGACGAACTCGTCACCACCCCACCTGATATAGGTGTCTGTGCTACGAATCAGGATCTGTAAAGACCTCGACACGGCGATGAGCGTTTCATCCCCGAAATCGTGACCATAGGTATCGTTAATCTTCTTAAACCGGTCGATATCGAACATCATGATCATGGTGCTGTGCCCATACTTCTTAAAATCTTCGAACAGCTCTGTCATCAGAGATGTTCCATATCTGCGGTTAAATACTCCGGTAAGGGCATCGCGGTTCGCTTCATCCTCAAGGCGGCTTTTCGCCATGAGATACGACTTGCGTTCGATACTGATCTGCACGCCGAATCCCAGTAGCACCACGATGGTGAAAAACAGAATCAGACCGATGATTAGCCTAGATGCCAGTGCCCGGCTTTCAGCATTCGTCTTATCTGTAAATGCCTGTAGGTCATCTAGATACATGCCCATGCCGATCGCCCAATTATAGGGTTTATAAAGCTTCGAGTAGGAAAGCTTCTTCGCCACCTCTTCACTATCAAGCTTCTTAAAATAATACATATTATAAACTTCACCCTGTGCCTTTAGCCCGATAAGCTCCGCCAGGTATAGCTTTTCACCCTTTTCATCCGTCATCTCAGTGGAGAGTAGCATTCCCTCTGTTTCCGGAAGGTTAGGATGAATCACGCGGAACGCATAGCCGTCGCCACCCTCGAAGTTGGTAATCTCGTTCACCCAAATATAGCCACCCTCGCTAAAGGACATCTGATGTACACGATCGTGTATCAAATTCTTCACTTCAGTATCGATGAGCCCTTGATCAATCCCGATCAATAGCTTTAAATCGCCTAACTGGATAATCTCACATACAGCAAGCTCACTCTCGACACATTCAACCGTCGCTTCCCAATTGATTTCGTCGATGGCGTTTGGATTATAGACCGCTTCATCACTGACGGTATCCCACATGATTACGGTCCATGTTTCGGTGGTCGCCTGCTGATCAAAATACTTCGTAACGATGTTCACATAAGAATCCTTCGGCATATCGGCCATGCCATCGAACCGCGCACTGGTCTCCGCCACCAGAGCAGCATAATAATCCCGGCGGTCCGACCTCAGCGCATCGATGTCCACGATGAGGTTATTCACCGTATCTTTCAAAAACGCCTTCTTCGTCTCCTGGATGCTCAGTAGCGTCTGCTCCTTATAAATTTCCTCGAGCCGTGCCGCTGATACCATAAAAGTCACCCCGATGATCGCGCAAATCACGATTAGGAGTGCCAATGTATACATCCGGTAGTTGCCCTTCATGAACTTGACCTCCAAATGTCCTTTACGGACATAACAGCTATATATGCATAGTAATATATACCCAGAAAAAATAGTTTTATAATTATATTATTCATACAATAAGGTAAATTTCATGAAAATTCAACTTACTTAGCACCCCGAAGCAGTCTGATATATGGTATAATAATCTAAGAAACGTCCCAGTTTCCAGTTATGGAAGAGATGGAAGTTCAAAAGATTAGATACAGGTTAGGAGAATGGCATGGCGAACATTTTCACATTAACCGGCGTACCCAAAGGGAAAATACATACCAAACGACAAATGCATAAAAATAGCCTTTATCTGGAGCGTAGGTAAGGGCTTTTTGTCATGTTAAGAAATGTGATGTTTTTTGTTATCAATTAAAACTAATATACTATGAGGTCCATATGTCTTATAAAGATATCTATTTAATTAAACGAGAGTACCGCTCATTAAGTGATGATATAGTTGGAGAGTTTTATATTCCTGTTTTAGAGGAAAGTGTTTCGTATAAACGAGCTGTTGGGTACTTCACATCAAATGCTTTAAACGAAATATCTAAAGGAATCCAAGGACTCATTAAATCAAATGGGAGAATGAAACTTATTGTTTCTCCATATCTTAATGAGGATGATATTGAAGAAATTGAAAAAGGTTATTCGTTAAGAGGCAAGGTGGAAGAAGTTATTTTAAAAACAATTACTAATTTTGAAGAGAATGATAAAAGTGGTGAAAGACTAAGCTTACTAGCCTATTTGATATCTGCTGGTTTTCTAGACATTAAAGTTGCTTATGTATCTAATTACAATAAAATTGGCATGTATCATGAAAAAATTGGTATTGTTGAGGACAATGATGGAAATAAGATTGCATTTACTGGTTCCCTCAATGAGACCCATAATGCATTTAAGTATAATTATGAATCGATTGATGTATTCTGTTCATGGAAAAGTGAAGAGAAGAAACGTATTGAAGACAAAGAGCGAGCTTTTGATTCTATTTGGTGTAATAATGAAGATAATCTAGAAGTAATTGAATTTCCCATTTCGGCGAGAGACAAAATTTTAGAATATAAAAAAAATATTTCTGATATAAAATATGATTATGAATCAGAGAAAGAGTTTTGTAGAGATACTATCATTGATTTATATAGTACTCCAAAACCATCTAAATCAATCAGTTTGTACGATTACCAATTAGAGGCAATTCAGAATTGGGTAGATCGAAATTACAATGGCATTTTTGATATGGCTACTGGAACTGGAAAAACCTTAACAGGCCTTGGAGCAGTTGTTGAATTGTTTAATAAAAAACAAAAAGTAGCGTTGGTAATTGTTTGTCCATATCAACATCTTGTTGAGCAATGGGTTGAAGATATTCTAAGATTCAATATTAATCCAATAATTGGATACTCTACATCGAAGCAAAAAGATTGGAGACAAAGATTGTATGATGAAATTATAGATTATAATTTGGAAATAAGTAGTTTCTTCTGTTTTGTGACTACAAATGCAATGTTTTCAACAAAGTATGTGCAGGAACTATTGGCAAAAGTTACTATCAACAAAATGATTCTCGTGGATGAAGCCCATAACTTTGGTTCTCATAAGTTAAGTATGCTTCTAAATGACAGTTATTCATTCAGACTTGGACTAACCGCAACATTGGAACGACATCATGATGAAGATGGTACGGAAAAATTGCTAAAATTTTTTGGGGAAAAATGTATTGAGTATGGAATTTCAAGAGCTATTAAAGAGGATAAACTTACTCAGTACTATTATTATCCTCTTCCTGTGTACTTAACAGAAGATGAACATTCGAAATATAGACAGATATCAGCAAAAATTTCAAAAAACTGCAATTATGATGAAAAGGGAAATCTAGAGTTAAACGACTATATTAAGATGTTGTTAATTGAAAGATCGAGGATAGTTGCAGGCGCATTAAATAAAATACAATTATTAAAGAATATATTAACAAATCACAAAAACGAGGATCACATTCTAGTGTATTGTGGGGCCGCACGTGTAATAAAAGAAGATGGTGAGTCTTCTGATGAAATGGGAGAAAGACAAATAGTTGCAGTTTCAAAAATGATTGGAAATGAGCTCAATATGGCAACTACTCACTTTACTTCTAATGAGTCACAGATAGAAAGAGAACAAATTAAAACAAGATTTGAGAATGCAGATCCATATCAAGTGCTAGTAGCAATTAAATGCTTAGATGAAGGTGTGAACATTCCGAGTATTAGAATTGCGTGTATATTAGCAAGCTCTACCAATCCTAAGGAGTATATACAGAGGAGAGGACGTGTACTTAGAAAATTTCCAGGAAAGGATGCAGCTATTATATATGATTTTGTAACTCTACCGAAGGAAGTGGATGAAAATTATTTTGATGAATATCAAAGATTTGATCTAGCACTTGTAAAAAGAGAAATTGTACGAATGAAAGAATTCAGTGAAATTTCGAAGAATCCAAAGGATACCGATATTTTGATAAAAAAACTAATAAAACAGTATAACTTAGATTTTATCGAGGAGGATATGAATGAGTTTAGAAAACCAATATGAGAGTAAATTAGACGAAAGAAAGTTGAAAAGAATGAAGTATTTAATTATAGAATTGGAAAAGGAAAATAGTATTTCTAAGAAAAGAAAGAAAGATGAAATGGTTGATGAAATCCGCAAAATAATTGAAAATGAGGTGAAAAGATGTTATTAAAGTACATTAGATTGGTGAATTTTCGCCAGTACTTAGGTGACAATAAAATAGAGTTTTCATGTGATGTTGATAAGAATGTTACTATTATTTTAGGAAAGAATACAAGTGGAAAGACCACATTGGTACAAGCATTTAATTGGGGATTGTATGGGCAAGCAAAATTTAAAACGCCTATGCTACTAAACGAGAACTTATCAAATACAATGACGAGTGGCGAGAAAGAAAAGGTTATTGTCGAGATCGGATTAATTCACAATAATATTGATTACAAAATTGAAAGAATTCAGGAATATACATGCGTTTCTAAAGGGGATATTAGAGCAACTTCACAAAAGAAGACAATGTCATATAAAAAAGATGATGGCCAAACAAGAACTATTGACGGCTTTGAGATCGACAACAGTATTAATAAGATATTACCTGAAGGCTTATCAAGCTATTTTTTCTTTGGTGGGGAACGAATAAATAATATCAGCAATAAACAAGATGTAAGCGCTTCTATCAAAGGGTTGATGGGACTAGATGTATTAGAGTCAGCACGCGATCATCTTTCAAAATGTAAAGGAGTTTTCGCGAAAGCTTTAGACTTAGAAGGAAATGAAAAGGCTATTGCAGCTCAAAAAAATATTGAAAGTCAAAAAATAAAGTTAGAAAAAATCAAAGATGACATTGAGAATGTAAATGCACAAATTGAGTATTATCAGGAAGAAAAAGAAAAAGCTGCAATTGAACTAAGAGACAATGCAGAAACTGCTGCATTACAAAATAAAAAGGAGACATTGGCAAGAGCTATAGTGGGTATTGAATCAGATTTGAACAATGGTGTTACTGATCTAATTGGTAAGTTCAATAAGAATGCTTTTTCATATTTTGCAAAACCATTAATATATGCATCGCAAGAATTAATTAAAAATACAAATTATGTTTCAGAAAGTATTAAAGGAATGCATGCAGATTCGATAAATCAATTATTAGAGAGAGGATATTGCATTTGTGGTACATGCCTGTCCGAAGATTCAGAAGCTGTAAAAAACTTGATTAGAGAAAGAGATTTAATGCCACCAAAATCGATAGGTACTTATGTAGCAGAGTTTAATGAAACGGCAGATCTTTATTTGTCAAATTCTGAAGATTATCAGAACGATATATCTCAGAAATATAAAGACTTGAGACGCTATAAAAAAGAGTTTTCAAAAGCAACTGCCGAATATGAGCATCTAAGTCAATCATTGCTTGATCAAAAAGATACTCGTATACTCGAAGAAAATTATCGTACTGCGAGTAAAATGCTAAGATCAAAGGAAGATGAAAAATCAGCATTAGACGGAAGAAAAGCAATCTGTGAAAATGAAATTAAAAATTACCAAAAGGTGTTTGATTCATTAGTAAAGTCAAACGAAAAGAATAACTTTATTAATTCTTGCATCGAATATACTCAAAGTATGTATGAATGGATTAACACCTCATATTTAAAAAAAGAAGAAGATATTCGTTCAAGACTTGAGTTCAAAATAAATAATATTTTTGGAAGAATGTATCATGGAAAAAGAATGATTAAAATTGATAAAAGTTACAGAGTCTTCTACTCAGATATTAATACTGACGAATCAGGTGGTCTTGAAACCGTTAAAAATTTTGCGTTTATTGCAGGTCTTGTGGACCTTGCTAGAGATAGAATTGCAGAGAAAAGTCAGGATGAGTATGACTTAGGAAGTGAGGCTTATCCCTTAGTAATGGATGCACCTTTTTCAACAGCTGACGAAAAGCATGTAAGCAATATTTCGAGAATCTTACCCGAGATTGCTGAGCAAGTTATTATGGTTGTAATGGAGAAAGACTGGACTTTTGCACAAGTTGATATGGAAAATAAGGTTGGAAAAAAATACATTATCAATAAAGAAACTGAAACAAAATCTAATATATCTGAATTATAGGAGCGATTATGTTTGACAGAACCTATCAAATAAAGGGAACTCATGCAACATACTGGAAGCGATTATGTAAAACTACATCCGATAAAGTGGGTCCTAATGAAGGCGGCCAATTCAAAATTTTTGAAAGATATATTGATGCATACATGGTAGCACCTATTTTGGGTTGTTTGTATAACAGAAAAGGTAATCGAGACCTTCCAGATAGTGAAGACGTTGCTGCTATGCAAGCAAACATTTTAATAAATAATCAAAAAAAATTGCTTTTTATATATAGATTGATCATGTTGACCGAGAGAGCTACCGAATTAACTGATGAACAAAGGATAGACAGAGCTTTTAGAACTGATAGTGATGATGCGGCTGTGAAAGAAAATATGCAGATTTTTAATGATTATTTTCTAGGAGGACTCGAAATTCTTTACGATATTTTTGTAACGAATTGTATCACTGATGATGATTATGTTAATAAGATATATAGCTTTGTAGAAAGTTTTAATATTGAAAACATTGAGGATCTATCATTAGACAGCATCGACGGTTTTGATAATCTTTTTGCTTGAGGTAAATAATGCCTTATTTTGACGAGTATAAATTTGAAGAGTTAATAGTCAACTTAATAGATGAAGGCTTTTCTACTATTATTGAATCTACTTTAGAATATATAAACTTCATAACTCGAGATAATATTAAGCAATATGATCTTAGCAAATATATTCTTTTACATGGTGATGATAACGAAAACTATTCCAAAGAAGAATATGAAATTTTGAATTTAGTTGATGAATTTAGAATTCTGGGAAAGATCAATGATTCTAATCTGAAAATTAACATTTATGAAGTAATTATGGATATCCAAGGCATTGACCATGATTATTTTACCTGTGCACTTGTTAAAATATTGGATAAAGCTATAAAAGAACCTTTGATCATATTTAGTATCAATAATGACGAAGTTATCATTGGTTTAAATACTCCAATTGAGTTTTCATTTAGTGATAATTTTATCATATCGAATTCAATTAATTATTATGGATTTAAGCAGTTTTCAGTATGGTTGTTTGAAACAATATTATATGAGTTGGATAATCTTGAATTATATTATTCATTAGTTGAATATGTTTTAGATAATTGTGGTATTTTTGAAACAAGGGATTATTATTCAGGTCCATTGGACTACGATGAGATTAAGTACTTTATGAAGATTTTTAATATTACACACAATTATAAATCTGGAATATTATTTGATGGAACAGAAGAATATGATAGAGTTATGAATTATCAAAAAAAATACAAGATCTTAACAAAAGAACTTGCATTTATTAAGCCTCGAAATGAGACCTCATATGATTATATAGAATTTATTGAAGAAAACGCTCCAGAGCAATTCGATATTTTTGGTGTAATAGATGATACCTATGCAGCTTTATCAGATGAGATTGATAAGATTATAAACAATCTTTCTGATGAGGAATTTAATGATCCGCTCAAATTAATCGATAAAAAATCAGTTGATTAGTTATATCCTATTTGCAATATTTGTAATTATATTTACCAAATCTGAGATGCTTATAGTTTTAACGATATATTTATCAATGGATATTCTAAAGTAATCGGATTCCGTGTGTGAAATTGAATCAATAACGTAACTGCCTTCGTTTATTGTACATGCTGATCCTGTTGAAATGGAATAATTACTTGATATTTGCTTGCAAAATAATTCATTATTGATTCCAGGGATACTAATGCTTAATAACCCTGGGACTTTTTTTTGCTGTGAACCCAAAAATTTTATTTCAGGAATTCTCATTTTAAGTATTTTCGTAAACTTGTTTTCAAAATTTACAAGACTCATTACATAATCATCCATATCTCGCAAAGCAACTTCGCATGCTTTACCAAACCCTACAATGTCATGCATTGCATGAGTTCCTGCTCTCATCTTAAACTCTTGTGAACCACCATGGATTAAGGATGGGAGTTTATAACGCAATCCAAGTTCATCTGGACCAATATAAGCTGCGCCTATTCCCTTTGGCCCATAAATTTTATGTGCTGAAAATGATAAAAAATCTACTGGGAGTTTACTCAAATCTATCTCTAATTTACCGACAGCTTGTGTAGCATCAGTATGAAACAAAACATTCTTAGAACGACAAATAGATGAGATTGTCTCAATATCATTGATAGTACCAATTTCGTTGTTAACCCACATTACAGAAACTAAAATAGTATCTTTGCGAATAGACGTGGTCAATTCATTGATGTCAACGAATCCGTCAGAATCTACGGTTAAGTAGGTGATTTCATAACCATTTTTTTCTAAGTGCTTACATGTCTCTAAAATTGATTTGTGTTCAATTTTACTTGTTATTATATGTCTGCCTTTGCTGCTATACTTTTCTGCAATGCCTTTAATAATAAAATTGTTACTTTCTGATGCCCCGCTTGTGAAGACAACAAATTCAGGAAGAGTACCTAATAAATTTGCAACACTCTTTCTCGAATTTGACAAAGCATTTTGAGCATGTATTGCTTCAGGATAATATTTACTTGAAGGATTGCCATAGTGATTCTTTAAATAATTTATCATTTCATCTAAAACTTCTGGTTCGATTTGTGTAGTCGCAGCAGAGTCTAAGTAAATCATTAGATTAGACCTCCCCTCTCTGGATTATAGTATTCGTTTAAAAAAGAATCAAAGCTACCACATAAGTCAATTTCTGTTTTAAGCATCCTGATGCCGTTTTCTATATGTGCTTTTAAGTAGAGTGAAAAATATTCATCATCTGATATATTCCGATTTTCATGAAACTTTATCAACTCTCTAAATAGAATGTCATACTCTCCAGTTAATACTGGTCTATGGAATTCTTGCCCACCATTATCATAAGTGAAGTTTAATTTAGTTTTAGATTTTATAGACATGATAATTGCATACCGACAAATAATATTCGGAGTTAGTCTTATCTTATTTTCTAATTCTGATAAAATGTCTTTTGCTTCCTTGGATGTAAATAGTCTAGTCTTCATATGCAACCTCAATCATGTTTTCACTTGGTTTAAAATAGTCGATTTCAATAGTTTTATTTATAAATTGCCCTAACTCAGTTTGTATTGTTGAGTCGACTTCAGAGTCTGTTGCTAGGATAATAATCTGTCCAGAACTTAAAGTTAATAATCTGTTTAACAGTTTTGATCGGTGTTTTTTATCAAGCCTACCAAGTAGAGTATCAAATACCAATGGTGTTTTTCTTTGAGTTATTTTTAAAATTGAAACCAATAAGCAAAGTGTGAATATTTGTCTTTCTCCAGATGACATTTGAGAGTGTGTGAGATAGTTTCCTTTAGAATCAACAAATGAAATACCGTGTTCACTCAAAATAATTTTCTTAATAAAGTTCTTTTTTCTAATAATTGAGTTAAAGGCCATCAATGTCTCATCAGAGATTGCCTGGATTTTCTCGTGTTTTATTCTATTAATATACTCGTCTAAAACTTTATTGGTTTTAAGTACAATACTATCAATATTACTTATTTTAAGTTGCTTCCATATTCTTTGTGCAAGAATCTCCTTATCAGCTTGAAGCTTTTCAAGTTCGATTTCAAGGATTCTTAATTCCTCTTTTATCGAACTGAGTTCGTGTAAAAGAACTGTTTTTGTTGATTGAGATGTCAATAATTCTTCAAGCTGATCTTTATAATCAGAAGACTGCTTTGACTCGATATCTTTTTTTACTAATTCGATTTGCTTTCGTTTTGTGTTTAACTCTGTGGTAATTTTGTTGAATTCGCCGAATGAAAACTCTTTGATATTATTGTAAATTCTTCGAACTTGGTGCAACTGCTCATTAGTAATATTATGAATTTTATCAACATTTATAAAATCTTTGTAATTACTTGTTATGGCATCTATTACTGCATTAACAATTTCAGGAGAAGTATTAGGAATAACTTGTGCGATTTTAATAGATTCAATTTTTTTAAGTTCGTTTATAACAGTTTCGTATTTGACAGCTTTATTTTCTGAATTTAGTTTTTTTAGCAATTGTGCTAATTCTTGCTTTACTGGCAAGAAGAGCAAAATGTCAGTAATAGCCGTTTTATGCATCCTACTTAATTCATCAAGATCCTTTTGTAACTCTTTTAAATGAATATTATCAACTTCTTGAACACTTGATATGCCAAGTTTTCCAAGTGTGTAAATTTTTTCGTCTAAAATAAATAATTCTTCTGATATCTCATGAACTCTTCTTTTAAGTTCAATACGGTTTTGTTCTTTTAATGGGATTACTAATGCTATTTTGTCTTTTTCTTTTTCAAGAAATTCAAGTTCGTTGTTTTTAACCTTTTTTACTGCATACTTTTCTAAATCTTGTTTTAAGTTCTTATATAAGTTTAAGTTGAAAGCTGTTTCTAATACTTCTACAATGTCGTAATTCAGAATACTCAGTTGGTCAATCTTTTCTCCATCAAAAAAGAATAGATCAAATAATTCTATTGGGTAGTATTGATAAAATATGTTAAGGAATTCATCTCTTTCATCGCTTTTTAACAATGATTGATTTTTGTAAATATCGATGGTTTCTTTGACTTCACTATTTTCATATTGCCAGGCTCTAGTTATTTGATATTTTCCATCGAACCCAAGAATATTTGAAATGAATGTAATACTTACATGATAAAATGATTCTTTGCTTTTTTTTGCGGAATTGTTTAACAGTTGGACAATATAATTCTGATACTCATCATTCATGGTCTTGACTTTAAACAATAGTGAACCATAGAAAGTGGTTTTTATTGCATTTAATAATGTCGTTTTTCCAGCGCCGTTTTTACCGATTACTAATGTAAGATTATTAATGTTTTGATCACTCAAATAAATAATATTAGTCCCTTCATAAATACCAAAATTTGTTAGCTGTATATTTAGAAGTTTCATTATTTTTCACCTCTATTAAGTTCATAAAGTTCTTCATGAACGATATCTTTGTTTAATGCTTTATCAATAGCCTTTTGAATACCGCTCCGCTTTTTTAGGCCTTGGTATTTGTTTTCTATAGTAATAAGAGCTTTAATTAGATCTAGCTCCAAATTTTCTGCGTTACATATATCTTCAAGGATTTTGAGATCATTATCAATTATGAAAGGCTGATTTACATATCCGAAAAAGTAGTCAGAATCAGTGACCTGTTTGTAAATTAAAGGCAACGAGTCTTCCCAATCACCATCTTCAATCCAATATTGCCTAATTAACTCTAATTCATCTTTTGTGATCAATGAATAGTGAGAAGTAGTTTCAAGACTAAATCGTCCTTGTTGTGATTCTAATAAATCCCTATTGAATTGCATTTCTGATTCGAGTAGCTTTTCAAGTATAAGTTTTCTTCCTTTTAAGTTAAAAGGGCCAACTCCTCTACGAGCATCATCCCCTGTGCCAAGCTGATAAATTGATCCATCCATTCTATAATTTTGACGATACTCTGGATTATCTCTAAGCTGATAGATAAAGTTTCTAAACGATAGGAGAGTTCTTAGTTCATCATAACCATTGTGAATAAAGCCGGTTAAACTTTTGTCTTTTGTAACAACAGTGCATGTCCAGCAACCAAATCTACTTTGACCACATGAAGGGGCATTTGTATCTTGTTGAATAGGGCATTCAGATTCATCGGATGCATCCATATATAAAGAGAGTAATGTATTTCCATCAGTTCCCCATGGCGTTGTAGAATTCATTAAACATGACCAGATATCATCATTAGAGAGGTGTTCAATGGGAGCATAAACAAAAGCATCTTTATTTGTAGTATGTTTCTTTAGTATTTTTCCGTCAACGCTATTCTTTCTTATTGAAATTGAACGCGAATTACTTTCTGCACTTCTAACCCCAAGAACAACAACAACACTTCCATTTTCTTTGGCCATTTGATCAATATAGTTGTCTATTGGTTTTATTTTCAAGCGGCTTGTACACCATCTGAATTTTTGACGTGGTGTCGGGTAACCTTTTCCGATCATCAGAACCCAAAAGCTGTCTTTTAACTCAGGCCGGATCAATTTTGCCATTACATTTAGATTGCTCTTCACTGAGTATTGCTGCATTTTAGTAATATTCAACTGAAGATAGTTCAATATTAATGGATTTTCAACTAATGTATCCGATGATACAATATGGATCTCTTTTGTTCTCTCATTCTCAGGCAATTTGGATATAGCATCTAATACTAACATACAAGTTACTGTACTATCCTTTCCGCCACTATATCCAATTACCCAAGGACGATTATCACTTTTGTAGACGAGTTGTATTTGCTCGATGATTTCATTCAGAACATGATCTTTACCGAACTCTTGAATGTAGTTTTTAGCCATTATTTTGCTCCCTTCTCAATAGCTGCTCAGCCATCATTTCCTCTTCTGACAATGGGATACCGAGGTGCTGCTTAATACCAATACAAGACATCTTAACAGTATATGTTGATTTTCTTAAACTTCCATCCGACTGGACAAATCTATGAAGCCAAAAGTTATTATTTCTAGACCAGTTGATGGAATTTAGCTCATCTAAAATTTTCTTCCAATTAGAAACATTATTTTTAAAGAATTCATTACCGATGATTCCTAATGCTTCAAGTATTACACCATACGTGGAGATACTTGTTTGGCGTGAAGAATGTGCTGTTACTTCACCAGAAATAATATGTTTCCACTCATTAAAATTGTCAAAAATATAATTCCAATATTCATAAATGTATATTTTGAAATCATTATCATTTTCATAATCTATATCTTGAACCATTTTCTTAATTGCTTCATAAAAACTACTAAGAGTGAAAATCTTTTTGGACTTTTTACTTATTGAATTATTGCTTTTTTCAACCAGCGGGAACAATCTAGGGTTTTTTGATAGTAAATCCTTTGATAATTGCATTACCGGATTACGATGGTCATAAAGAATGCTCAAAGAATTTGATACGTTGACAGCATGTCGATTTAAATCGGAGAACATTTGTTGGCTCCTTTTTAAACCGTGATCTACAAACAATACAACTGAAATGTGTTCGTTTTTTAATGAAGGTTCTTCTCGTAAAGCTTCATCGATAGCAGCTTTTCTGTGTTGACCATCATTAACAAGTAAATTACTGTTCATCGAAATTTTTAGAACACCGAGATCGTTATTATCAGAATATGGTATGAAGTTGTACTCACCATCTATTGAAGCTGTTAAAGAAGAGAATACATATGAATCAAGGTTGTTGATAATATAATCTTTAATCTCAGGTATCCTTTTTTCGTTCAGTATTCTTTGAGCTCTTGACTCTTCGGGGATCTCATTATTATAGAAATTAAAAAGCTTACTTACCACCTCGAGTGGACACATAACAGAGTAAAACTCTTTACCAGCTTGCAAACCACGAATTGCGGGAAAAGAAAAGTTAAATTCCATGTGAAAAACCTCCTTTTACGTACGTAACATAGATATTATATAACATTTCACATCAAAAGAGAACAAGTATTCGATTAATATTCTTGCATTTAGCTAAGATTTCTTAGAGAACATGTTAAATTGCTGCATGTGCAAGATTGTTATGTTAGGATTATAATGTAGGTCGGACCGAATATATGCTTATGTTAATTTCATAATCCTTAGGAGGACTAATGTGAAGGTGTCTAACTTTTATGAATCACCAATTAATCTTGATTTAAGCAATATATCATTTCATAGTCATGTTAAGCTAGAAGCTATTAAAGTACATATGGACGCTACTGAAGCTGCGTCCATATTGTCATTGTATTTAAAACGCGCTGTCGAGTATGGATTGAGACACTATTCGAAAGCGGATGAATTACATATTCAAGTGGATATCGCAAATGCATTAATACATGAAGTAAAGAAATTGACCGAAGATGAAAGTTTAGAAGGTTGGCAGATCGTTAGACCGGAAATTCTTAAAGCGATCGTGACCAAACCGTTTAATCGGGATGAAATATTAGATATGATTCCTCAAACTTCTTTATCGAAAAGTACACTTTTTACAGGAAATCAACATGAACCTCAAGTATATCGTGAGTTGAAACGTGAAATAGCAACCTCTGATAAAGTCGACTTACTCGTTTCATTTATCAAGTATAGTGGTCTCAGGTTGATTTATGATGACTTAGTAGAACATACTAAAACGAAACCGCTAAGAGTGATCACAACTAGCTACATGGGAGTGACAGATGCAAAAGCGGTCGAGATGTTAGCGGCATTGCCGAATACAGAAGTGAAGATTTCATACGACACCAAAAGAACTAGGTTACATGCAAAAGCGTATTTATTTGATCGCGAATCAGGTTTTAGTACTGCGTATATTGGATCTTCCAATTTATCCAAAGCAGCTTTAAGTGAAGGGACTGAGTGGAATTTAAAGGTTTCAGAGTACACTTCTCCTGAGATAGTCTCGAAATTCAAAATCACTTTCGAGACTTATTGGCATATGAGCGAGTTCGAAAAGTATGATGCAACATCAGAAAATGATAAGAATAAGCTAAAAGCTGCACTTCAAACTGACTGCTTGTTGGATAATGAACAGCAGTACTATTTTGATTTAAAACCTTTCACTTATCAGCAGGAGATATTGGAACAACTAGAAATGGAAAGAATCGTTCACAAGTCGTATCGTAACCTCGTCGTGGCGGCAACGGGAACAGGGAAAACGATGGTTGCTGCATTTGATTTTTCAAGACTATATCGCGCCAATCCTTCCTATAAACTATTATTCTTAGCCCATCGCGAAGAAATTCTTAAGCAAAGCTGTGGTACTTATAGAGCGGTTCTAAAAGATAATAATTTTGGTGAGTACTGGGTAGGAGGACAAAAACCTAATCGTTATGAACATGTATTTGCTACGATACAGACGTTGAATGTAGGTTCGAAATTTACATCTTTATCTGCTGATCATTTCGACGTCATCGTGTTAGATGAAACACATCATGGTGCATCAGAGAGTTATCAAAGAATATTAGAATATTTTAGACCTAAGATATTATTAGGACTGACAGCTACGCCAGAGCGTATGGACGGGAAGTCAATTTTACCGGACTTCAATAATAGAATTGCTTATGAAATTCGGTTACATCAAGCAATCGAGCAAAATTTGTTATGCCCATTTCATTATTTCGGCGTTTCTGATGATGCGGATTTATCTAATTTGAAATGGGTTTCAGGTAGCTACGTGACAAGAGACTTAAGTGTTACTTATATCGGGGATCATGCACGTGATCGAAGTATTCTTAATGCTGTCGATAAGTATGTAACCGATGTGGTAAAAGCAAAGGGGATTGGATTCTGCGTTGATCAAGAACATGCAAAGCACATGGCGGTCGTTTTTAATAAAGCCGGGATCCCAAGTGAGTCACTGGATGCAAACTCTCCTGATCAGCAAAGGAAAACCATACAGAAGAGACTTCATGATGGTGAAATCAAATTTATTTTCGTAGTAGATTTATATAACGAAGGTGTGGATTTGCCATTTGTAAATACGGTGTTGTTCTTAAGACCGACTGAATCAGCAACTGTTTTTATACAGCAATTAGGTCGAGGATTAAGACTTCATGAAGATAAAGAGGTACTTACTGTTCTGGATTTCATAGGACAAGCTCATCAAAAGTATGATTATCGAATGAAGTTTCAGAAAGTGGTCGGGAGGACCCGACACTCGATAAAGACTGAAGTTGAGTTAGCGTTTCCTTCAGTACCTAGGAATTGTTTTGTTCAACTTGAGCGGTTAGCGCAACAATATGTACTCAGAAATATAAAGCAGGGGCAAACGGATCTTAGAAGACTTAGACAAATGGTAGAATCATATATACATGATTCCAAGCATCCTATGACGCTAAGAAATTTTTTGAATCATTATGATATGGAGGCACAGGAGCTTTATAAGACAAGGTGTTTGTTCGAATTGGAGGATGAAAGTACGGACTGGTCTTTGATCAGTATATTAGAAGGCGTGGACTTATCGTCTGGCTTTTATCGTTTAAGCAAAATCAACGATTTAGGCTTATTAAGGTTTATGCTGAAGTTCATGGATCAGATCAAGAACAACAACGTACCATTTCTAAATGAAGTTGAAAACAAAAGACTTATGATGTTCTACTATACTTTTAGTGATAAAGTTTCACAAATTGAGATTAGTGAATTCTTCATCAGATTATATTCAGAGGTGCGCAAAGTATTCAATGAGATTTTTGAACTTATAGAGTATCAGCTTGATTTAATCGATCATATTCCACTGCAGTTAGAAATCGACGCCATTCCTTTAGAACTCTACGCTGATTATACAACGATTCAAGCTTTAACAGCATTCGGTGTCATAAATGAGAAAAGTGTGTTTAAACTTGTCGCTGGTGTCTTATATGTTAAAGAGCATAATACGGATTTGTTCTTTATAACCTTAAATAAATCAGACAAGTTCTATTCGGAAACTACGCAGTATGAAGACTATGCAATTGATGCGAGTTTGTTTCATTGGCAATCTCAATCAAGGACGACTGTTACTAGTGACGTGGGCCAACGCTATATCAATCAAAGAAATAACGGAGGAAGAGTTGTTCTTTTTGTTCGTGAGGATAAGTTTGATAAGTACGGCAAAACCAATGCCTACACGTGTTTAGGTTTAGCAGACTACGTCAGTCATGCGGGAAGTGCGCCAATTAGCATTATTTATAAGTTAAAGGATAAAATGCCTATAAAGCTGCTTAGAGCTTCTAACAAATTTGTTGATTTAGGATAATTTGGATTATTCGGAGGTTGGTTTTATGAAACAACAGAATGCTATTCTCAATTATTTGGAAAACGAAAAGACTATGAAAATCGGAGTTTTGGTCAGAAGTACATTAACTAAGATGCTTGAAAACAATTTGATTTCCGAAAGTGAGATTGAGAAAATGCAAACATTAAGCTACTCAAAGCGTGTTTTTGACATACAATATCCACTTTTGCAAAACGCTAAAGGAATCGATAAGAAGCCACTAAGATATTGGGCAAATCCTGTGAAGTCACATGGTCAGTATTATTATATTTGCTCAGAGTGGTATGACAGTCCGCAGAATGATGATCGGTCATATTTTTTGAACTGGTTAAAGACTTTTAAGTAGGATTCAAGAAAATCTTGATGACTTAAGTGAGAAATAAGCGTTGAATGAAGACGATTCTTTATGGGGGTTTTATGAACAAATATGGGATGGCTGCAATTGAAGCAGCAAACGAGTTGAGAAAAAATAGAAATGTAACGCCAAATGAAGCATGGGAGGATTCAACCCTTAGAATATTCGGAAATACTTCTTCACAAAGTAAAGGATGTCCAAAATCAACCTTTTTAGGCCTTTGTGAATTGGGACTGATCAAAGGTGTTACAAAGGGGGAGTTTACAAGATCGAAAAAGAACAAGGAGTATGCTAGAAAATCAGTTGAGTTCATACGAAGTAGTGATATCAAAGTCTTTACTGTAATGCAGTTGTGGGAGAAAGTTAATGAAGGAAGAGTTGTTAAGCATAACTGCCAAATGGACGTTGTGCTGGCGTTGTACGAGAATGGGATGCTTGAACTATAAAAACAACTCGTTAGATTGGTGGTGTTTATGAGTGAATTATATGAGCAATTAAATGATCTCTATCAATTGCACAAGGCCGCAAAAGATCTTGAACATGGTATCAAAAAAGATAGTTGGACTTTTTTTGAACCATCAAAATTCGTTTATGCTTTTTTTGCATTTAACAGTTTTTATTCAATTGATTGGGAAATGAGTGTGAGAAGAGAAAGAGTATGTAGTTGGGAATATAGAAGAGATTCAAATGAAAACTTAAAAGAGATGGATAAAATTGATAAACTAATTAGTTTTATTTATAATTCTATATTGTACTCAAAAACCGACGATCTTAATGCGGGACACGATAGATGGGTAAGTCAAAAAGTCTCGGCAAAAATGGCAAGCTACATTGGAATCGAATCTGAGAAAATATTTGAAATTCTTGAAAATATCAACTTAGATTCAAGGATAAAAAGTGAAACCAAATCTAGGTTTATTTTTAGTTTAAATCAAATTCTGAAGAATGAAGTAATTGATGAAAACATAAAAGATTCTTTATCAAACGTTTTGAAATTCGTGTTTTTGGTAAGGAACAATATTTTTCACGGTTCGAAGACCGTCATAGAAATGATGAACAAGAATCAGAGTGCGAGATTGAACATTTACACACATATAATAATTGCATTAAATGATTTATTGTTTGAGTCTATAGAGACACGTTTTAAATGGAATAGAAAACAGGTAGATGAAGATTTTGATGGTAATATTAGAAAAATTGAGAAAAGAGCTTTTCAAAGTTTCAAAGATCCATTATCAAAATATGGCGAAATTGATATTCCTGAAGGAATACTATTTTATCCTTGTTGCGGTAATGATACATTAAAACCGCTAAAGTTGTTTATTGATAGAATTGGTGAATATCACTTTGTAGATAATTTATTAGTACCCCAGCTTCCTATTCTGGAATGTGATGTTGAAGGATATCAAGAGACCTCGACACTCTCTTCTTCTGTATTATCTAGTAGGGAATTAATTTCAAAACATGTTGTCTATAGTGCAGTTTCATATCCACCTGACAATTATGTTATTCCATATTCAAATATCTCAAATCTTAAAATAAAAGATATTAAATGCGCTGGTCTTAAATCTTCTGTAAGTTCATTCTTAAAAGATGAATGGTTCTTAAGAAATAACATGAAGAAGATAAATCTATTTAGACATCTTCAAGACGGCCTAGCGGTATTCTCGACACTGGACAATGTTTCAGTTTTTTATCTTGTTGGCGACAGTGAAGGTGAAGGGGGAAGTGGTCAACGATGGTTCCAAAAGAATGTATTTGATATAATTTTGGATAAGCTCATAGATGGTGGGCTTATCGTCACAGATGGTTCTAGTTATGATCCGAATTCTTTTGAAAACGTTGAATGGAAGAATATGTTGAAAACTAGACGTAGAAAATCTAATGTCCAAGTTACAAAAGATTGGATTCCAATGGACTTTAACTATAATAACAGAGATTTCAGATGTTTAGGTAAAGTCGGTAACAGGTATGGTCCAATATATGCATGGCAAGTTCATAGATTGAGTGAGAAATAATAAGTCAAAAGGTGAATGTTTGTGATGAGTAATATGTATATTAGCGCTTTGGAGGGTGTAAGTTATGAATGTTAGGGTCGTGGTCATGTGTATCAGGCACGATAAGCTCAATTTTGATAATGAATATCTTCAGGCACCATTATGGTATAAACTAACTCTAGTGACTTGAAGATTCGTGATTTAAGCAGTTCTGGGTGTTGTGTGATGTTTTCGGAAGACGTATCATAATGTACCCTGTGTGAGGACATTTATAGCATGATGGGCTTTGGTGGTGTGCGGCGAGGGGATTGACACAGCAGAGGGGGGAAAGTGGATGACCAAATTAAGTAAAGTTGAAAAGCAGTTAATTAGAGACCCTGACGTGGAACCGACGGATGAATTGATCGCTCAGGCGCTGGGCGATGCAAATTTATCCTATCTGAAATACCCTTGGGTGTCAGGCACCATTATGGTATAAATTAGTTTTAATGTTTTGAACATTAGTAATTTGAACGGATCTAGGTGTTAACTGATGGTTTCTTCTGATTTGATACCTGGTACCGTTGAGAGGAAACTGATAGAATGAGCGGGATTATGTGGTGTGCCGAGAAGGTATTGCCACTGTTAAAGTGTAAAGAGGTATGGCTAATATGAAAAGAGCAAAGGTCCCGAAATATTAGTCATCATCCTTATGGGAGTCATGCTGGTGGGGGTATAGTGTAAAAGTGTTGAAACGGCTATTATTCAAATATTCAAACTCAACGATGAACAGGAGGTATCTATGTCTGAGCTTTATGCTGGGATGAACAACGGCGAGCGGCAACTGCATGATATACTTAAAACCATGGAAAACGAGCAGTTTTTCGTACATAGCAATGTGATATTGGAACGCATAAATGATGGCACGAATCAGATTGATACCCTTGCGGTGACGAAGAAGGGTGTATTTGTGTTTGAAATGAAAGATTTTAGTGGTTGGATTTTCGGGAATGAAGATCACAAAGAATGGACACAAGTTTTACATCAGTATCAGAAAGCACCTAAGAAAACTAAGTTTAGAAATCCTGTTAAGCAAAATGATAACCACATTAAAACGATAAAGCACATCCTAAATAAGTCGAGGATTCATGTGCCTGTTTTTAATGTGGTTGTTTTTGGTAGTGACGCTGAACTTAAGGAAATTACCGCTTCGTGCGATGTGATTCGGATTGAGAATGTACTTGAAACTATCGAAAAGTATCCAGATTTAAATATCGATGATGAGATGGTAAAGTCCATTAATGACATATTGAGAGAGCGTTTTATCGTAAACGATGAGGCGATGAAGAATCATTTGGATTATGTATCAACACTTTTTAATCCAAGTGGAAATGATCAAGAATCATCATCACCGAGATCTAGTTCAAATGTGGATGTGAGTGGGAGTGAAGAAAAATCAGGTGTGGATGGCTTAAACTCTGTATCCATCAAGAAGATGATAAAAATTGCTTTAATAATTGCCGCTATATTATTCGCCATAAAGGAACCGTGGATAGTGATGTTTATCATACTATTGCTTATACCGAATAAAAAAGGAAGAAGACGGCGAAGGTATCGACGGTCGAGGTATTAAAACTGTGATTCAGCGATTCAGAAGATTGTCGTCCATGGGGACGTTATTATATTCATATAATCGTAAAACTTAGAAAGTGAGCATGATTTATGAGACGAAATTATTTTTTAGGAATGTATTTTCTCTGGTGCATGGCGTATTCTTATATTAATCAAAGTGTATTTAAGAGTACTTTATTGCATTTAGAATACATAGGTTTTTTAGCAATATTGATTAACCTTTTTATAACTATAAAAGGTTATAACCATCGTTCGATTAAAAAAGCAAATACTATTACGATCGTATTGCTTTGGGCTGTATTTGCTATTTTTCCTAGTTATACTTATGAAGAGGCTTTAGAGATTCTTTCAACAGTAGATAATAATTATGTGATCGTTGATTATGATGATAATGAGAATTACAAAGTTGGAGCACCGCAGATATACCAAGTAAAAATTGATGGACTAATCGTCAAAGGAAATTATTTAGTTTATAAAGTAAATAGAGAGAAAAACGTTCTGAAATGCTATAAGGTTAACCCAATTGATGGAGCGTATAGTGTTTATTATGAAACAACCTATTAACTATGTAGGCTTTAGTGGTGTGTGGCGAGGGGATTGGAACAACAAGGGTGAGTGTGAGTCCGATTTTAGGGGGCTGCTATAGGGAATTTTCATGATATGATAATGATGAGGGGAATATAAATACAAAGCGTGGAAATAGGAGAGGAAGAATAGGATGCCATTTCAGTTAACGCACCTTCATATCGCAAAAAGGTTACATCAGCTTCGTCCGAATATGATCCATGATTTATCTCAGTTTTATTTAGGGGCAATTGCACCCGATGCGGTTCATAATAGAGTGGGGTATATTTCAGATGATAAAAAGAAATCTCATTTGTGTGTGGGAGAAGAACGTTGGGGGTTAATTACTAATAACGAGGAATGGATCGATAATGTGTTGATGTTTCTAGATCGATATAAGAACTCAGACATTTATGATTTTATTCTAGGTTATAGCTGTCACATTTTATCTGACATTTATAATAACATCGCTGTTTGGACGCCGTTTAGATTAAAGTATCCTGATGAGCTATTGAAAGGTTATGGGGGATTATATCATCAAGAGAGTGAGAAGGTCGAAATCGAACTAGCGATTAAGGATGAGAACCAAAGAGATTTTTGGGTCTATCTAGAAAATGCGGAAGCCATAAATCTCGAAGAAATGATTTTCTCTGAAGAGATAGAAAAACATAAAGAAAACATACTCTATAACTGGTTTAGAGGTAAAGCGCGTCAAGACATGTCATCTAACGCGTTAGTCACAATCGAGAGTACAATGAATTTCGTAGAAGAAGCAACACAGTTTATCATAAGTAAAATGGAAGAAAAAGCGGGATGAAGCGGCATTCCTTAAAGACTATGACGAGGTGATGGTGATCGGTATAAGGACCAAGTCCTTCGAGCAAACCAAGGAGAGTTTGGGTAGAGCGTTAATCGCGCTTAGTGAGTCTTATCCAGTGGAGGTGCTCATCGCAGGGAACTGTTTTTTATGTGCGCCTTGTACCAAAGCTTCTGGTATGCCATGTGCCTATCCATCACAGATGAAGTATTCGCTCGAGTCCTTAGGCTTCCACGTCAGCGACATCTGTGAAAATATACTGGATGTGTCACTGGAATGGCATGATAATGACCCGATTTATTTGGCCACTGCTGCGGTGCTTTATAAAAAAAATGGCCTTTCTTCAGATGATAAAGAAAGGCTCACGGAGAGAATTCTATGGCGTTTGGGTCTAGATAGATCAAATTAATGAGCGGAGAGGTATCGGCACAGCGAAACAGAACGATGTACCAGGATAATCAAATTATTAAGGAGGGCATCATGATCTATAGAAATGCAACACTGGCAGATATACCGAAAATATCGGCGCTTCAGTCGATGTATCACGTGTCTACGATCAGCGATGAGGATAAGCCAAATGGTTTCGTCACCACACTGTTTACAGAACAACAGTTTAAAGACATCATCGAGAAAGAACAAGGACTGGCCATCGCGTGTGATGATGAAAATGGTGATGTGGTGGTTGGTTATGCCATGGCAGCCTCCTGGGATTTTTGGTCAGCTTGGCCGCTGTTTCAGCATATGATTCAGGACTTGCCAAACACGGAGTACCTGGGGCAAACACTATCAACAGCGAACTCATATCAATATGGCCCAATCTGCATCCATAAAGATTATAGAGGGACGAACGTTCTGCCAAATCTTTTTGATTTCTCTAGAGCGCAGATGCAACGCCGGTTTCCGATTTTAATCACCTTTATTAATCACATTAACCCGAGATCGTTTGAAGCGCATACACGCAAGCTCGGTCTGGATGTCATCAAAAGCTTTACCTTTAACAATAACCATTATTATGAACTCGGTTATGATACGGGTAAGAAGGTATAGAGGGTAATAGTAAAAATCGAAATATCGTTAAATTTACGATTGGCAATCTTAAAATCTTGAGTCTAATAATTATACTACTATTGAAGTGATGGAATCCTAGTCAGCACCCTTTATGCAAGTCAGACACCTAATTCTAAAAGGTCATCTAACCTTTGGTAATACAAGGTGTTTGAAGGTTGACTTTCTTTTAGATATTTGCGTTTTGCTATTGTAGTGTTTTTAGTGAACTAGAAGCTATTTGGATTCAATTGCTCACAAATTGAGTTTTCATTTTACGTAAGAAAGTTATAGCATTCATTTTTTTTATATGTTATTATAATCACATAATTAAATAACAAGTTACTGGTCCTTTTGCTCACACAAAAGGTTAAAAGGGAATGAGGTGTAAGACCTCAGCAGCCCCCGCTACTGTAAGGATGTACGAAATCTCAAAATGCCACTGTTTTATGGGAAGGCGAGAAAGTAGGATGATATCCAAGCCAGGAGACCTGCCTTGACTTCAGCAACAAACAAACTTCGGTGGGAGGTTTAATTGAGCATACATGAATATGTATATCTAAAACACAACCATAAGGTTGTGTTTTTTATTTTAAAAAATGAGGTGTCTTATGAAAAGGGAAGCAATTTTAATCATCGCGCATGGTAGTAAAGTAAAAGAAACGGACGAAATTATGTCGAGCTATATGGATGCACTCGCTAAGAAAGACAAGGAAATGAGATATGAAAAATGCTATCTTCAACTCATGGAGCCATCACTTGAGACAGCGATTCGAGCACTTATGCAAGACGGCATAAACAAAATCACAGCGTTCCCATTTTTCTTATTTAACGGAAACCATATTAGAGAAGATATCCCGAACGAGTTGGTTAGAATAAGAGAAACATACCCAGAACTAGAAATCTCATTTCTCGGTAATATTGGGTATGATGATAAGCTAGTAGATGTGATTCTTGAAAGGGTAGGTAGAAAATGATTTATGAAAAGAATCCGATGGAAATAGAAGTGAGAAGCTTTGAGATAATTGAAGAAATCATCGCAGAAAGGGGGCGAACCTTTCCTACGGATGACAACGTTGAAAAAGCTATATATAAAAGGGTGATTCACACGTCTGCAGATTTCGACTATCTTGATAACTTGAAAATTAAACCCGAATTCATAAAAGCTTTTCAAGAATCTTGCACCAAGAAAGTGACTATTTATACGGATACAAATATGGCGCTTTCAGGTATAAACAAAACGGCCATGAGAAAGTGTCCTTGGGAAATCAAATGTTTTGTATCAAGCCCAGAAACAAAGAAAATGGCCGAATCGTTTGGGATTACGCGTTCGATGGCATCGATTAAGATGGCATTAGATGAGCCAGGAGAAAAGATTTTTGTTATCGGTAATGCACCAACTGCAATTTTTCAGTTGCTTGAATGTGTTTCTAAAACAGATGAAAGACTAATCGGTGTAATCGGGGTTCCCGTTGGATTTGTAGGTGCGGAGGAGTCAAAACTTGCGCTTTATGAGAGCGAGTTACCATGTATCGCCGCGTTGGGAAGAAAGGGTGGCAGCAATATTGCAGCAGCGATCGTGAACGCCTTACTATATGAGACAGTAGGTAGAGATTGATATGTCAAATCGAGAGTTGTTATCCGATTCAGGTGATTTCCTAAAGACAGGCTTTACGACAGGAAGCTGTGCAACAGCAGCGGCTTCAGCAGCTATCAAGATTTTGGAACGTATGGTAATAACAGAAAAGCCGCACATACAGGAAATCGTACTACCAAATGGTGCAACAATTGAGATCCCTATTGAGAGAGTAGAAATAAATACTGATGGGAGCGTAACCGGTGTAGTTGTAAAAGACGCAGGAGATGATCAGGATGTAACGGATGGCCTTGAAATCCATGCAACTGTAAAATGGTCATTAAGTTCTGAACGGATATGCATCACGGGTGGTGAAGGTGTCGGGATTGTCACGCGTGAAGGCTTGCAAACACCAGTGGGTTCATCGGCAATCAATCCGACACCACTTAAGATGATAGAAGATAATGTTAGAAGACTTATGACTAAAGTCAGAGGGATCGACATAGAAATATCGGTGCCAAAAGGGCGTGAAATAGCAAAGAAGACGTTTAACGAAAGATTGGGCATAGTAGGAGGTATCTCAATCATAGGAACATCAGGAATTGTAAGACCCATGAGTGAAGAATCGTTCAAGGATTCAATATATGTTGAACTGAAGCAAAAGTATGCACTGGGCGTGCGTACGCTTTATTTGGTACCAGGCATGCATGGTGAAAAGTTCGCCCATGCAAATTTCTCGGTGGATGAGCAGAATATTGTGCATATGAGCAATTTTATCGGATTCACCTTGAGAGCAGCCGAAAAACTAGGGTTTATGAGGCTGATTATCGTGGGGCATGTCGGAAAACTCATTAAACTCGCAGGGGGCATATTCAATACGCATAGCAAAGTAGCAGATGGAAAATCACACATTATGGCAGCACACTTAGCACTTTTAGGTGCACCACAGAAATTTGTAAAGGAGATTTATGAAGCAAACACAACAGATGAAATGGCGGATAAATTATTCGGAACAACTTACTTTGATGCTTTTGATGATATAGCTCGTGAGGCAAAGAGACGGTGTTTATTGCATCTAGACAACCTTCAGGCATTAGACGTCGTTATGTATGACATGAAAGGAAGACTGTTGGCGAACACTTCGGTTGAATCCATAAGTAAAAGTGATAATAAGGAGAGTCCATATGATTAGAGTAGTTGGAATTGGCCCAGGTCAATTTACTCTTTTAACAAAGCAGTGTATTGACGTATTGATGGACGCCAATAATCTAATCGGCACCGTGAGACAGCTCGATGTGATGCCAAACTTAATAAAAACAGAAACCAAACAAATTTATGTGTATGAGGGTAGATTAAACCAACTTGGAGCGATTATTGATCAGCTTTTATCAAAACGCGATACACCAACAGTTCTAGCTTCAGGAGATCCTTCATTTTATGGCATCGGAGAATGGATTAAAGCGAATTATCCTGAAGAAACGTTGATGCTGATACCTGGTATCAGTAGTGCGCAATACATGTTCAACAGAATCTGTATCCCGATGCACGACGTTTACATGACTAGTGCCCATGGACGTGAACCGGATTTTGAACTTTGGTCTAAGATGAAGCGCATTTGTGTCCTGACAGACAAGAAATGGACACCTTATACCATCGCAAATGAAATCGTCACATTGAACGATAATCCAATTGTTTACATCGGCGAGAAGCTTTCTTATCCAGATGAGACAATTACAATCTGTCGTGCAAACAGCGTACCTGAAAAAGATTATGAAATGAATGTGGTGGTGATTGAGTATGAAAGATGATGCCTTTATTCGTGGTGATAGACCTATGACCAAAATGGAAATCAGAAGTACAGTCATAGATTACATGGTATTAGAAGGCGCAAGCAGAGTCCTTGAAATCGGTGCTGGTACTGGATCGGTAAGCGTTCAGATGAAAAAGTTGTATCCAAACATACGATTGACTGTTGTAGAGAAAACAGAAGAAGGATGCAATCTGATTGAAGCCAATGCAGAAAAACATGAAGTTGAGATACAAATTATACATGGCGAGGCTCCGAATGTATTAAGTGCGGGTATGGGAAGATTTGATCGAATATACGTCGGTGGAAGTGGTCGACAACTTACAGAATTGATGTCTTGGCTTGAGACGTATCATATGAAAGCGGGAACCATTATCGTCTTCTCGGTGCTAACAATCGAAAGTGTTTCGGAAATCTTTGAATATATTACCAGAACTGAGAGTGGATATCATGATATTGAAGCCAGTCAAGTCAGCGCAAGCAGACTTGAGAAGTTGGGAAGTTATCATTATTTTAAACCGATGAATCCATGTACAGTCATTAAATGCGAATACGGAGGAAGACATGTCTAAATTAATCGGAATTGGGGTTGGCCCCGGCGACCCGGAACTTATAACCTTAAAGGCGATTAAAGCGCTCGGAAGTCTCGATGTATTGGTAGTGCCGACGGGAAAACAAGGCGGTGAGAGCGAAGCATACAACATCGCAAAAGGTTATGTGCCTAGTTCTATAGAATTGTTAAAGCGGACGTTTCCTATGACACATGATAAAAAGTTGATGATGGATGAGATTCAGCGCATAGCTGATGAAATTGAAGTACTCATCCTAAAGGGGGCAACCGTCGGTTTTTTGACATTAGGTGATCCCATGCTATTTAGCACATATGGATATTTAATTAAGTGCTTATCGGGGAAGGTTCCTATTACCACGATCGCAGGAATTACATCTTATACTGCGATTGCATCAGGTGAAAACCGAATACTAACGGAAGGCGATAACCCACTAATCATATACCCTTGTGTTGGCGATTTGATTGGGTTGGAAATGCATTTGAGTTCGAAAGATTCTCTGGTGCTTATGAAGGTCTATCGTACTTTTGATGAAGTCAAGAGATTGATATTAAAACATGGTTTGAAATCAAAAGCACTGATCGTATCAAACTATGGTAAACCGGATGCTGTTGTGCACGGCAGCATTGAGACCATAAATAAAGAATCGCTAAGCTATTTTACGACGATTCTAATCAATAAAGAGGTGTAACCATGAAGGTGATTTTCGTAGGTGCAGGACCTGGTGATCCAGAACTGTTGACGGTAAAAGGACATAAAGCACTTAGCACTGCAGATGTGGTCATATACGCAGGATCTCTCGTCAATCCAGCATTACTTGATACCTGTAAATTAGGTTGTGATATTTATGATAGCGCGTTTATGAACTTGGAGGAGATCGTCGAGGTTTGTAAACAAGGCGTATTGGACGGTAAAAATGTGGTCAGGCTACACACGGGTGATTTTTCGATTTACGGCTCACTAAGAGAACAAATTGAAGCGTTTGATATTTTGGGAATCCCCTACGAGCTTGTACCCGGTGTTAGTAGCTTCTTAGGTGCAGCCTCTGCCCTAAAGGCGGAATATACGGTACCTGAAATTTCACAAAGCTTGATCATCACCCGTATGGAAGGTCGTACACCTGTCCCTCAGAAAGAAAGCATTGCTTCCTTTGCTACGCACCAGACATCCATGGCGATATTCTTATCTTCAGCGATGGTCAGTGAAGTGGTAGATGCTCTACTTGAAGGTGGATACCCCTTAAATACGCCTGCTGCAATGGTATATAAAGCCACTTGGCCAGATGAAAAAATCATAAGGGGAACGCTTGATAACCTCGCACATCTGGCTGAAGAAGCAGGGATAGATAAGACGGCGTTGATACTCGTCGGGAATTTCCTTGGAAAGGATTTCAACAACTCAAAACTATACGATAAGGATTTCAAACATGCTTTTAGAAGTTAATAAAAGATGCTGGCATATCGTGAGCTTCACGGATTCTGGACATCGGCTCGCGGCGATCATGCAAAAGGTATTGGCGACGCATAAAAAATATAAAAGAGAATACTGTGATCTTTCGCATTTTATAAGGCATGCCTTTGAACAAAATGAAAGCACTTCAAAAGAAGGCCTTTTGATTATCGGAGCGACAGGAATCGCGGTACGGTCAATCTCGCCTTATGTGAAGGACAAATATACTGATCCACCAGTCGTCGTTATAGATGATTATGGGCACTTTGTCATAAGCCTTCTTTCAGGTCATTTGGGTGGAGCAAATAAAGCGGCAGCAGAGTTTTCACAGTTTTTACAACATAAAGGTTATAAAGCGGAGCCGGTCATCACGACAGCAACCGATGTAAGAGGGCTGCAAGGAATTGAGGAGATTCTTGAAAGGTATGGCGTGCTTCTGAAACCCGCAAAAGATGCCATTAAGAGCATTAACCTAGCGATAGCGAATCATAAGAGCATACGAATTGATTTCGATCCGCTCTTGGGTGTTCAACCGATGATATTGCCGGTAGCTGATGGTGTAGACAATGGAAGTATTCAAATCGTAATCACACTTAGAAAACCACAAGCTTGGTTTGGTGAAAAGTCAATCGACTATGTCTTCTACAGTAAAACACTGGTCGTAGGAACAGGGTGTAGAAAAGGATTGTGCAATTCACAGTATAAAGAGGGGTTGCTTGATGCTCTGGATGAAGGTGGATTCGAAAAAGAAACCATCAAAATGTTTTGCTCCATCGACATTAAGAGTGATGAGCAGTGTATCAAAGAAGCCCAAAGCTGGCTTGATGCTGAATTTGTCTGTTATAACAAAGAGTTGTTACGTGCGTATGAACCCGCATTTCAAGGATCGATTTTTGTAAAGGAACAAGTTGGTGTGGCAGCAGTGGCTGGTCCGAGTGCTTTGGTGGCTTCGGGTGACGAATTGGCCTTTACAGTTTATAAAAAGGCAGGATGCACGTTTTCATTTGGGAGGTTAATCAAGTGATTTATGTAGTTGGAATTGGACCGGGCGATGTTGCACATATGACATATCGCGCCCGAGAAGTTATTGAAAAAGTCGATGTCATCGTTGGTTATAAAACATATGTTAAATTGATTGAGCCGTTGATTACGACTCAACTTGTCGAGAGCAATGGTATGCGTGGTGAAGTTGTGCGCTGTGAAAAAGCGATAGAGTACTCCAGAAGTGGAAAAACAGTTGCTGTAATTAGCAGTGGGGATCCTGGGGTTTATGGGATGGCCGGCCTGATACTTGAGTTAAGCGAGGGACTTGATTCCGTCGAAATCATTCCAGGTGTCACTGCATCTAGTGCAGGGGCAGCTTTACTAGGTGCACCGCTGATGCATGATTACTGCCATATAAGTCTCAGTGATTTGATGACGCCTATCGAGGCTATTATGAATCGTGTAAAAGCAGCAGCTTTTTCAGATTTCGTCATCTGTTTATATAATCCCAAAAGCCATGGTAGACCAGATTATATCAAACAAGCACTTGATATTATATCAGAGCAACAAGGGGGCGATATCCTGGTGGGACTGGCTAAAGATGCTGGACGCATACATGAGCAAACCCATGTGTTTAAAATTGATCAGGTAGATTTTGATCGGATTGATATGACCACGGTAGTCATCGTCGGCAACCGAAGCACACGATTAATCGGTAACCGGATGGTGACACCGAGAGGTTATCATGTATGATCTTGATTTTAGGGGGTACGCATGAGGGAAAGACGATATCTGATGCACTGAAAACGCTAGGTCTCAAGCACCAGCTCTCAGTTGCGACTTCTCTTGGGGTGAAAGAATATTGTGATGAGACGACGGAGTGTATTGTCGCTAGATTCACTGTAGAGGATTTATGTGAGCACATAAGAGTATCAAATGTTGAGTTGATTGTTGATGCAACTCACCCAAATGCACTGGAAATCAAGAAAGTTGCAAAAGCGGCGTGTACAAATATGGAGATAGAATATCTCAGATTCTCTCGATCTCAAATCGTCGTAAATGCTGGAGACAACAACAGAATTCAGACTTTTGAAAGCATATCTGAACTTATAGGAGAACTTAAGCGAAATACAATACCCAGTGATCGTTTTCTGATAACAGGCATCAAACATATAGGAGATTTTTATGACGTCTTTGATAAGGAACAATGTTATTTTAGAGCAATGCCTAGCACATATTCCATGACATTATGTGAAGAATATGGTGTGCCACTTGATCACATTATCGCCATAAAAGCACCGTGCCCGATTGAAGTGAATCTGGCACTAATCATGTCATTTGGCATCACCCATTTTATTTTTAAAAATAGTGGCGAAGGAAGTGCCGTACTTTCAAATTTGGAAGCTGTTAGAAAATCAAAGATAAAAGGATTTGTTTTGTCAGCCATGGTTTCAGAGAGCGAAGTCGGAGTTAGCGATATTAACATGCTAATAAATATTATAAATAAAAAATATGGAGGAAAAGCATGTTAAACACTTTTCTCAGTTTAGGACAATTCACGTATGCCATGCATATCGCTGAAGGATTTCTGCCACAAATCTGGGCATTTATATGGACGCTCGCCTTTATACCATTTTTTCTATGGAGTGTCATCGTTCTAAAACGAAAATTCAAGGAAGATTCATCTAACAAGTTGCATTTTGCGTTGATGGCTGCTTTTGCGTTTACCTTGTCTTCGCTCAAAATCCCTTCAATTGTCGGTAGCTGTTCGCATCCAACAGGGATGGGACTAGGTGCGATTTTACTCGGACCGCTGCCAATGGTTGCAATCGGTACCATTGTATTGGTCATGCAAGCGCTGCTCATCGCTCATGGCGGTATAACTACTCTGGGTGCTAATGCTTTCTCCATGGCAGTTATTGGGCCATTTGTCTCGTTTGGTGTGTATCAACTGCTAAAAAAGTTGAATTTAAGTTCTAAGATTAGCGTGTTTTTTGCAGCGACCTTAGGGAGTTTAAGCACGTATTTCATCACGAGTTTTCAGTTTGGCGTAGCATTTGCAGAAGGCGATATCATTATGTCCACGATGAAGTTTCTTGGCATATTCATGCTGGCTCAACTTCCTATTTCCATCGCTGAAGGTCTGTTGACGGTAGTCGTCTATAACCTATTGGGTCAAACCATTCAGTTTTCAAAACTTTCAGGAGGAGAATGATGAAAAAAGAAAACCTCATTCTATTGACAATATTTGCCTTTTTGGTCATTGGTCCATTGATGCTGAATCCTTCTGCTGAATATGGAGGTACAGATGGAAAAGCCTCAGACTTGGCACTTGAGTTGAATCCTGATTATGAACCGTGGTTCGAACCTTTTTGGACGCCACCGAGTGGCGAAATAGAGAGTTTACTGTTTACACTATTTGCAGTGTGCGGTGCGATTACAATTGGGTATTTTATCGGTGTTCATAAAGGGAAACCATTATGATCCATGTTGACGCAATTGCCTATCAAAGTCCATATAAGCAAATGTTACAGAAATCACGCATAATAACGACATTTCTCATTTTGATTACCGGGATAATGATCGACGAGCCGATACTATATCTTTTTAGTATGGTGATTGCATCACTTGTCGTATTAATTTTATCTAAAGCTGATTTCTTGACCTTTGTCAAATTGTTATCGATTCCGATGTTTTTCATCGGAACCACATCTTTGATGATTATGGTCGATATCACACGAACAATGCCTGAAAATGGTTTGATGATTCAACTGATTAACGGATACCATCTTGTCATGACACCTTCGCATATTTTTTTTGCGTTCAAAGTGTTCTTAAGATCTTTGTCATCGATGATGCTTGTTTTTAGCCTTTCTTTGACGATTCCAATGGTTGGAATTATTGACTTTCTTAAGTTCATGCGAGTACCGGAGGCATTTGTTCATCTTTTTGCACTGAGTTATCGCATGGTTTTTGTTACGATTGAAATTGCACTTGATTTGGTATGTGCCAGTCAACTGCGTTATGGTTATGTAAGCCCATTAAGAACCTTTAAAAGTGTCTCCATGATGGCCTCTGTCCTTTTTTTACGCATGCTTCAAAGGACTGAAGAAATGGATGCGGCAATGCAGATTAGATTTTATCATGAGGTTGGGAGTTAGAATGCTTAAATGTGAACAGCTGACATATAGATACTCAAACAGTGAAAAAGGCATCGAAAGTGTCAATTTTTCAACTGAGACAGGCAAAATCATAGGGTTAATCGGTGAGAATGGTGCAGGGAAATCCACTTTTTTCAAATGCTTACTTGGCCTTCTAAAGCCTACCGGTGGATGCATTACTTATGACGATATCAAACTTGATTACAGTAAGAAGACGCTGGTTATGCATCGTCAAAAAGTGAATATGGTTTTTCAAGATCCAGAACGGCAGTTATTCCATACGTCTGTTTTTGATGATATAACTATGGGACCAAGAAATCTTGGGTTAGATGAGAAGATTATCACAGAAAGGGCAAAGCGCTGTACTGAACAGGTAGGTGCAGATTCATTCATCGATACGCCAATTCAATATTTAAGCTTTGGTCAGAAAAAACGTGTGGCTATCGCAGGCATATTAGCATTAGATTGTAATACGTTACTTCTTGATGAGCCTGAGACAGGACTCGACCCTGAAATGAAGCGGGAGATGATTGAAATCATTGGAGAATTGTCTCGTGATGGCAGAAGTATTGTCGTATCAAGTCACAACATGGACTTGATATACGAGCTTTGTGATTATATTTATGTAATGCACAGAGGAAAAATGCTAGCAAGTGGTAAAACAACTGAAATCATGTCCAATCCACAGATTATGAAGCAGGCAAGTTTGGACAGACCAATTGTGGTCAGAATTTCTGAAAAATACGGCTTTGACCCCAAAATGCTTCAGGAGGAATTATGATAATCGGTGCTTTAGGTATAAACCATGAAACGGCATCCGTTGAGCAAAGGGAAATATTGACGGGAAGTCAGATTTTGACTGATATAAAAAACAAGATGAGAACCGAGGAATACATTGAAGAATTTATAATCCTTTCCACATGTGGACGGTTTGAAATCTACTTTGCTTGTCGGGGCCTTGATTATGAACAAGTAGTGGAGTGTGTTTTAACATATATTGCTAGTTTGTTTTCCGGCAATCGGGATGTTCTATATCATAAATCAAAAGAAGAAGCGGTCTCACATCTTTTTAAAGTGACTTGTGGTCTTGATTCTGCAGTGCTTGGTGAAGACCAGATCCTTGGACAGGTAAAAAATGCAGTGGCAGTTGCCAGTGAAGAGGGAGACGCTGGAAAGATTCTCAACAAACTATTTAGAGAAGCAATCTCCTTCTCAAAAATGGTACGAACCAATTTGAGATTCTCTGAAAATCCATTATCGTTAAGCTACATTGCGGTGAAAAGGGCTCAAGAAGAAGGTTACCTGACAGCTGGAAAGAAAGTGACTATGGTTGGGCTCGGTAAAATGGGAGGGCTTGCAATCAAATACTTACTTGAATCCCCTGTGATGCAAATCGATATAGCAATTCGTTCGCCTGAGAAGCTATCTGATGATATTCTTAATCACCCAAAAGTAAGAATAGAAAAGTTCGAGGCAAGATACAGTTGCATATCAGATAGCGATCTCGTCATTTGCTCTACTGGTGCACCACATACGGTCGTCAGAAAAAGTGAGCTTTTAGAGTATAAGCGTGGTGCCTTGTGGATTGATTTGGCCATGCCTAGAGATATCGACAGCACTCTATCGACACTTGAGCAACTACAGATATGGCATGTCGATCATCTAAAGGATATTTCTGGAGCCAATCTTAAAAAACGCGAATCTCTTAGTCTAACGATAGAAGGGATGATGGGTGAACAAGTGAATAAATTTGTCTCTTGGGTGGAAGCCATCGGCGTAGACGATGTCATCAAGGCGTGGCAAGAGACGATTAGCAATCTCACTAAAGAAACGATGGCATCTATCAAAAGAAAAAATCTGGCTTCTGATGCGCAAAAACTTCTAAAAATTGAACAGCTCGTGACTTCATCGCTAAAGCAAATGGTCAAACATCCAATTGAAAATCTGAAAAATACCGATGATCACGATAAAAGAAGGGCTTATATAAAAATGATCAAGGAGCTTTATCGTTATGAGTAACCAGGCGAACACCATTAAACCAATCGCACTGAATGCTTCTAAGTTGAACGTGTTGATTATTGGCTACGGATCAATCGGAAAAAGAAAACGCATTAAATATGAGGCAGTTGGTGCAAATGTAACAACGGTGGATCTGAAACCAACTAGTCAAGCGGATTTCATTCAAAGCTTCAGTGAATTTTATAAGGCTCATTTGGGGGTTTTTCTTGGCCATCATCTCATTATTATCTCAACAGATGATTCATCTGAGAATCTAAAAATTGCGGAAGTGTGTCATAAACATTTCAAGCTTTTTAACAGGGTAGATAATGGTGAAGAGGGTCTGTTTTCCGATATGACTTTTCAAGATTCAGAGCATTTCATAGTAGCAGCGTCTGGAAAAGCTAAATCGCCCAACGTATCTAAGTTTGTCATGAAGCAATTGGAAGGCCATATCGAAAATTTGGCGGATCCTATTAAGTCGTTTATCGATCAAAATGATAGCCATCGCAAGATGGAGAAAGGATAATGAATGCGACGAATAGTTGTTGGTACTAGAGGAAGTCGCCTTGCCATTTCGCAGACAGAGTGGGTAATTGAATCACTTAGACACCATTTTAAAGAGGTCTCGTTCGAGCTAAAAGTAATCGTAACGAAAGGAGACCAAATCGAATCAACGCCACTCGATAAAATCGGAGATAAAGGGTTGTTCACCCAAGCAATCGAAGCACAACTCCTAAGTGGAGAGATTGATTTTGCTGTTCATAGTCTGAAGGACTTACCTAGTCGGTTTTCTGAAGGACTATCCTTGTCACAGGTGCCTAAGAGAGAAGATGCTAGGGATGTCCTCGTTCTAAGGGAAGGTTTGTGTTCGTTTAAGAGTCTGCCTCATGGTGCTAGAATTGGGACTGGTAGTAAACGTCGGCTGTTTCAGATCATGACCGTCAGACCAGATATTGTTCCCGTTCCAATCAGGGGGAACATAGAAACGCGTATCAAAAAAATAGAGTCTGAAAACCTTGATGGTGTAATTTTAGCGGCTGCAGGCTTACACCGGATTGGGATTTCTGACCGAATCACGGAGTATCTACCAGTCGATATGGTCATCCCGGCACCTGCACAAGGTGCTTTAGGCCTCCAATATAGGACAGGGGATGAATCAATTCGAGAGATGTTGTTAGCAATTCGCGATGAAGAATCAGAGATTTGTGTCAGGGCAGAAAGGGCATTTCTAATGAACGTGGAGGGAAACTGTCACGTACCTATCGGTGCTTACGCTGAGATAAACTGCAAAGATACTGATGGAACTAATCATGCCGGATTGAAATTGACAACTGTATTTGGTGATGCGGAAGGGCATATACTTCATCGCATTGAAACTTTTGGTGAACTTTCAAGCACAGATGTTATCTTCAGTGATGAAAACTTATTATATGCTGAAGAGGTTGGAAAGAGAGCGGCTGAGTCCACTTTGAGAAAAATGTCGGAAACCGTAATAGTCTCATTAGTTGGTGCAGGTCCTGGCGATGAAGGCCTAATTACGGTTAAAGGTCTTGAAAGATTAAAAGCTTGTGATGCAGTCGTTTATGACAGACTTGTGTCGCCCGAGCTGTTAAGGCACGTTCCAGTGACAGCCGAGAAAATCTATGTTGGCAAAGCAGCATCTGAGCATACACTATCTCAAGATGAAATAAACGATACACTCAGTGGGTTGGCTAAAACACACAAACGTATCGTACGGCTGAAAGGGGGAGATCCTTTTGTATTTGGTCGCGGAGGAGAGGAAGCACTTCATTTGAAAAATAAAGGTATTCAGTTTGAAGTGATTCCAGGAATAACTTCATCCATATCGGGTTTGGCCTATTCAGGAATTCCGATAACACACCGTGATCTTGCAGCTTCCTTTCACGTTTTCACGGGACATTTTAAGTCGGATGAAAGAACTCTTGATTTCGAAACAATTTCTAAACTGGAAGGCACATTAGTGTTCTTGATGAGTATAGGAAGTTTCAAGGAAATTTGTAGCCAGCTGGTGTCTTCTGGAAAAGCGCATAATACCCCCATCGCGATTGTTTCTAATGGAACAACAGGGAAACAAATCGTCTATGAAGCGACTCTGGGAGAAGCAAGTCAACTAAATAATATTACATCTCCTGCATTTCTTGTTGTCGGAGAAGTCGTAAAACTAAGAACTGAGCTTAAATGGTTTGAAAAACGACCATTGTTCGGAAAAACTGTGATGGTTACACGTGCGGGTAATAAAGAAGGGACGTTCGCCTTAAAACTGCGTGAACTGGGTGCTAAAGTAATAGAACATCCAGTGCTTGAAATTCAAGAGATGGATCCAGAACCTTTGATGAAGCAGATTGATCTGCTTGACACATTTACCCATCTTTGGTTTACCAGCGAAGTATCGGTGAAACTATTCTTTGCAGCACTTGAAACAAAGGCTATGGACACGAGAGCATTGGCACATCATAAAATTCTTGCAATTGGTTCTTCGACAGCCGCCTGCCTTAAGCTACACGGTGTAATCGCAGATTTCATTCCTGAGAAGTTTACCCAGGAGGGAATCGTAGAAAAAATGATGGCGCAGCTTAAAGAAACAGATCGGATTCTAATGCCTTCTGCAGAAGATACTAGACGTGTAATTAAAGAGGCGCTGTCAACAGTTTGCGATTTGGTTCAGATTCCTATTTATCGTTCGAACCCTATAAAAAATTTTGAATTGACCAGACATGATTTAGATACAGTGGATTATGTCACATTTACTAGCGCATCAGCGGTCAAACAGTTTAATAAAGCGATGGAAGGACAACCTGTTGATTTTATGTCGTGGCGTATCATATCTATTGGACCTGTTACAACGTCTGCTTTGAATGAATGCGGTTATTATGATGTGATCACTTCGAAGACGCATACTTTAGAGGGCATGATTGAAACCCTATTAGATGAGGAGAAAACGAATAATGGATAAAACGACCACCTGCGATGTATCGCATCGATTTAGAAGGCTGAGAGAAAATGATGCATTGAGGCGTATCGTCCGTGAAAACCACTTGTTACGAGATGATTTGATTACACCTGTTTTTGTCGTCGAGGGAGAGAACATCAAGTCTTCCACCGAGGCAATGCCAGAAGTGTTCAGATATTCTTTAGACAGGCTTCACGAAGAACTGGATGAACTGTTGCGACTTGGTCTTCATCAAATACTGCTGTTTGGTATACCGACTCACAAAGACCCTTTGGGAACCGGTGCATATGCTATCGAAGGCATCACTCAAAAGGCAATCAAGTTTATTAAAGACTATTCACCTAATTTCTATGTGATTACGGATGTTTGTCTTTGTCAGTATACGGACCATGGACATTGTGGAATTTTAACGGATTTAGGCACCATTGAAAATGATTCGACGCTACCATTAATCGCAAAAACTGCGCTGAGTCACATCAGAGCTGGCGCAGATATGGTTGCGCCATCCGATATGATGGACGGGCGAATCGGTGCAATCAGAAAGTTGTTGGATGCAGAAGGCTATACTTATGTGCCAATCCTTTCATATGCGATCAAATATCATTCTAGTTTCTATGGGCCATTTAGAACGATTGCTGATTCAAGTCCAAAGCATGGTAGCAGAAGCAGTTATCAAATGGATTTTCATAACCGTAAGGATATAGTAGATGTCGCTAAGGCGAGTGTTGAACAGGGTGCAGATTTAGTGATGGTAAAGCCTGCCATGATGTATTTGGATGTACTTCGTACTTTAGCTGAATCAGTTAGCAGACCGCTCGTCGTTTATAATGTAAGTGGAGAGTATGCCTTGATCAATGAAGGTATTAAGAAAGGTATTGTTAGTGAGGCAATTATTTACGAAACGATGATAGGTTTCAAACGTGCAGGTGCCAAGCTCATCATTACCTATTTTTCAAAAGTAATCGCTGAGAAGTGGTTAAATGAATAAGTTTGGGAGGGAATATGATAAAACACAATAATTCTGTTAAATTGTTTGAACGTGCTAAAAGGGTCATCCCTGGTGGCGTGAATAGTCCTGTTCGCGCTTTTCGATCGGTGGGGATGGAACCGATTATGATAAAATCTGCTGCTGGTGCAACATTGACGGATGTTGACGGAAATGAATATACCGATTTCATCGGTTCTTGGGGGCCAATGATTCTTGGACATACGCCTCCTTTCATGGAAGCTGACCTGAATCCGGTATTGATGCGTGGTTTGAGTTATGGTGTGCCGTCTGAACTTGAAGTTGAGATGGCGGAAATGATTGTTGAAGCATATGAAGGTCTTGAAATGGTAAGGATGGTCAATTCCGGAACTGAAGCGACAATGAGTGCCATTAGGGTTGCGCGTGGATACACATCTAGAAACAAAATTTTAAAGTTTGAAGGCTGTTATCATGGACACTCAGACGCATTGCTTGTCAAGTCTGGCTCGGGAACACTCACATATGGAACGCCTACATCGCTCGGCGTTCCTGAATCGGTTGTCAAAGATACAGTAGTTGGGAAATTCAACGATATCGAACAGCTTAAAGAAATATTTATGCTTCATGGTAGTGATTTGGCAGCGGTAATCATAGAACCTGTTGCAGGAAATATGGGTGTAGTCCCAGGAAATATATCCTTCTTACAGCTACTGAGGAATTTGTGCGATGAAAACGGTACGGTATTGATTTTCGACGAAGTTATAACAGGTTTCAGACTCGCTTATGGTGGTGCTGCAGAGGTTTATGGTATCGTACCGGATATGGTCTGCTTCGGAAAAATCATCGGAGGAGGATTACCAGTTGGTGCATACGGCGGAAAACGGGAAATCATGTCAATTGTATCTCCTTTGGGGGGCGTTTATCAGGCGGGGACACTCTCTGGAAATCCGCTTGCAATGTATTTTGGCATCAAAATGTTAGATCATCTACGTAGTCACCCTAATGTATATAAGCAACTCGAGGAAATGGCCATTTATCTCGAATCGGATTTAGTGCCTTTTATTGAGTCGAATGCGTATCCAGTAACGTTTTCTCGTTATCGTTCAATGCCATGTTTGTTCTTTGCTAAAGGGCCGTTTAATAATTATGATGATGTAAAGCGTTGTGATACTGAAGCATATGCAACTTACTTCAAAGCGATGTTGGAGGAAGGAATTTTGCTTCCGCCTGCTCAATTTGAAGGCCTGTTTCTATCTACAGCGCATACAAAAGTGGCTCTTGATACCTATCTGGTGGCGACAAAGAAAGCACTTAAAGGGATGTATGATTCAAGTAAGTAAGTTAGTGAGAAAAATTGTTTCTAAAATGTTTGTATATTCCGAGGCAGTAAAGCCATCTGCACGATGATTTAGAGCCACTGTCACGATTGAATAGAGCCATCCTCACGGAAGGTGAGCCATTCATATATATCTATCCTATAATGAAATTGGCACACATTTGTGTGACGATCATTATAGGAGGTCGATAATTATGGTTAATTATCGGGAATTTTTAGACGTAACAGTCTTAAGTACACGCAGCGTCAAATCTCTGCAAGCGTGCATAGTTCGCGCAACACTGTTGGGGATGTCATAAAACTGGCATCTGAAGTTAAACTTGAATGACCATTAGATAATTCTCTGACCAATGAGGTTCTTTATGGACTAATCTATCCTAAACAACTTGACGCTATTAATCCTAGGATGGAGCCAGATTATAGCTACATTCACAGGAAATTAGCTAGATCAGGTGTCAACCAGACACTACTACGGACAGAATACGACACGGGGTGTCAGGGACACGGGGTGTCAGGCACCAATGTGGAATAAACTATAATTGATTATATGGAACCTTGTGATTTGAATGGTTTGAGGGGCTATGGCGAGTAAACTGGTTTTAGTCGATTATGAGAATATCCAAAACATATAGGGCATCGATACGATTCAAGATGCGGAGTTTAGAGTATTGGTCGGGAAGAATCAAACGAAGATTCCGATAGATTTAGTGCTTCAGACACAACAGCTGGGAAAGTCCTTAGAATGGCTTAAGGTTTCTGGGCAGGGGAAAAATGCATTGGATTTTCATATCGCTTTCTACTTAGGGAAGTATGTGGAAGCTAATAAATATGGCCATTACGTGATCGTTTCCAAGGATACGGGATATGATGCATTGATTGAACACATTAATGAGTCAATAGGATTTGCCACTTCTGTGTTCGTGAATCAGAAGTCAAAGGAAGAAGTGAGCCTCATCGTGGAAGACTTATATAGCCGGAAGTACATCAGTGAAGCGAATGGTATTATTAAATATGAGATTGATAATGTTTCTTTGAAGTAGATATGAAAATGAATATACAAAAATCCTGTCAAATCTGTGAGAGGAAACTGATGAAATCCATAGGCTTTTGTGTTGCGTAGCGAAGCAATTGTCACAACGCGGGCGTATAGGGGAATAAAAAAATCCACTACGCATATTTTAGAGGTAGTGGATCTTTCGGGCTTTATTTGGAGTGTTTGTTAAACACATAGAAGATATCTGAATAACAGCATTTTCCTTTAGGGTTATTAACAGCGCAGTTGCTATTTTTCATAGCACCGGTCATGTCGATGACTTCACTAATATCCTTTGCTCCCGCTTTAATGGCATTTATAATATCCTGCTCGGAAACATGGTTACAATAACAAACGTATTCACCGATGACGACTTCTGCTTCAGCACCTGAGCAACAAGAACACTTTATGACTTCCATATCTGCACCTCCAAAATCGATTGACTAAGTTATTATAGCATGGAAATCAAGCATTGGGATTTTTTTGAAATGATATATGGCTTCTATAGCTAAAAATGGGATAAAATAAGAGGTGTATAAGCTAAAAATTGGGGAGTCTAGAGCAGAGATGTGTAAAATGGAAGAAAAAGTAGAGAAAATAGAGGGGATGATCTCCAGTGTCGTGAAAAGGACCAGTGTATCAGACCTGTTTACTTATTATAAGCCTGAAGAGGTACTCGGTTACTGTAAGAGCTGTCCCAACCATGGACAGATCTGGTCATGTCCGCCTTATAAGCGGGATGAAGCGGCATTCCTTAAAGATTATGACGAGGTGATGGTGATCGGCATTAGGACCAAGTCATTCGAGCTTACCAAGGAGAGTCTGGGTAGAGCGCTAATCGCGCTTAGTGAGTCTTATCCAGTGGAGGTGCTCATCGCAGGGAATTGCTTTTTATGTAAGCCATGTACCAAAGCATCTGGTAAGCCTTGTGCCCATCCATCACAGATGAAGTATTCGCTCGAGTCTTTAGGCATCCACGTCAGTGAACTCTGTGAAAATATCCTGGATGTATCGCTGGAATGGCATGATCATGACCCGATTTATTTGGCCACTGCTGCGGTGCTTTATAAAAAAAATGGCCTTTCTTCAGATGATAAAGAAAGGCTCACGGAGAGAATTCTATGGCGTTTGGGTCTAGATAGATCAAATTAATGAGCGGCAAGGGGATTGGCACAACGGGTGTTAGATTAGACTGGAAGTGATGCACAAAATAATGACGGCATATGAACCCGAAAAAATAGAATGGCGCGGTAAGATCCGATCAATCCAGCCACGTACAACGGTATGGCGCTACAGGCTTGATAATAGAACACATTATCATAATGGTTGTAATGTGTTCTTTGATGGTGAAGCAGATGGTGTGGTCACCCAATTTTCTGTGGCTATATCTGAGAAACAACAACAAAAGCATAAATTTAGAATAGGCGATCACGTACAAGGGTCGGCATGGACAAAAATGTATGAGGTCAGTGATTACGCCGATTTTTATCGAGCGGGGAGCATGAAGATCCTTAATAGAGCAGAGTTAACGGTATGTACACCACCTCCCTATTTGATCGAGCCTCCAGAGATGGCTGTCTATGAAATGCGCGGCGCAAGGATGCTTAGTGCTACGTCATATAAAGGAAAATGCTTTCAATGTGCTTGGGCGACGATGTCTGCTGTTGAGATTGAGTATAACTGGGGGATTACTAAAAAGTATAGATTTGAAAGTTTTTGCTATGGTCCTAAGTCGTGTAAGCTTTATAAAATGGGGAAACCGCGGGCTGTACCCTATAAGGATAGTGGATCGGTATATGATGATGGTTGGATGGACGACTTATGCACAGAACGACGTGGTTTTGATGACTAAAACAGAATTGTTCATTAATTTGGGTATCTGGTACCCTTGGAATGAAAAAAGAACCTTTTTAGGTTCTTATCGTAGTATGGAAGTTAAGTAGCTGTCTATAAATACTTTTAACTTAGGAATTTCAATCGTGGCAACGGACCAGATTATATCTAAGTTCAATGTCTTTTTTCATAAATCACCTTAGCCTCCGAAAGAATTATACTCTTCGCATCTGAGTAGTCAAGGGATGAAAATGAGATTAAGTCTACTTTTCTTTTAAGCAAGTTCTCTAGTTTTCTAGCAATTTCAACAAATAATAATGGCTCTGAGAGATCAATGAATTCGATTAGAATGTCAACATCACTACCGCGTTTCATATCATTTCTTGAGTAAGATCCTACTACTCTGGGTGTCAGATACCATTTCAGAATAAACTTTTCATCATGATCTGGACCGTTGTAAAATGAATGCCTTTGGCAGACGAAAGTTGGTTTGTACTGAAATGGTACCTGGTACACTCTGAGAGAAAACTGATGGAATAAGCGGGATTATGTGGTATGCGGCGAGGGTATTGGCACCGCTGAAATGGAAAGATGCATGGCTAATATGAAAAGGACGAAGGTCCCGAAGCATTAGCCTTTTGGCTCATGGTAGTCATGTTGGGAGTGGTATATAGTAAAGGTGGTGAAATGACTACATTTGCTAATATATGCAACTCAACGATGAACTGGAGGTATCTATGTCTGAGTTTTATGATGGGATGAACAAAGGCGAGCGGCAACTGCATGATATACTTAAAACCATGGAAAACGAGCAGTTTTTCGTACATAGTAATGTGATATTGGAACGCGTAAATGATGGCACGAATCAGATTGATACCCTTGCGGTGACGAAGAAGGGTATATTTGTGTTCGAAATGAAGGACTTTAAGGGTTGGATTTTCGGCAATGAAGATCATAAGGAATGGACGCAGGTCTTACATCAGAATCAGAAAAAACCAAAGAAAATAAAGTTCAGAAATCCGGTTAAACAAAATGATAACCACATTAAAACGGTAAAGCACATCCTTAATAGCTCGAGGATACATGTGCCTGTTTTTAATGTGGTTGTTTTTGGTATTGACGCTGAGCTTATGGAAATTACGGCTTCATGCGACGTGATTCGAATCGAGAATGTTTTAGAGGTGGTTGAGAAATATCCTGATTTAAGTATTGATACTGAGATGGTAAAGTCCATAAATGATATGCTGACAGAGCGCTTTATTAAAGGTGATGAAGCGATGAAGAATCACTTGGATTATGTATCGACACTTTTTAATCCGAGTGACAATGATCAAAATTCGGCATCTGTGAAATATAGTTCAAATGGGGATTTGAGCGGGAGTGAAGAGAAATCGGATGCGGGACACAGGACAAAATCAACTTCGGTGAAAAATGGGATTAAGATTTTACTTTCAGTTATCGCTACATTATATGCGCTTAACGAACCTTTGATATTGGTGTTGATCTTACTGTTTCTTATTCCGAGTAAGAAAAGCAAGAGACAACGAAGAAATAAGTCCAGTGGTTTGTGGATCGTTGCGGTGATAATAATTATCGGGGCATATGGTTACAATCAATTTTATAAAGATCCGTCTTCGAATAATGAATCGGAATTAAACAAGCAAACTTATAATACTCAAACCAGCAAACTTGAATCAAGTTCAGAATTAGTTGAATCGGTTAATCCAGAAGTATCTACTGAAGCAGTAGTGTGGAATGAAACAGTTACGTATCCGATAGAATCAGCTTTTCCTCCAGAACAATGGGAGTCATCAGAATCAGTGTCTTCTGAAGCCATTCAAACAGAAAATGTAACTACGACTGAAGCTGCAAACACTTCATTTGAAACATATGGAAGTGTATCGAGTGTGTATCTCGATCTAGGTGTGAACAAAGATTTGATAAAAGGTGTCTTAGGTGAACCAAATAGGATAAATGGTAACACGGAGTATTATGGCAGTTCATCGGTATCTTATGATCAAAATGGCAATGTAACAGCATGGAAAAATGTTTATGGTGAAATAAACAAAATTGTACAATCGCCGATTGGTGGTGTCATTCGTTTGCAAATGAGCAGAGACTACATCTTAAATGCTCTCGGCACGCCAAGCATGATTGATGAAAGGTATCCATACACATGGTACTATGGCAGTTCAAAAGTGAATTTCAACTCTGATTGGAAAGTTTCGGGTTGGAATAATGTCTATGGAGAAATAAGTACTGTTTTCGAAATCCCTATCGGCGGTAAACTGGAATTAGGACTAAACTCTAATGATGTTATTTCGATTTTAGGAACACCAAAACAAATAGATTATAATAACCAATTTACATGGTTTTATGGAAGCTCAAAAGTAATCTTTGATTCTGAGTGGAATGTTAAAGGTTGGAACGATGTCTATGGAGAACTTAAGAAAGCGTTTTACAATCCACAAAAGGGTAAACTCAGTTTAGGTATTAGTAAAACAGAAGTTATTAATGCATTAGGAACACCTACGGAGATTCCTTATAATAATAACTATATTTGGTATTATGGGAGCTCTAAAGTAACATTTGATTCAGGATGGAATGTGACGGGTTGGGACGATGTCTATGGTGAGTTAAAAGTGGCCCTTTCCCCTTCTGGTGGAGGGTTTCTAATCTTGGGTATGAGTCGAGAAGATGTGGTAAAGGTCTTAGGCACACCTAATGAGATTAATAGTGGGAATATTTATGTATGGTACTACGGAAGTTCAAAAGTGACATTTAATAACAATTGGACTATCAATGGTTGGTATGATGTGTACGGTGAGATTAAGCCGTTTCTTTCTACGGGAAATGGTGGTACGCTTGCTGCTGGTTCTACTAAAGAAGACGTGATTAGAGTGTTGGGTTATCCTTCTGAAATATCAGGGGCTAATCCGAGTCGGTGGATTTATAAGAATTCGTACGTGGTATTCGACAGTAATTGGACGGTTCAAACTTGGAAGAACGTGTATGGTCAATTCAATGGTGTCTTTCCAGAGGGATGATGATTGATATAGTGAGGTGAACATGACAGCACAGATTTCGAATCGGTTTGTTTTTAATGGTAAAGTGTATAGCATTATTGCTCAAGAGTACCCTTTGGATTATTCTCCATCAATACATGGGATTGTGCCATGTCAGGAATGTATACCCATGGGTGTCAGGCACCATTATGGTATAAACTAGTTTTAGTGTTTTGAACCTCCGTAATTTGAACGGCTCTGGGTGTTAATTGATAGTTTCTACTGATTTGATACCTGGTACCCTTGAGATAATTCTGAAGCAGAACTTAGAGCAGTCATTTCTGGTAAGGCTATTCACCTTCCAAAAGCAGTACAAAAATACAACCGAAACACGACAAAGTTAAACCTGATTTTAGATCTTCAGTCTAAACTTCAACAAACAAAAGGACCTGCTTATGAACGCTGGGCAAAAGTTTTTAATCTTAAGCAAATGGCTCAAACCATCAATTTTCTTACAGAACACTGCATCACAGATTTCGAAGCTCTCACTCACCTTTCTAATGTTGTCACTAAAAATCATAATGAAATCAGCGCCTCTATTAAGACGATTGAAGCGAAGCTTAAAAATCTTAACGAACTGAAAAAGCATCTGTTCAACTATTCAAAAACAGTAAAAGTCTACACCGATTACCGAAATTCCGGTTTCAGCATAGACTTTTATAATCAAAATTCCGCTGATCTCCTTCTGCACAAAGCAGCAAAAGATGCATTCAGTGCTTTTGATGGCGGCAAATTGCCTTCCATCAAAATGATCAATGAGGACATAAAACAACTATCCTATGAGAAAACAAAGCTATACGAAGCGCTTAAGAAAGCGAAAGTCACCTTAAGAGAATGTCAGATTGCTAAAGGGAATGTGGAGTTGCTGCTTGGAAAAGCTAATGGCGTGAAGGATTCACAAAAGAGTAATGATGCCCACCATATAAGGTAAGAGATTATTGTAATACGTGAAAACCGAAATACCCATTCCTTATTTTGCGCGTAACATTGGATAAAAGGAATGTTACGTGCGAATATAAAAACGATCGTTTCTGAAACTGCATAAAACATTAGAAAAAAGGAATGTTTTGTGCGATATATGATCCAAAGGAGATAAATTTTTGATGCTGCAAAAGCTGCAATACCCTCAGCTCTCATAAGTGGCTGATTAAATATGTAGAAAAGTAAAAAAGCTGCTATGGTTATGCCCATGAGTAAAGTAAAGTTTCTGTCTTTAGATGCATATTTTCTTGCAGCATCTATTCGGTCCATCCAGTCAAAATTAAGAACCGTCTCCTCCAGAATTTTATGGAACACGATTAATTGAATGATGATATGAATAAGAGGATAATACCTCAGTTGTGCAAAGCTGATCATCTCACTATGGTTAAGCAGATAGAGAACTCCTCCTGTTACTGACACTGCAGCCAGTCTTATTGTAAGAAGCCTGAGCTTTGAAAAATCACCAAAAGTGATTTTTTGTCATTGTTACCCAGACCTGCCACGATAATAACCCATCCTGCAAGGGTCATCAGAAGCGCCACTAACCCGCTTACGCCGGCAAAACTAACGAACATGGCGCCCCAAAACATTTTCTTATATCCTTCTGTCATTTCGTTTCCCCCTAATCAGCTATCTAAATGATGCTTTTCTAATTGATCCAATGAAAAGCAGAAATCACACCCTACATAATATAAACAATTAGAGGGTGTGATCTGTTACACAAGATATTAAATAAATTTGCTGAATCTGTGAAGAATATTATGTGATGATCAGAAGAACATCAATTTGCCTGTCATAAGCTTCGAGGAAAAAGCTCTTTTTGTCATGATTCACATTCATTTAAACGGTTTTGTTTTCATCCCCTGCTTCTTTCTATATAGCAATGCCTAAACTGCTACCCTGCAGTACTTCTCCACTTTAAATCCGTAGCTGAGCCTGAAAATATCTTCATTACTCGACAGATCCAGTCCAGTCAACTCAATGATCTTATTGATTCTGTAGGAAAGACTGTTTCTGTGTATGGACAGCGCTTCTGCCGTTTTGACCATTTGAGACTGGTGGTCCACTAAAACCTGAAGGGTTTTATAGAGTTCTCCATTATGGATCTGATCGTATTTTCTAAGAATATTCAAGGCAGGATGAGCATACTGCAGAAGATCTTTCTCGTTAAGATTGCTGAGCATAATGTAGAAACTGTAATCAGAGAAATACATTATCTCTTTTTCAATCTGAAGTCTTTTTGAGATCTTATAAAGCTGAGCGCTTTGCCCATAAGCATCCTTTAACGCCATAATATCTGTGCACGGACTGCTCATGCCCATGTGGATGACACCTTGCTGGAAAAGACCAAGAAGTCTTCTCTCTTCCTCCGAAGTAAGCCTTCCATCTTGAGAAAGCCTGCAGATGACAAGTAGATTCCCTTGTTCTTCCAGACAGAAGGCACCAGGGAGAATATTCTTAATCTGCTCCTTCAAGAATGTTGTGGCTTGAATACTGTTTAAGTATTCATTTGTCTTCATCATCAAGCAGCTCATCTTTTCAGGAAGTTCAATCTGATTGATTTTGAACCTGATCTTAATGAGTTCTTCATCTCCCCCATGGATCAGTTCATGAATCAGATTTTCTTCCTGAGATCCAAATACCCCCTTATGCTCTTTTGTCCGAAGAAGAACCTCACACACTGAGCTGCCCACCATTGGAAGATACTCTTCAATTAAGGCATTCTCGATTTCTCTTTTCTTCAGCATAATGACGTAGCCGACAAGTCGGTCCTTGTGAAAAATTTTACTGCATGACTTTACATAGGCAGAAAAACTGCAGTTCACCTCATAGACATCGGAGTTATGAGGGAAAGGTCTGATCTGGTCTATCTTGTGTACTTCTTTGATAAACTCATAGGAGCAGTAACCCCTCCTGATATTCGCTTTCCATATGTCATCATCAATATCTTCCATGGAGGATACGTCAAGAATTTTAAACCCGGCATCAATAATAATGACTGGATTTTCAAGTGTCTTTTCCGAAACCTTTAGTATGCTCTTAAGATCAGCCCCTCTCATGGCAAGAGCCATAAGCTCAGTCACCTGATAACTGGTCTTAAGTTTTTTCTGCATAATATTATTCACTGCCTGAAGCGCTTTCAAAGTGTGCTCTTCTCGTATCAGGGCATAGTTTGATATCATGCCGTTCTCCAGTGAATACGCCAAATGTCTGCTAACGGATTCATCCTCAAAATCTCTCTCTTTTATTCCGATAATGGCAGACAGGCCAGCCCCTTTCTCAGGGCTGTCCGCTTCGGCTTTAATCCATGATATGATCTCCTCAATATTTCCAATATAGAGCTTTTTCCTGATATTTTGAGCTCCATTCTCAAAAAGACAAATCTCACTGATTTCATCCTCTACTGTAATTTCTGATCTTAAAATCTCCAGTCTGTTTTCCTGCTTAAGTACCCTTAAGACGCTTCTGAAATCCATCACTTTCCCCTCTTTCCATTATACAGATTCTTATATTGACACCACTTGGGCAAGACGCACAAATACTCCTCTGATATTCATGCACTCCTCATCTATCGCCTTCTGAATTCATATGTTATTATTATAACAGACTCTTCATGAATTGTCATAAATCTACACATCGCTTCAATGCCTCAACTTTTGAATCCTGAGTAAAAACTGAAAAATATATGCTGAGTACAATGATTTTTCAAGTCTTTAAAATCAGGGTTTTGTTCAAAATGCCAAAATATATTTTATGAATATCTTAAGAGGAGATTGTTATGAAATACGAAAAGTTATTTGAAAGAGGTAGAATCGGAAAACTTAACCTGAAAAACCGTGTGGTTATGCCTGCCATGGGCGTTAACCTTGCCAATTCCCAAGGAGAAGCTACAGATGTGATTACCAGGTACTACGAAGAAAGAGCCAAAGGTGGAGTTGGTCTGATCATCACGGAGATTGCTCGTATTGATGATGAATATGGTGTCGGTACACCGAATCAGCTTTCAGTCACTGAGGGGCGTCATATTCCCCATTTGGAGAGAATGATTGAAACCATTCAGAAGCATGGCACAAAAGTGTTTATTCAGCTTCATCACCCCGGCAGAGAAACCAAAAGCAGTCTCATAGGCGGAAAACAGATTGTTGCGCCTTCTGCCATCATGTGCAAGGTGACTCAGGAAATGCCGCGTGCCCTGACCACCGAAGAGTGTGAGGGCCTTGTGAAGAGCTTCATCAAAGGTGCAGTCATCTCCAAAACTGCCGGTGCAGACGGAGTAGAGATTCATGCCGCTCATGGTTACCTTCTTAATCAGTTTATCTCCCCTTACACCAACGTCAGGACAGATAAATATGGTGGAAGTTTCCAGAACAGATTAAGAATTCTTTCAGAGATCATAACTGGAATCAAATACATGTGTGGAGCGGACTTTCCTGTTTCAGTAAGGATCAGCGCTGATGAATTCGTTGAGGGCGGCTTAAAGCTTCCTGAGTCGGTCAAGATCGCCAGAACCTTAGAGAGCCTGGGCATAGATGCAATCAATGTCAGCAGTGGAACCTACGAAAGTGCCACCACCATCATTGAGCCTGGATCCTATCCACAGGGATGGAAAAAGCATTTGGCTACAGAGATCCGCAAAAATGTTAAGATCCCTGTCATCGCAGTAAACAATATTAAAGACCCTCAAACTGCTGAGCAGCTTTTAAATGATGGTGTCTGCGACTTTGTTGGAGTGGCTCGTGGTCATCTGGCTGACCCCAACTGGGTAAATAAAGCAAGAGACGGAAAAAGCGATCAGATCAGAAAATGTATCGGCTGCCTAAACTGTTTTGCCGAGCTCAATCAGGGAAGACACATGAAGTGTACGGTTAATGCCAGAGTAGGGCGGGAAATCGAATTTTCAGACCCTAATATAGATGGAGAAGGAAAGACTGTTGTGGTAATCGGTGGTGGACCTGCCGGGATGCAGGCTGCCTTACTTCTTGATCAGAGAAAGTACAGAACCATCCTCATTGATGAGAGAGAGAAACTTGGCGGAACGCTCAATGTAGCTGACAAGGCCCCCATCAAGGAGAAAGTGGCTGACATGAATAACGGAATGATCCGTGAGATTGAAGAGAGCGGCGTTGATGTGAGAATGAATACGAAGGCTACTGTAGAAATGGTGAAGGAACTGAATCCTGATGGCATTTTCGTTGCAGTAGGTGCCACGCCTGCCATTCCACCTATCCCAGGAATTCAAGGGAAAAATGTCATGCTTGCAGAAGATGTACTCACCGGGAAGTCCGTGGCCACAGGCAGAGTTGCCGTAATCGGTTCAGGACTTACAGGTCTTGAGACCGCAGAGCTTCTTGCTGACAAGGGTCATCCCATTACCCTTGTGGAGATGCAGAAAAACATCGGCCCTGGCATTAACCGCACCATTTTAGTGGACTTGATGATGAGATTCCAGAAACATGAACCTGTAATTATTCCCAATCATCGCCTGATGGGGATATCAGAAAACGGCATCACCATTATGAATCAGATGAACAATCAGGTTATGCAGATAGAGGCGGATACCGTCGTTCTTGCCCTAGGAGTAGCACCAAGGCGCTCTATGGTGAATGAGTTCTTGGACGCATTCGAGAATATCCGGGTCATCGGCGATGCAGAGAAAGCTGGGCGTATTCAGGAAGCCATTAAAGAAGGATACAGCCAGGCCTTTGCTTTCACCACTAAGTAAGAAGGGGGATTTTTACCATGAAAGATTTTAAAAATAAGGTTGCCGTTATTACCGGAGCAGGTAATGGATTCGGATTTGAAATTGCCAAAGAATGTGCAAGCCGGGAAATGAAACTGGTTCTTGCTGACATTGATGAAGAAAGTTTAACCGCTGCTGTGTCCTATTTTAAACATAAGGGTGCTGAGGTTACCGGTGTCCACTGTGACGTCACCCTCGACAGTGAAATCGGGAAAATGGTGGATACCGCTATGAACACCTATGGAAGCATTGATTTTCTTGTCAATAATGCTGGTATCGCCATCTCAGGTCCCGTATGGGAGCTCCCTATTCAAGACTGGGACTGGATTGTGGGTGCAAATCTCATGAGTCAGATTTACGCCATGAAACGGGTTATCCCCATCATGCTTAAGCAGGGTTCTGAGTGTCATATCCTGAATGTGGCATCCATTGCAGGACTGATCACAACAAACGGCATGCCCGCTTATCACACTACAAAGCATGCAAGTGTGGCGCTAAGTGAGAGTACAAGCTTTGATCTTCAAGCCATAAATGCCAATATCCAGATGTCCGTATTTTGTCCCGGATTTGTTCAGACAGACCTTCATCATCATGAGAACCATCGTCCTGAAAGATTCTCGGACAAGAGCGATCCATACTACAGTTCTCCTCAATATGCGGCAGGACTTAAGAGAGCCGAGTTTGTCATCACAACAGGAATGCCCATTGACAGCATAGGCATGAGTGTGATGAACGGCATCGAAGAAAATCAGTTCTACATCCTGACTCACCCGATCTATAACACCCTGGTAGGTAGACGAGTGAAGGACATCCTTGAGGGAAGAGGTCCTGATCTTAAGGTGCTAAGGGGCTAGTCTCTTCAGTTTATGCTTCAAACTGACCAGGCTTCTGGCCAATGAGACTAAATATTCTTCTAAACTCCATGTTTTTCAGTATATCCAAAAAAACCCATTTATTCTAAAAGGCGGCGTCTCCAGATGGAGTCGGCGCCTTTTCATTTGGCTCTGTATGAAAGTAGTGTTGAATAAAGGTAGAGTAGGTCGGAGGAATTTCTTCCTCCTTCCCCTCATCAACTTCCTTAAATTTATTTAAGTCTATAAACAAAATAGAAAAAGGGGTTTGATATCTTTGAAATTTGTAGATATTGCGATCAAGTTCTTCCATCGCAAAACGTCTATTCGATATGCCTGTTAACTCATCTGTCATAGAACTTTGATGTAACATTTCATTTACTTTTCTAAGTTCAGCCGTTCTGATTTGTACTTTTTCTTCCAACTCATGATTTTTTTGTTCCTACCCATGGGTGTCAGGCACCATTATGGTATAAACTAGTTTTAGTGTTTTGAACCTCCGTAATTTGAACGGTTCTGGGTGTTAATTGATAGTTTCTACTGATTTGATACCTGGTGCCCTTGAGATAGGGACCCTTTCATACTTATGTTTCATCATACTACTTTGATCCCGTCCATAAATCACTTCCAAAAACGCCCGAAGACATAATACATGAGTCCCACCACCATGAGGCACATATAAGGCTCATGGTGGTGGGACGGCATGAATCATGTCCTAAACAAGTTTACTATAAACCACTGTATTGGCAACTGAGATCAGGGTCATCAGCATGGTGTTGAAGAATACGCTGGTGTAGATGTTGCCTGTTTTCTCGGTTAACTTTTTCGTGAACAGGGCTGCGATGAGGAGCACTGGCACGATGCCGATGAGGATGATGCTGGTGAGTGATTGTGTTGGGTCTATGCCTGTTCCTGTGGCGAAGAGCATGCCGTATTGAAGCGCTAGGAACAGGATTAAGCCTCCGACATTCATGAGGACTGCGATGGATTTACCGAACTTGAGGCCAAGTGTCGTTTTGTGTATGGCGATGCCATTGACCAGATAGAATAAAAAGTAGATCGGCATATAACCCAGTGCAGAGATCATGTGTTTCGCGTTAAAGGTCTTCACGGCAAAAGTCCAGAAGCGGAAGTCCGTCTTAAAGAGCGCATCTACGACAAACAGGATGACGATGCCTGAAACGAGGAGAATCACGGCTAAACAGAAGCCTTTAAGGATGTCCATCGGTTTTTTCGTCAGGCCGTACATGTCAAGTGTTACCGTTTGATCCTTAGACGACGTGATAAAATGAATCACTGCCATGAAGAGGACTGCGAATACGGCTGATGAAACCGCCCAGAAACCGAATTGATTTAAGGTTGGTGCGTTAAAATAACTGCTAGATTTGAAAAACTCAGCGGATTGGTTCATTAAAACGCGACCGAAAATCGCGAAGATGAGTGCCAAAGCCGAGATGATTGTGTTGGATTTTGTTTTAAACTGACCGATTACAAAGCTCGAGATCAGTGCCACTGCGCTGAGGACGATGAACACTTCTGCGCCTCTTTGTAACCAGAGGAGTTTTTCAGGAATTTTACCCATGAGCGTCGGATAGAAATACGCTGGGAAGCCTGCGCTGATGATGACAATCAAGGTTAAAAAGGCTGGGTGCATTTTGCGTACTGTCGTTGTGGCATTTTGTTGTTCTGTCTGAAGCCATTTTACCTTTTGAACGAGGATGGCTGCCAATGGAACAAATAGCATGAAGAATCCGATCATGGCTACGAGTTCAAACAACTCTTTAAAGAACCACGTTTGACTGTCAGCGTCGACGTTGGTTTGATTTTCTGAAAGTTTTCCTTCAAATGCTTTTTGGTAGAAATCGATTTGATTTCCTGTGGTTTCTTTAGAAAAATGGTTCCATGGATGTGTTTCATTTGGGGTATAGATGACTCTTAAACCGCCATTTTCTAAGCTATAGAACTCACCAGGGACAGGATTTTCAGGATTGCCAAGAAATGCTAAGCCTTCGGCTTGCTTTAAATAATCCTTTTGAACGACTGTTTTTGATTCAGCTGCCGCTGCCATGTCGAAGAAGAATTCGTCGTAGTGCGCTGCGATTTTACCTGAAATTCTTGGTCCAATCGCTGCGCCGGCCACATCGCCCGTTACCTCGAGGTAACTTGTCCAAAGGAAGTCTGCGCCTACGGTTAAGCCAGCGTGAATTTTTCGGATTCCCGTTTGAGCGAAGCCTTGCTCATCCATGACCATGGCCATGGTGGTTGAAAATCCGCCCATGGAGTGACCACTGACTGCGATGAGACCATTGCCTGCTTCATCTTTTTTCACGTAATCTTGGTCATAGATGTACTGAACCGCATCGTTTAGAGCTGTGGGCCAGAATGAGAAGAATGCAGCTGCATTTTCTGTGTCGAGTTTCGTCATGGAATGTCCATGGTCATACATGTCCAGTGCCAGGACGACAAAGCCTCTTTTAGACATCTCTATCGCAGGTGCGTCTTGCATTTCTGCCGAGTTGAGATACCCGTGTGTGGTGACGATGGTCGGTCTAGGGTCGTCTGCGCTTGCACCATCAGGCATATATAATAGCCCCGATAACGTACCTTTTTCGGTTTCAAATGAAATACGCGTTACATCAACTTGGTAAAATGAGGTGTTAAAAACATTTGCAAAAAAACTGCCCACTAAGATTAAGATCAATGCCAGTGCCAATCCTTTTGACGGATTTTGGAAAAACGCCATGGTCTTCTTCATTTCACTATTTCCCTCCTCTTTCTATTTCAAAAAATACACTGCTGTATTTTTTCGAATCTTACTGAGTTAATCTAAGACTTGACCGGATATCGCTGTAAATATAATGGATAGAGCCATTGCGCCAGCGTCGGGGAATTCTAAGCTACGTTCTCCAACATAGCTGGCACGACCTCTAGAAGCGATCATTTTTTTAGTGGCTTCAGCACCTTCGGTGGCGGCCATCGCACCCGTTTGTAAGAACATTTTAAACGAGTTTTCATCAGATTTATGTGCATTTAGCGCATCCACACAAGGCAATAGGGCATCGAGGAGCGTCTTATCGCCTCTGTTGGCTTTACCGCGTTTTTGAATCAGCTCCGCTGCACTTTCAAGCATAGATGCGAACTCAGCCTTTGTGAGACTCTGTAAACCCGTGGTGGCCTTACTTGCCCCTTTGAAACCCGCGCCCCAAATCGGGCCTGAAGCCCCACCACAGTTTTCTGAAATGACCATGCTACAGTCCGCTAAAAATTCGCCGATACTTTCGCGATTTAAGGTCTCCCACTGCGCCATAAGCACTTTAAAGCCTTTTGCGATGGACATCCCGAAATCGCCATCCCCTGCCACAGCATCTAGCTCACAAAACGGCACTTCGTTTTCGATGATCACCTCTGCCATATGATTGACCATTTGGAAGAGCTCAGCTTTTGATAAAGTTGACATATTGCCTCCTCAAGATTTTTATAATGCTCTATTTATGATATGCGATGGTATCTACAGGCGCATCGTAGAGCGCTTTGAGTTCATCTGTGAGTTTGAGTACCGTGAGCGATAGTCCTGCCATATCGATGGCCGTCATATAGTTGCCCACCAGCGTGTCGTACACGTGGATGTTTTTAGAACTGAGTATGGCACGAACATCGTGATTAAACACATACAGTTCTTGAAGTGGCGTGCCTCCTAGTCCATTGACCATGACCACGATTTCATCTTCACCCGTCAGGCCAAGTTCCCCGATCAGCAAGTCTAACATTTCAACTGCCAGTGCATGTGACGTCATGCTTTTTCTTCTTTCGATGCCTGGTTCACCGTGGATGCCGACACCAAACTCGATTTCATCTGAACCAAGGTCAAACGTAGGTGTACCTTTCGCTGGTACGGTACACGACGTCAATGCAACCCCGATACTCTTCACCTGTTCGATGGTCTTTTGAGCGAGAAGCTGAACGTTTTCCAGCGAGTCTCCTCTTTCCGCTGCTGCGCCTGCGATTTTCTCCACGAGCACGGTGCCTGCCACGCCCCGTCTGCCGATGGTGTAGAGGCTGTCTTTTACGGCGACGTCGTCATTGACGTACACAGAAAGGACTTTTAAATCATCTTCTTCTGCCATTTCAGCGGCTGTGTCGAAGTTCATGCAATCGCCTGAATAGTTTTTTACGATGAGCAGACATCCCGCTTCACCTGTCACCTGTTTGATCGCGTGATACACTTGTACCGATGAGGGTGACGCAAACACATCTCCTGCCACGGCTGCATCGAGCATCCCCGTGCCCACATAACCGGCATGTGCAGGCTCGTGACCGCTGCCACCCCCTGAGATCAATGCGACTTTTTTGGGGTTGATCGTTTTGCGTTTAAAAATTTTATGTTTTTCTTCAAACTCGATTTTATCGGGATGGGCTAGAGCCATGCCTTTGCCCATCTGGATGACGATGTCATCTGTGTGATTGATGATTTTTTTCACGTTAGGCCCCCAAACGATTGGCTGCGTAGATGGCTGCATAAACATCTTCAGCTGTGACTTTAAATGGCATGTTGTGAATCGTTTCACCTTCCGCACACGCCAGTTCAGCCACTGCCATGACTTTTTCATCCGTCACCTCTTTGACGCCAAGCGCTTCAAGTGTGGTCGGTAAACCCACCGATTTACAGTAGACTAAAACTTCGTCGAGTTCTGCTTTTGGGGCATTTTCTAATACCAGATGCACCAATACGCCGAAGGCTACCTTTTCTCCGTGGAAACAATGGTGTGTTTCTTCCAGGGCAGTCAATCCGTTATGCACTGCATGTGCCGCTGCAAGACCACTGCTTTCAAATCCCATACCGCTGAGAAGGATATTGGCTTCGATGATGTTTTCAAGTGCTTGTGTCACGACATTGGCTTCACAGGCCGCTTTGGCTTTTAAAGAGTCTTCCAGTAGTGTTTCATAGCATAGTTTGGCGGCGGCGATGGCCAGTTTCGTGCTCTTGCCTCCAGGAATGTTATCTGCAAAAGATCTCGCGCAAGCTCTGGCTTCAAAATATGTGGATAGAGCATCGCCCATGCCTGCCACTAAAAAACGAACAGGTGCTTTTGCGATGACGTCTGTATCCACCAACACGAGGTTTGGATTCGTTTTAAAGTACATATAAGATTCGAACGCGCCTTGTTCTGTATAAATGACGGCTAAGCTGCTGCATGGTGCATCTGTGGAGGCGATGGTGGGCACGACGATGACGGGTAAATGATCGTAATGGGCGATGGCTTTCGCTGTATCTAAAGACTTTCCGCCACCCAGACCGATGATGACATCACAGCCGTTTGCTTTAGAAAGGGTTCTCAATCTTTCGATTTCTACATTTGAGCATTCGCCTCTAAAGGACGTTAGCACGAATTCAAGGGGATAATTTTGTTGCGCTTCATCCAGAGCCTTTTGAACATAAGATAAATCTGCACTGGAAGAAACCAAAAGTGCTTTTTTACCGTATTCGCTGACGATTTTAGTCAGTTCCTTAATTGCACCTTTACTTTGAACATATTTTGACGGTGAAATGAGTATTTTTTTCATAATGCCATCTCCTTTTAATCATAATGTGTTGCGACTTAACCTGATTATATGGAAGTGGGACATAAAATACATCAGAGGAAATGGCACGATTTTGATACATAACGGTTCTAAAATACTAATTTTATGTTTTGGAATTAAAAAAAATCAGCATAAAATGCTGATTTTTATCATGAACGATTTGAACTGTTTTGTTCAAGTTGAGTCTTTTCAATGTACAGATGTTTGTACATAGCGGGTGTGATGCCTAGCATTTTTTTGAATAGTCTGATAAAGTAGCTGGCATGATCAAAACCGAGTTCATCTGAAATCTGATTGATGTTTTTACTGGTGTTTTTAAGCATGATTTCGGATTTGTCGATTCTGAGTTTGTTCTGATACATGGTAAAACTCAATCCAAAGGCTTTATGGAACGACTTCGAAAAATAGCTCTCGCTGATGTTACATAAAGTGGCCATATCTTTGAGATAAATCTTCTGATGGCAATTTTGATGGAGATATTCGATCGCGGGTTTGAGGAAGATGTACTGTGTGGGAATCTCTGTTCGGATTACCATTTTAGGGTTAACCATCGGCTGATATACAGGAGACTCAAGCGGCTCAGAACCGGGATGGTCTTCTGGTTTTTTAAGAAGTGTCGCTCTGTCTACGATGACTTTGCTAATCCCAAACAACAGGTTTCCGATGGCTTCTATTTTTTCAAAGCTCAGCACGGGCATCGCTTGATAATCTGCCATGAGTTCTGCGTTGGCTTTACATTTTTCGGCATCGTGGTTCGCATTTAAAATCCACTCGAGTTTGCTGCTGTCTGATACCCGAACCTGTCCGGCCATTATTGCCCCCAGATATTGATCCTCTGCGATGATGGGCACCGCCAAATCCACAATCCCCATATGACACATATAAATATACGGCTTTTGAAGTCTAGCGGCTTCAAGTCCGCCTCTCGAGTCGCACTTTTGACATAAATCTTTATAATTGGGGGCTTTCCTTACCTTTTCACAAAAAGCTCGACATGAACTGTGTGTGGTCACAGGGATGCCTTTATAATCCACGGTTAAAATCGCTAAATCTGTGGATACAGACAAGTTATCTTGTAGTGTTTGAAACTGGTTCATCTCTAGAATTTCTACCAGACTTAAATGCGCTCTGATCATGTACTCCTCCCATAGACATTACGTTATAACTTGAAATTTGATTTCGAAAACTGCTCCATTTTCGTTATAAGCTCTAATCGACCCTTTTAGACTCAGAATCGCGGATTTTACGATCGCAAGGCCTAATCCGAAATTACCATTTTTGCCTTAAAATCGATCGAAGATGTGTGGTAAATCCTGAACGGGAATACCATCGCCATCGTCTTTGATTTTGATCATTACCATGTGATTTTCTTTACTGATGGCTATGTCCACATTTGAATGGGCATATTTGATGCCATTGGATATGATGTTAATCATGGCTTGAGATAATAAAGCATCATTCGCCTTTATCATTATAACATCTGGCGGAAGCATCACGTTGATTTTTTTCTGTTCTCTCAAAGCGTAACCTTCGATTTTCTGTACTACCCATGGGTGTCAGATACTATAGCAATGCAATGATTTTTTGCAAAAAAAATCTTCCCCTTCAAGATTGAAGAATCTTTTTTTGAAAACGATAGGTAATAATTCATGCAACCTTATTATTCTAATCAGCCTGTGTGTTACTAGTTTGCCTTAGCAGGGACTTATGATACTATTCGACTTTCATAAAAACAAGAAGGTTGAATCAATCTGACACACGATCTTATATAGATCAAGGTAACGAACGAATTCCTTCATGCTATTGTTCTCACGTTTATCAATGAACTACAATGGGTATTGTATAAGTGGGAGCAGTTTCAAACCCGTGTATGATACTCTTCGGAGTTGATTTGGGTCAATGGTATTACTGTTCCTTTTCTGTTGCGCTGTTTTAATTTCTGTTTTGTTACTCGTTCAATTTTGCTAGAGGACAGTTCTGAATTTCTAGCACTTGGAGGGTTAAACTTGTCATTAAATATCATCATATGATAAATAACTCGAAGAACTTTATGTGCAGTTGCAACGATAGCTAGGTTAATATCCTTTCCTTTATCAATAACTAAGTGATTATAAAATGCAGTAAAATAGCCAGTACTAGAAATTAAATGCTGAGTTAGTTGTACTGTGACACTTCTCAATTGTGGGTGTCCCATGTGTGTAAGAGATTCCCTACCGCTATAAACGCCGCTAGATGAATGCCTTGGAACAAGACCCGCATATTTCGCGACTTGATCACCATTACTGAAACGGTAGGGATTATTTAGATAAGCAATAATGCGTCCAAGTGTTAATGGACCAAGACCAACTAATTTCAATATTTCCTTAGAAAATGTGAACTGAGATGCGATCTGTTCAATTTCCAATTTCGTTTGAATTTTTAACTCTTCTGTTAATTCATATTGCTTAATTACACCTTTTAAAGTATTAATTTTAGCTTTAATTACAGGCTTATCAGGGATTAGTATGTCTTTAGCTGCTATACTAAACCTCATTGCCATTTGAGCAGATAAATGTTCCCCGGCTTCTTCGAAATACTTTAATACATCAACAAGATTCATGTCTTTCAAAAGCCGCGGATCAGGCAGTACTCTAAGAAATTGTTTGCCTGCTTGAGAATTGAAGTACGTTGAATTTGGGATTCTGAATCCTGGGTAAAGCTCATCAATGCATAGAAGTATACGGTTCCTTAAACCAACCAATTGACTCGAGAGTTTATCATAATACCGTACATATTCTTTGATTTCATCGTAAACTTGATCTTGAATGGGAAGTGGATAACTAAGTCCCTGTAACATTAGTTCTAGAATTGCATTAACATCAATTGGATCTGATTTATTATGTTCCATTTCCATTTTTCGTTGGGCTGAAGTCGCCAATGGATTAACAAGCCGAAAGTCTGCATTAGGATAATCGATTGATAACTGATTCATTAAATTCAAATAGTAAGTACCAGAGGGTTCGCATCCAAAAATCATGTAATCTGGCATGTTTATCTTTAAAATATCATCGAATGCCAACTTGAATTCTTTATAACCAGATTCAGTTGAGTTAAATTTAAATGCAGACATTAGCGGTTCTTTGTATCCGTTGCAAATCTGACAGACGTGATAATACTTACCAATATCAAAGCCTATAAAGATTGTTTTTTCATGCCCTACAGATTTGAAAATACCAATAAGTTCTTCATGATTGTTCATATAAAACACTCCTCTCAGTGATGTATTATATGTACACTTGGAAAAATTAGTTAATCAAATTCTATCACAGGTAACGAACCGGAAGAAACTAAATTTGGGATTGTTAACACAAGTAAAATGAATGCATGCAGGAGCTAATTTGAGGTTTCTTCTTATTTGATACCTGGTACCCACAGAGAAGAACGTGTGATAGGTTTGGAACAGCGGAGGCGAGATGAGAAAGTCCTTCGAGCAAACCAAGGAGAGTTTGGGTAGAGCGCTGATCGCGCTCTGTGGGTTATATTCAGTGGAGTTGCTCATCGCAGGGAATTGTTTTTGCGACATCTGTGAAAATATCCTAGATGTATCGCTGGAATGGCATGATCATGACCCGATTTATTTGGCCACGGCTGCGGTGCTTTATAAAAAAATGTCCTTTCTTCAGATGATAAAGAAGGGCTCACGGAGAGAATTCTCTGGCGTTTGGGACTAGACAGATCAAAACCTTTTAAGTCTAAAAAAAGAAATTATACACTAAAATATCGAATAAAATAAATACATAATGAAGATTTATTGATTTAAGACTTTTGCTGCTATATAATTACCTCAAGAGGTGAGAGTATGGAACGAAATAAAATGATGGATTTAATAGAATGGAAGCATAAAAAAAATCGTTTGCCGTTGCTACTTGTAGGTGCGCGTCAGGTGGGGAAGACCTACCTACTGAATGAGTTTGCTAGTAAGCATTACAGCAACTCAATTTATATTAATTTTGAGCTTGAGCCTCAAATGAAGTCATTATTTGATAAGGATTTAAAGCCAGATCGAATTCTCTCAGATATTGAGCTTATTTATATGAAAAAGATCGTACCTGAAGAGACACTTATCATTTTTGATGAGATTCAATTGGAGATGAGAGCTGTAACGGCGCTGAAGTACTTTGCAGAATCTTTAGAAGATTATCATGTCGTCGGTGCTGGAAGCTTACTCGGTGTCGCAATCCAAAGAGAAAATTATTCGTTTCCAGTAGGAAAGGTCGAAATCCATAATCTTTACCCGTTTACGTTTGATGAATTCCTAAAAGGGGTTGGTGCAGACGCTTATTTGCCGAGGATAAAAGCATCTTATGATCATAATGAAGCGCTACCAGATGCGATACATGACCAGCTTATCGAAAAATATACGCAGTATCTGTACGTGGGAGGGATGCCCGCAGCGATCAAGGAGTTCAATAGAGTTAACCAATCGATTATTGATTTCGACAGAATGGTGCAAACCAATTTAATCAATGCCTATATCGCAGATATGAGTAAATATACAACGTCGGGTGAGGTTTTGAAGGTTCAGGCCATTTATCGTTCAATACCAGATCAGCTTGCCGGCGATCAAAGAAAGTTCAAATACAGCGTGGTTGAAAAAGGTGCAAAGGCTTTAACCTATGGCAGTTCAATAGAATGGTTGCTTTTAAGTGCGATTGCAATAGAATGCGATATGGTAAATAGAGGAGAGATACCATTATCCGTTTATCGTGATCCGAAGTCGTTCAAGCTGTACTTTAGTGATGTAGGGCTACTAATGGCGATGACGAGAGTGCCTTATATGACGGTCGCTAAGGACGATGAACACAACCTCTTCAAAGGGGCAATTACAGAAAGCTATGTCGCACAGCAGCTTAAATCAAAGGGCTACGACCTATTTTACTGGAAAGATAATGCAAATGAAGTGGACTTTTTACTACAAAAAGAGTCAGATATTATACCAATAGAAGTGAAAGCCTCCATCAACACACGATCAAGAAGTCTTAAAGAGTATATTAGACAATATCATCCTCAGGTCAGTATCAGAATTTCTAAGAAAAACTTCGGTTTAAGCGAAGGCATTAAATCAGTACCTCTTTATGCGGTTTATTTAATATAATTCAAAGTAATCAAATTATCATGGGTGTCAGGCACCATTATGGTATAAACTAGTTATTATGATTTGAACCCTCGTGATTTGAACGTCTCTGGGTGTTAGTTGGTGGTTTCTGCTGATTTGGTACTTGGTACCCTCTGAGAGGAAACTGATGGTATGAACGGGCTTTGGTGGTGTGCGGCGAGGGGATTGACACAGCAGAGGGGGGAAAGTGGATGACCAAATTAAGTAAAGTTGAAAAGCAGTTACTTAGAGACCCTGACGTGGAACCGACTAACGAAGTAATCGCTAAGGCGCTGGGCGATGCAAATTTAGCCTATCTGAAATTGATTGATGAACTGAAACGGCATGATATACAAGTGGAGTGGCGGTATTACACTGATGGAAAGGCCTGGTTGTCAAAGGGTATCTATCGAAGTACGGGTGTGCGTGGCGGAAAAAAGGAGATCACTGTATTTTGGCTGTCGATTTGGGAAGGCTTTTTCAGAGTGACCGTTTATGTTCCAGAGAAATATCGTGAAGCGGTGCTTGCGCTTCCACTGGAAATGCAGGTGAAGCAATCGATAGCAGAAGAAAAGCTGATGGGAAAGCTTAAATTCTTTTATGCCACTTTTGATGTTACTTCAGATAGCCAATTTGATTCTATTTTACTACTTAGCGACTTTAAGAAGCGTGTGAAGTAGAGGATGATGGTTTGAGAGGCGTCTATAGCAGTGATGAGTAATATGGAAGAAAGAATCGAGAAAATAGAGGGATGATCTCCAGTGTCGTGAAACGGACCAGCGTATCAGCCCTGTTTACATATTATAAGCCTGAAGAGGTGCTTATTAAAAAATGGCCTTTCTTCAGTTGATAAAGAAAGGCTCACAGAGAGAATTCTCTGGCGTTTGGGTCTAGTTAGATCAAATTTATGAGCTGCGAGGGAATGGCACAGCGAAATAGAACGATGTACCATGGATAAATCAAATCCATCATGACGTTTTATTGATTTAAGACTTGTGCTGCCATATAATTACCACAAGAGTTGAGTGTATGGAACGTAATAAAAATCGGATTTGATTGAATGGAAGCATAAAAAAATTCGTTTGCTTTTATTATTGTAGGTGCGCGTCAGGTAGGGAAGACCTACCAGCTTAATAGAATGTGATATGGTAAATAGAGGAGAGAGAGTATTATCCGTTTATCGTGATCCGGAGTTTTAAAGAGTCTATTAAATTCAAGATTGTTTTCTGGGGAAGTGAGGTTTTGGTATGAAAGGCAAAAAAATTCTTTGTGTATTACTGATTATGTCAATGCTAATTTCTCAAACAGGTGTACTTGCTGGATGTAGCAAAAAAGAGAGCGCTGAAGAAGTCACTGAAACAATGACGGTTTATGCAGAGGGAACTATTGGGCCAGATCAATTAACGATTTCGCATCAGGGTGTTAGCATGGTCCTTAATTCAGTGATGCTTGATTCTGAAGTTAAGGCGACGATATCGAAGGTAGATGGTGCACCCTTGCTGGATGATGAAAGTGAAATTGCTTTAGATGTTTACGATTTTTCTTTAGAGGGGATAGAGGAATTCGTCGGTGTTATCGATCTCACCATACCACTAATCCTTGCTGAAGGCGAGATTCCAGGTGCTGCATATTTTAATGAGAGTACTGGGGTTTGGGAGCCAGTTGTGTTTCGCTATGATACAGATTCAAGTGCAGTGGTAATTAGTACTGATCACCTTTCGAAATACGGTGTGTTTACCGTTAGTGGAGAAGGAAAGCGCAAGGCGCGCACCGAGTTTTTAATGCTCGGGGGAAGTGCAGGTTCAAGTGATAAATTTTTGACGGCTGTAAAAGAATACACCTCACTTGGGGTGCCGGCTTCAGAGTGTGTGGAAATCGGTGTGAGTGCTGTGGGAGACGGTCTTCAGATAGGCAGTGATATATTAGGGAGCATGTCTCAAAGTGCGGGATTCTTAGCTTACGGAGATGATGTATTGGCCACTGTTGGCGATTATTTGGGTAACATCGGTTTGATGACTTCGGTGGTACAAATCGGTGTTAATGTCGCAGATGGTAAAATTCATGAAGCATTAGTCGGTAGCATGAAGTTTGCTTGGTCCTATACAATGGGCAAGGTTGCTTCCAAGCTTAGTAGCTCAGTGATGTCAGCGAGTATGGCAGCTGTGGCCATAGTGGATTATTCTATCAATAAATTTGGTACTGAGGCAATAGAAGGCCGTGCAAGTATTTATCGAGATGCGTACACGATTTATTATGAAAAGAACCAACGTGGCTATAAAAGTTCGGCGTATTGGTATGAGACTTTGTATCCGTTATTTGAATCAGGTAATTACTCTGAAGATGAGTTGAAGGAGGAGATCGACAAACTCGTCGTGGAAAATTGTGAAGAATTTTGGGGTGGAGATAACCAGGATGGCGTTGATGCTTATGTCGACATGGCGAGAAAAAAATTCGCTTGGACAGGCGGACAAGCTGGTTTGAATGATTCGATTCGCGATGAAATCAGCGAGGAACGTAGGACGATTTTGTATAGAGATATTCTTCCAGGCGTAATCCATCAAATCGGTAGAAAGCTTAATCTTGAGAATGAGCGGAAGCTTAGAGCGGAATATCGCGCTTTTTCTGCGTATTTGAACACACCGATTTCTTTAAGAGTTATAGATAAACAAAAGACCTATGCAGGCCATACAATTCGTTTCGCACCGTTAAACAGTAAAGCGAAAGCAGATGATTGGACAGGCAAAATCAATGCTGACGGTACTGCGAACACCACATTTACCTTATATGGTCATATGTTTGTAGGGGCACCTAATAAGCTGGAGATATTAGCCCCTGGATCAGATGTTCCAGTCAAGACAGTTGCCTTCAAAGTTACTCCACCTAAGGTTGAAATTATCTTAGATGATGAAGCTACCATGCTTCCAACGAGTACAGAGGACGAATCCGAAGAGGCATCTTCTGAAACGACGGTTACGTCTGGGAATCAAAGCTATGCTTGGGTTTTAGTGGAGACAATTAATGAAAATTATCAGGCCAACCTAGACAGTACAAATCAAGGTGGCATCTATGAAGTGAGCGCATCAGCAGCACCGGGTAGTTACGTTTTTAACTGGAAATATATAGGAGACAGTGACACTTATCCTGATCCGGATATGTTGAACGGCGAAAGCTATGGCACTCAACTTACCATATCGGTACCGCCGAATATTATTAAGGGTGGAGAGACGATCAGTCTCGATTTTAATTTGTCTTTCACTGCTGAGGCTTTATCTTATTTTGATGGTCATGGTAGCTGTAGAGCTGACTGGGGCAACGACAGATTTGCAAACGAGGCTGGGAAAAGTTTCTTCGAGATTTATTCATCTGTGAAATATAAAGAGAAAAACATTTCTTCTGTGAGCGGAAAGCTTTCTGCGGTTATTCCTAATGGACATTCTGTAGGTGATCGTGAGGAACTTTGGACAGGTGGCACAAATTATGGCACATATTATGTTTATGAATGGAAGGAGGCACCATGATCTATAGAAATGCAACACTGGTAGATATACCGAAAATATCGGCGCTTCAGTCGATGTATCACGTGTCGACGATCAGCGATGAGGATAAGCCAAATGGTTTCGTCACCACACTGTTTACGGAACAACAATTTAAGGACATCATCGAGAAAGAACAAGGACTGGCCATCGCGTGTGATGATGAAAATGGTGATGTGGTGGTCGGTTATGCCATGGCGGCGTCCTGGGATTTTTGGTCAGCTTGGCCGCTGTTTCAGCATATGATTCAGGACTTGCCAAACACGGAGTACCTGGGGCAAACGCTATCAACAGCAAACTCATATCAATATGGTCCAATCTGCATCCATAAAGATTATAGAGGGACGAATGTTCTGCCAAATCTGTTTGATTTTTCTAGGGCGCAGATGCAACGCCGGTTTCCGATTTTAATCACCTTTATTAATCACATTAATCCGAGATCGTTTGAAGCGCATACACGCAAGCTCGGTCTGGATGTCATCAAAAGCTTTACCTTTAACAATAACCATTATTATGAACTCGGTTATGATACGGGGAAGAAGGTATCCGTTTAGATGGAACTGATGAAATGAATGGGATTTGGTGGTGTTCGGCGAGGGGATTGGCACAACGTGGGCGTATGAAGTAGTGTTGAGGAGGCTGTTATGCGACTAAGTAAGGTTTTAGTGGTTATGACGCTAGTGTTCGTTTTACTGGGTTTATCAGGCTGTGACCGTAACGAGGAAGTGCCTCAGACCACTGAGGTGGAGGTGACGGACGCGGTTGAAACGACTGAAGAGGTCGTAGCGCCGTTAGTTGTGCAGCCAGACATCGCTAAAAATATACTGGGTAATGAGAGGAATCTTAGGGCGAATAGAACGATCATCATCGGTCCTGCCAGTATCAAAGAAGTTGAGGTCACGGATGACCTACAGATGAGTATCGATATCCTAAGAAAGGGTTATGAAGACCTGGATTCCATCGCTAAGGATGATGTTAAGGTGGTTCCTGAGCTCAATCTGATCCATACGGCGGACTTAATCGTTTTAACGGATGAACAGGGTGGAATCGTACATGCGTATCAAAGCGATTTTAGTTATGAGAAAATCTATTATGGGGACTTTTTAGGAGACGGTGCGTTTGAGCTTGCGTTCGTCTTAAATGATGAAATGGATACGCATTACTTAAACATCGTAGATGGTGTGCCTCAGCCGATTTTGATAGATACGCTGTACCATGAGATTGATGCTAAGACGAGTGCTGTGCTTGATGACCGCAGCTTCGAAGTGACCAGCGCGTTTGGAACTTATAATTCATTACTTCCAGATAAACTGTTCTTAAACTTGAAGGATTACCATTTGAATGAAGCGCCTTTTTATAAGTCGATTTCTTCAGTGATCGATAAAGAGACGATGAAGGCTATTATGACATGTCGCTGGATGTGGACGAATGGTCTCCAGGGGGATATCGTATTAGCGGAGGTGAGCTACGCTTTTGAGGGGGACGATACCGAGCGCGTCATAGAGCGAGCGGTTGATATGCGTTACGGTGATCAAACGCTGGTTAACAGGGCTTTTGATGATTCGGAAGTCGTCATTAAAAAGGACGGTAAGGTTTTAATCGATACGGCAGGTCCTATGGAGGAGCAGGTACGCTATTTTGAGCCAGTATCGCCTTTCGTAAAACCTGAAGCGACTGATGATTTGGAAGCTAAACTTCATGATTTTGAGCGTTTGGGCCTTCGTTTAGAGTTCACTTATTTCAGCGATATGCTTACCTATTATACGCTTACACTTTCAAATGAAGAGTACACTTTAGGTGATGGTTTTAGAGTCGGGATGAGCAAGGATGAAGTCATCGCTCAGCTGGGTGTGCCTGATTTAGTAAATAGCAGGACGCTGTTTGATGACACTACGTGGTCGTATTATGTAAAAGACGCATCTGGTGAGCGGCTACTGAATTTTTATTATGGGTTTAAGAAAGTGATTTTTACTTTTGATGGGGATAGAGTAAAAGAAATTAGGGTGGAGATTTTTTCTTCGCCTACGTAGGGAAGTATTTTATACCGATATCGGAACATTGTTTACATTGTTCCGATATCGGTATATTATATTTATAAGGCAGGTGAGTTTTGTGAAGTATATGAGTATTACCGAAGCAAGTAAGAAGTGGCAGATTAGCGACAGGAGAATACGCATACTGTGTGCTGAAGGTCGAGTCGCTGGCGCTGTGAAAATCGGTAGAAACTGGTCAATTCCATATGAAGCCGTCAAGCCAGCTGATGCTAGAGTCAGTCATAGGAAAGCGTACAAAGGGCTTGATTATGATTTTAGTTTAATCGACGGAATGAAGCAAAAGATCGATCAACACAGGCCTTTTCCTAAACGGTTAGCGGATTCATTACATGATAAGCTGATTATCGAATGGACCTATAATAGTAATGCCATCGAAGGAAATACCTTAACTTTATCCGAAACGAAGGTCGTTCTAGACGGGATAACCATCGGAGGGAAAAGTGTCATAGAACATTTAGAGGCAATCAATCACAGGGAGGCAATTTTTTTTCTAGAGGATTTAATCGGAAACAACGATTCATTATCCGAATGGAACATCAAATGCATTCATGGACTAATACTGAAAGAGATTGATAATCAAAATGCGGGTAAGTACAGAACTGAAAATGTGGTGACCCTCGGTGCTGTTCATATTCCTCCTAAGCACTATGAAATTAATTTGATGATGCAAAACCTCATCATGGAGTATAAAGAGGAGTGGCATTCATTCCATCCTATCGTTAGAGCAACCTTACTTCACGGAGAGTTCGTTAAAATCCATCCGTTTGTCGATGGAAACGGAAGAACCTCAAGGCTACTTCTAAATTTTGAACTGATGAAAAATGGCTATACGCCGATTATCATAAAAAAAGAAAACCGAGTGCGTTATTATGAGGTGTTGGACCATGCACATACAACCATGGATTATCAACCTTTTCTCGAGTTTGTAGCTGAATCGGTTATTGAATCAGAGCAGCTTTGGTTATCATTATTAGAATGAGTGGGGGAAGACATGATTCAAATAAGCAAAAGCGATGCAAGGAAGTTCTTACTAACCAAGCACCATCTATATGGTAAGAAAGTGTTAAGAGGAAAAGAAGATATATTAGCCTTTATCAGGCAGGTGGGGTGTCTACAGTATGATCCCATCGATGTGTGCGGGAAGAATGCTGAGCTGGTGCTACAGTCGCGCATCAAGAATTTTTTAAAAAGCGACCTTTATGACCTGCTGTATCAAGAACGGGCTTTAGTGGATTACTTCGATAAAAATCTGGCGATTTTCCCCATAGAGGACTGGCCTTATTTCGCGAGAGAGCGTGAAATGTACGCTGAGAAAGGAAGAAGTAAGGATGAGATCGATAAGGTGTGTCATGAGATCATCGAAACGATTAGAGTTGAAGGTCCTAAAACATCTTCTGAGCTGGAATATGAGCATAAGGTGGATTGGTATTGGGGTCATACGAAGTTATCGAGAGCGGCGCTGGAGCTTTTATACTTTAAGGGTGAGCTGGGAATACACAGTAAGAAAGGCACGAATAAACGCTATGATCTTATGACAAATCTATATCCGGAATCACTGGTGACTGCACCAGATCCACATCCTGATTTATTCGAGCATCTGTGCTGGCGTGTGAAGAGGCGAATCGGTGCAGTGGGCATGCTCTGGAACCGGCCGTCTGATGCGTGGTTAAACATACGGGAGCTGAAATCTGCTGAGCGGAAGGGTGTTTTCGAGGTACTTGAGCAAAGGGACGAGATTATCCCTGTGCAGGTAGAGGATGTGAAGGAGCCATTTTATATTTTAGCGTCAGATTTAGATTTGCTACATTCGGTTCAAACGCTTCAGGATAAAAGCGATCGCGTCGAGTTTTTAGCCCCGCTGGATAACTTTTTATGGGATCGAAAATTGATCAGCGCGCTATTTGATTTTAATTATAAGTGGGAGATTTACACGCCTGAGGTGCAAAGGGTGTTTGGCTATTATGTGCTTCCGATGCTATATGGTTCTGATTTTATCGGTCGAATCGAGATGGTTTGTCAAAGGAAAGAAAAGACGCTTATGGTTAAGAACGTTTGGTATGAGGAGGGTTTTAAACCAACAGCTGGGTTTAAAAAAAGGCTGGATGAGCGTCTTAAGGCGTTTATGGTGTTTAATGACTGTTCGCAGGTGAAATGGATGGAGCGGGAATAAAAAAATCCACTGCCGCTGCTTTCACAGGGGAGTGGATATATAAGGGAATATTATGAACGTTTTTATTACATGCCGCCGTTAAGCATCATGAGGATGCAGTCAGCTAAATCTCTTCCGAGATGGCCGCATGATCTAATGCAATTTGCTAAGAGTAAACCTGTCATTATGTCACCTCCTCTTCTTCACTGATTATGATTATAGACGGTTTCTGTGAAGATATTATGGAGATGAGAAAGGGAGGAGGAGATATGCGGTCGAATAATTTGAAAGCCTTTTTAATCCATATTTTCGTAAATGTCATATCGGTTTTTCTATATTATATGCTGGCGATAAATGTGGGGGTGGCAGAATGGGTTTCAGAAGCAACTTATAAAGCACATGTCGACAAAATGGTTATGATAGGATTGGTAATCGTGTTAATGGCTTTTGCCTTGTATTATATCGGGGGAAGGGTGTTTCTCAGAGATCAAGGGTGGCTATGGAAGAATATATTATCGGTGAGCTCGGTTTTTATCATAGGATTTATTTGGTGGCTGATGATTCTGCCATTATCGAATTTAGAAGTTTTTAGCAAAGCAAATGTATGGCAAACTTTCTCGATATATACGAGTTATATGTTGACGCTAATCGATTATCTGGAAGTGGATATTCCGATTTTACTGCTTTTATGTTTGATGCTGTCGACGCTGTTCATGGTGCTGGGGATTAAGAAGAAAGGATAAACTAATGGAAAATATTAAAGCATGTCCTAAATGTAGTAACGAAATAAGTGAAGAGGATCGGTTTTGTTCGAAATGTGGGGCTCAGATCGAGGCGGTGCCGCGGTTTGTTTATAATACTTATGTAAGTGGGCCTCCTGTATCCGAAGAGACAAAAGCGATGAAGGAATTTATAGGAAATGAGGCCGAGTTTTATATCGATAAGTTCGAGACCATGACGGTGCTGGAAAAAAACACGAGCTGGAACTGGGCGGCTTTCTTCCTGACGCCACTTTGGTGTTTTTACCGTAAGCTATACATACTAGGAACGGTGGTAGCGCTTATTTCGATGCTAACGAGTTTCGTGGAAGGTGCAAATGAGCTTTTAGGGCTGGTGGTTTCTATTTTCATCGGGGCGACAGGTAATGCCTTCTATAAGGATCATGTGGATAAGCATCTAGCGAAAGCGGCGGAGCTACCGTATGATGAGCGGATGAAGTATTATGAGAAAAAAGGTGGCACGAGCTATTTAGCGGTTTTCATAGGGATCTGTGGCATCTTTTTTCTATCTTATATCCGGGTGATGGTTTTATAATGAGAGGGTTGGTGGTGAACTATATGCGCGTGAGTACTTCGATTATGCAAAATGCTTTTGGAAAGTATCTTAAAGAGGCCATCGAAGGGAAAGAGGTCATTATCACTAAAAATGAGCGAGGGGTAGCGAAGCTTATTCCTTATCAAGATCCTATGGTCTATGTAGTGCAGGAGAGCACTGCAGAATACTATTTGCGTAGACGAGTAACGCTGTCTGAGTTCTTAGAAATTACAGAGAATTCTGAGGCTCAATACGAGCTCATCGATGGCGAAATCTATTTTATGGCTTCGCCAAGTCATGCTCATCAAGTTGCAATCAGAGAGATTTTCGGTCAGTTTTATAATTTTTTTAAAGGGAAGTCATGTAGTCCTTTAATGGCGCCCTTTGATGTAAGGCTCAAAAATGATTCGCCAAAATTTGAAGATGATCCGAATATCGTACAGCCTGACATCCTCGTCCTATGCGATTCCGAAACTATCGATGAAAAGGGCAAGTATCACGGTGTTCCCACGCTAGTGGTAGAGGTCCTCTCGCCTAATACGCGGGGTAAAGACATGCTTAAAAAGCTCAGCCTTTATGCGTATAGCGGTGTTCGGGAGTATTGGATTATCGATACCGACCACGGTTCAGTGATGGTGTATAGCCTGAGTGAAGGCGATGTACGCCGCGTTCAGCAATACGCTTTTGGTGAATGTATTCCTTCTCAGTATTTTGAGGGGCTGAAGGTGGAAACAGAACTGCTTATTCGTTCCAGTAAAGAGGCATTATGAGTTACGAAGACTATGTAAGAATGATCAATAAGACTGAAGATTATATAGAGGCGAATCTCAGCCAATCCATTACTTTAGAAGCGGTTTCAAGAAATGTATACTTATCTGAGTATCACTTTCATCGAGTGTTTTCAAAATATTCAAAGGAGACTTTGAATCAGTTTATAACCCGGATAAAAATGGAACGTTCAGCCATCTATTTATCCGTAAACAATAAGATTAGCATCACAGAGATTGCTCACAACTATGGTTATAACAGTTCAAGCAGCTACAATAAGGCGTTCAAAAAGCATTTTGGTATGAATCCGACTGATTTTCGCAAAAGAGCAAGAATGGAAAAGAAATAATCATCAAGCGGATGTACAATTTGAGTATACTCATAAGGAGGTGCAAAAGTTGTGGAAAAGCCAAGTATAACCATAGAAAATTTTAACACGAGAGTCATTTATGTGAGGTTCAAAGGCAGCTATATCGCTTTTAGACGAAACAGTAGGAAAATGTTTAATCAGTTACTGGCTTTTGCGACTGAGAACCATTTAATTATTCCCGATGTAACAAAGGTGCTGACGATTTATCATGATAATCCGTTTATTACTGCGTCAGATCAACTTCGAACCAGTTTAGCCATGACGATATCTGATGAGGCAGTCATCGATGAAATCCATGAAATTAATGTCATGCGTATTTCAGGAAAGTATGGTGTTGGACATTTTGAGATTTCACCAAAAGAATATGAAGAAGCGTGGCATTATATGTATAATGAATGGCTGTTCAAGGGTAAAGAAAAACCGAGAGATTCTTTCCCGTTTGAGCTATATGTTACAGAGCCATCCAAGCGGATGTATGAAAAAAGCTTCACGGATATTTATATTCCGATTGAGTGATTAAAAGCCAGGAGTTAAACTGTTTATGGTGTTGATGGCGTTCAGTTAATCGACAAAAGGGAGGAGAACAATTGAAAGAGACATCTAATGCCTACCTAATGCAGTTTTTGCTGTCTTTAGAGGGTGTAAGCCAGGATCAAGCAAATTTGATGGCACAGCACCTTCAGGTGTCAGAATTCAAAAAAGGTGAGAGGCTGATTACTCAAGGTGAGCTCGCTCATAAATGCTATTTTATCTTAAAGGGCATGGTCAGAAAGTATGCCATAAACGAAGAGGGCATAGAAACAACGTTCGATTTTTTATCGGAATACGATACGGCCATCGTTTCTTATCAGGAGAACCTCGCTCAAATTTCACCCTACAGCTTTGACTGTCTTGAACCGTGCATAGCAATTGTGGGAGAGCTTAACCAGGTGGAAGCTGATTTCGACGTCATGCCTGAGTTTAGAGACCTCTCGCGTCAGATTATGGAAGCTACCCTCGATAAGGTTCACACGACGCTTGCCACTTATATACGCATGTCTCTCGAAGAACGCGTTCAACATATTATAGACACGAGACCCGAACTGCTAACCCGTGTACCACAGCACCAGTTAGCCAGTTATTTGGGAATGAAGGCAGAATCTCTAAGCCGTATTAAGCGTCGTTTGTCTAAAAAATAAAAGGTGAAGGCTCACTCAACCCATCAAAACGGATATGAGGGAGCCTTTTGAGTTTTACGCTGTAAAGTTTAATTCCTTACTCCTTTAATGGCACGATAGAATAACCAAAGCATAAAAAGGATTTCTCCGAAGAACAAGTATTCACCGAAGACCACGGGAAAAGCAATGCCTAAGATAATCAGAATACTATCGATCGTATAGGCTAAGCCAGTTATGATGACAAGTATCCCTAGAATTCGACTGAAATTTGGCGAGCGATAGACTAAAATACCTAACAACATCATGTGCATTCCAAATAAGAATAGTCCAATGTCCCAGATCCACTGAAAGGTTAGTATCGCACTGTCTGCTTGTACCATAGTTGCAGGATCTGTAGCAGCGATAAATAGGGGGGTCGTGCTCAGAAGAAGTACTGAACCATAAAGGATTCTGAGCCAACCAGAGAGCTCTGCTAGTTCGGGGTTCTCGCTCATAAAGAGCCAACGGACACCCCAGCCAACTAAAATGTCGAGAAATGCTATTAAAACAAAAATACTTCCTGCTATTTGCAAGTCCTGTGCGCTCTTTGGCCCTTGGGCTTCCAAAATTCCAAATACGGCGATAGGGGCAATAATGGCCATTAGGAGTAATGAGAGTGCTGTTGTAAAACTGATTTTTTTATAAAGTGTGCTCGTCATGATAGGACCTCCTCAACTATTAAGTATCTCTAGTATGTAGGAGAAACGTAAAACGCGCATTGACTTAAGTCAATGTGCGTTTTGATTTAAAAAAGAATGTTTGCTAGTTCATAATTAATCAGACTTGTGTTAACTGTTTCATGTGCGGCTTGACGGAGCAATCCCATAGCCTCTGATTGAAAGTCCCAGTAATAGTAGCCAATCTCACCAACATGAACGGGGTAGTTGAAGCTGGATCATAAAAATGGCTATCGTATAAGACCTTTTCATCGCCGACTAAGCGGAATTGTTCGATTGTCTCGTGTTCTTCTATGCATCCTCTTATAACATAAAGTATGGACACCACAATCAAGATTTTTCACGAAATTGAAAATCCACTATTCCATGAATATTATGGGATAGTGGATTCTTTATTTACTGATTAAGTTTTACGATTTCCTGGTAACCAGCTAAATCGGTATAGATTTCGTCTTGAAGCGGATTTTTCTTATGCTTTAAGATGCGTCCAAAATGATAAACGAACACCGCGATGTTCGATGCGAGCGCTAAAATACTGACCACATAGAGTGCTGTGACGCTATGTGAAGACTTCACGGCGAACTGAGAGGTTTCAGCGAAGTACGGGAAGGTCAGCGAGAACATGGTCCATAAGCCTAAGGTCTGAGCACGATGTTGGAGCCATGCCCCTTTTTTGATGAAAAATGCTGGAATCGTACAGGATAACAGCAGCATGAGTCCTGAGTAGAATGAATGGTCTGGAATACAGTTGTATACATAGGCGAAGTTCCATAGGTCGTAGGCGATGATCCAAAACCATAACTGGTCAGGCCAGATCATATCTTTGCTTTTGCCCTTACTGATAAAGATGCCTGCCCAGCCTGAAATAGTGATGATGTTGAGGATACCGGCGATGCCGTTAATGATGTTCCAAGGCCCCCCGTTGATGAATATACCATCGACGATGCCGTTATAGCCAAAACACTGAAAATCGCGAATCACTGCTTCGAGTATGTTTAGGCTTAGAATAAATGCTGGGAATGCGAGCATCCATTTGTTCTTATCGAGGCCTTTTACATATCGAAGTGCCATAAAACCGAGTACGCCTGCAAGTGCTGAATAAGTCTTAACCCACGGGAACCAATACCCCATAGGCGTTCCAGGACCTGAGGTTTTCGGCCACACGAAAGCGGTTAATAGGATGGGGAGTGCAAGATAAGTAAAAATCGCGAGGGGTTTACTACGTCTGGTCAGTTCATTAATTACGATCAGTCCTATGAGTACGGCGACCCCCATTAGCGCTGCGTACCAAGGTATTTTTTCAAATAAAAACATGATGATTTCCTCCCATTTATTTAGAAATTACAGGCGCTATAGGCTTGCCACATTTTTTCGATGTAGGCTTCCGCTGTGGCTTCAGCGTCATAGAAAAGCAACTCGATTTCTAGCGCAGCTTGGATGATGGCTAGAAAATGGAGCGATCTTCCTTCCATGACATCCAAATTGCCATCGCTGTAAGGTTCAAATACCTTTTTTAGTTTTTCTACATGATAAATTTCGAGATTAAATACTTGCTGACTGCATGTTCTTCTAAGTTCTTCTTGATCCACCAGTAAAAGGTTGCGCCAGAATCGTATCAAGTCCTTTTCACTGAAGTAACCAAGTATTTTTTTAAAGAGTGCATATAGGTCTTCTTTAAGGTTATCAAAGGTCATGGTGAGATACAGACTGTCCAAAAATGCGTGGTAGCGGGCAATTTCTCTTTCGATCGTCACGAGTAAAATCTCGTCCTTCCCCTTAAAATGACTATAAATAGATGGGGTCTTAATATCCACTGAGCTCGCGATATCAGACATGGTGAGACTGTAGCCTCTCTTAGCGAAGTGGCTAAAGGTAGCCCTTAGAATTTCTTCTTTTTTATCCAAATCGTTACTCCTTTTCGGTAATAGTGTTGTATTAGTATGCTAACTAACGCTCGTTAGCCATTTTTAATTTACGCCTATTTTGAGTGCTTGTCAATATGCGTCTGTGGTAATTTTATTTGACAGGTGACTTAGCAAGGAATAAAATAACTGTATCATGATAAAGTTTATTCAGATACAGTTAGGAGGTTTTAATGTTCATCGGTAGAAAAAAAGAACTTCAGATGATCGAAAGGAAAATAGAAACTACCCGTTTTGAGTTTGGAATCATTTATGGTAGACGACGCATCGGCAAAACAAGGCTTCTTCAAGAAGTGGTTAGCAAACATAATGCCATCTATTATGTAGCTAATGAAATGGGACTAGACTATAACTTGGTACAGTTTGGTAAGGTTGTCGCCGCCCACTTTGATGAACCGATTGCATTTTCAGATTTCGAAAGTATATTTAAATATCTCGCAAAGCGTGGTCAAGAGCGAACGCTGACGGTTATTTTCGATGAATTTACCTACCTGATGGCATCAAATGCAGAAGTTCTTTCTGTGTTTCAGAATATCATCGATCAATTTTTGATAGAGTCAAATATCAAATTCATCCTTTCGGGGAGTCATGTCGGGATGGTTGAGGAAGCACTTGCTTATAAAAAACCACTCTATGGAAGAGCTACCTTTAAGCTTAAGCTCGAACCATTTGATTACTATGAAGCCTCAAGCTTCTATCCAGCCATGAGTAGTGAAGATAAAGTGAGATTATATAGCATTTTTGGTGGTGTACCCTATTATGCAAGTAAAATAGATGATTCTAAAAGTGTTAAACAAAATGTGATGGATTTGATTATAGATGAGGGCGCTATCTTCGAGGACGAAATCACGTTCTTTTTAAGCCAAGAGGTGAGAAGTGTGTCAACCTATGGCCGTATACTTAATGCGATCGCCTCGGGTGCAACGCGGCTTAACGAAATTGCTTCAAAAAGTGGCACTGCCAATACGGGCACAACTTCAAAGTATTTAGATGTTTTGATGATGCTCGGTATCGTCGAGAAGGAAACCTGTTTCGGTGAAAAATCAAATTCAAAGAAAACGCTTTATAAGATTAAAGATCAGCTTTTTAAGTTTCATTATTCTTTTATAGAGAAGAATCGATCGAGAAAGGTAATCATGGAAAGCGATCATTTCTTTGATACCCTAATCGCACCTCACTTGGATTCGTTTGTTTCCTTTGAGTTCGAGAATATTTGCAAACGGTACCTAACGATAATCAATGCCTCTAGGATGGAGGAGATTGGGCGATTTTGGTATAATGATGCAAAGAAGCATCTCGATATAGAGATTGACATCGTCATGAAAACTCTGGAACAGCTCGTAGTCTTCGAGTGTAAATGGACCAGTACGCCGATCAATAAACGAGTGCTTGATGAACTAGAGGACAAGGGCGTCTATATTAAAGCAAATGCTTTAGGTTTCTTTTCAAAGAGTGGTTATACAGAATCTCTAGAGAAAGCAGACGCCTTGCTCTATACTGTGGATGATTTATATTTTGAAAGTAAGAAATAATGAATAATGAATAATGAGAGGATATCTATGAGAAAAGTGAACTTTCAAGAGCTATCGATGGATTATTTAACCCAGCTTGTAAAAGGGGCGTTTTTAACGGTTAAGCACAGGGACCGGGTCAACACCATGACCATCGGGTGGAGTACTCTAGGGTATATGTGGAACAGACCGGTCATGATGGTGCCTGTGCGCTTCTCCAGATATACGCATGAACTGATTCATGAAGCCCAGTCGTTTACGGTGAGTGTGCCGATTCATAAAGATTTAAAAAAAGCGCTGGCACTGTGCGGGACCAAATCAGGTAGAGAGATGGATAAGATCAGTGCGTGTGGTCTTACATTGGCGTTAGCGCAATCGGAAGCGATCGCATCTCCGATCATAGCGGACTGTGAGCTACACATCGAGTGCAAAATCGTCTATAGGCAGGCGATGGACCTGACGCTACTAGATGAGCAGATTATTAAGACGCATTATGCAAGTGGTGATGAACATGTCTTATATTATGGCGAGATCGTCAGTGCGTATTATACGGGAGAATGAATGCGTAAAGCCAATAGCAGAAAAACAGGATCTAAAGATACGATTTTTATAAGACATAACGTCTAGCACATCACACCCCCGTTGAGAACAGGGTTCTTAACGAGGGTGTTTTGTTTTCACTTTTATACGTTTCAGACTTGCATGCGTTCAATCATCTTCATAAAATCCTCACATGTACATGTGATAATTTGTATACATATCCCAGAGGGGTATGGGAAATTAGTTGTCATATTAAAATTAATTATCTTTTAAGTGATTGACAAAATATTAGCAAGATGGTAATATCAACTTGAATTGAAAATGAAAATCATTTGCACTGGAGGAAATTGTGAAAAAAACAGTACTTATATTAATGACAATCGTATTAGTAGCATTTGTTGCGCTAACAGGATGTTCGACGGTTACCGATGTCGTAACGACTGAAGAACCGACAAGCGAAAAACAAGTAAATCTTTATACAGATAGGCATTATGAATCGGATGACGCACTTTATCAGAAATTTACAGAGCAAACAGGCATTAAAGTAAATGTCGTCAAAGGTAAACCGGATGAACTTATAGAACGGTTAAAAACAGAAGGATCTGATTCTGAAGCGGATCTGTTGGTTTTAGCGGATGCAGGTAAACTTCATCAGGCAAAGAATGCAGATTTGTTGCAAGCGACATCGAGTGAAATACTGAATACGAATATCCCTGAGAAATTTAGAGATAGAGATGGTCAGTGGTATGGTATAACCAAACGCGCAAGAGTCATTATTTATGCTAAAGATAGAGTTAATCCAGCTGAACTTTCAACGTATGCAGATCTTACAGACACCCGTTGGGAAAAACGCGTTCTTATTAGATCCTCTGAAAATGTGTATAACCAATCACTTCTGGCTTCATTTATTGAGTTAAATGGAAGTGACGCTGCTAAGGATTGGGCGACAGGCATCGTTAAGAACATGGCGAGAGATCCTGAAGGTGGTGATAGGGACCAGGCGAAAGCCATCGTGGCTGGGTTAGGTGATGTTGCCGTAGTGAACACCTACTATTTTGGACAAATGCTGAATTCTTCTGATGAAGAAGAAAAGAAGGTCGCTGAAGCACTTGGTGTATTTTTTCCGGAACAAAATGGCGTGGGAACGCATGTCAATATCTCTGGAATCGGTCTGACTAAAGTGTCAAAAAATATGGATGAAGCGATTGCGTTGATGGAGTATTTATCTGGAGAAGAAGCTCAGAAAGCATACGCTGAGGCAAATTATGAGTATCCTGTTAATCCAAAAGTAGAACCGTCAGATTTACTAAAGTCATGGGGAGCATTTAAAGAACAAGAAATCCCTTTAAATGTCTTAGGTGACTTAAATACTGAAGCTGTACGCATCTTTGGAGAAGTCGGCTGGAAGTAATATTTTATTGGAGGTAATAGGATGCGTCGGCAAAAGTTATTTTCTATATCGGATCAGTTCACCGCGTTGACTGTGGTGATGATGTTATTACCGATACTGTTGCTTGCGCTAAGAACCTGGGGTCTAGAAACGGACAATTGGGAACATCTTTGGAATTATTTATTAGGAGAGGCAGTCATAACCACATTATGGCTGGCTTTCCTATCTGTATTTGGTGCTGGCTTAGTAGGCGTTTTAGGGGCATGGTTGGTGAGTTGTTTCGATTTCCCTTTTAGACGCACATTTGAATGGATGTTGATGCTACCGATCGCTATCCCTCCTTATATTGCAGCTTATGTTTATGCGGGCACACTCAGTTATACAGGGAGTCTTCAAGTGACTGCAAGAAGTTTTGGACTGCTTATTCCACAGAATTGGCTTGATATCATGTCATTACCAGGCGCAAGCTTCATTTTTATCATTACATTATATCCGTATGTATATATTATCGTTAAGTCGTTTTTGAAGCAGCATTCGGCGCAGTTTATAGAAAATGCAAGGGTAATGGGTTATGGCAATTTCGGAATACTCATGAAGATTATACTCCCTTTGATACGTGTTCCTTTGATGGGCGCTTTGATTTTAGTTTTAATGGAAACGATAAGCGATTACGGCGTCGTAAAGTATTATGGTTTACAAACAATGAGTACGCTGATTTTTAAAGCCTGGTTTGGTCTACGTGACCTTGGGCTTGCAGGAAGGCTATCACTGGGGCTGCTGATGGGGATAATGGTCATTTTGAGTTTAGAGGAGTGGATGCGTGGTAAAAGAGGGTACTCTCTGGGTTCTGGAAAATCTGGTGTCATCAGTTTGATCAAACTGAATCTCAAAGGAAGACTATTAGCAACAGGATTTTTAAGCACTGTAATCATGATTTCATTTGTTATTCCTGTTGGACAAATGATGTACTGGGCTCTCTCAGCATGGGATAATGTTGATATTGTTGGAATTTTAAAAGTCTTTAAAAGTACAGTGATGATGAGTGTATTAGCTGCAGTGATTATTTTGTTTTTCAGTATTCTTATCGGACACCGTACACGGTTTATGGTAAACCGAGTCGCTAAAGTTATCAATCGGATGACGCAGGTTGGTTATTCAGTTCCAGGTGCGATCATCGCGGTTGGCACGCTGATTCTCTTCGTTAGTCTAGATGGACTTCTTTATCCGCTCTATCAAGTGTTTAATGCAGAAACTAAAAAATTGGTTCTTACTTCGGGACTGGTGATGCTTCTGTTTGCTTATATCGTAAGGTACTTTGCAATTGGCTATAACGCTGTGAAAGCAGGTTTCACTAAAATTGGTAGTCGATTTACAGAAGCAGCTTCTGTTCTAGGATATGGTACAGGAGAGACATTGGTAAAAGTTGAATTGCCCATGCTCTTTAGATCATTACTTGCAGGATTCATTTTGGTTTTTATCGACGTATTAAAAGAGTTACCGCTGACTTTACTACTCAGACCGTTTAATTATGACAGTCTAGCGACGATGGTCTATGTTTACGCGGGAGATGAAAGAATTCAAGAAGCATCGATTCCGTCATTAGCAATCGTCGTTATAAGCCTTATCGCAGTTATACTACTGGAGATTTTAAATCAGCAAAAAAGGGAGAAAATAAAATGAATTTGGCTATTCAAAATCTAAAATTTAAATATGCTGAATCTGGACCATGGATTCTTGATAATATCAATCTGAAGATTGATTCCGGGGAAATAGTGGCGGTGGTAGGAAATAGTGGCTGTGGAAAAAGCACGTTACTGCGTATTATTTCAGGTCTTGAATCTAGAGCGGAAGGTGACATTATAGTTGGCGATACGATCTTTCAAAGTGATGACAGATTCATTCCGGTAGAGAAGCGGCAGTTGGGCTTCGTTTTTCAAGATTACGCGCTTTTCCCATTTATGACGGTTGCCCAGAATATCAAATTTGCTTTGAAGAAAAAGACCGCTTTTTCAATGGAAGAGTTAGTAAGATTAACCCGGATTGAGGGACTTCAGAACAGATTTCCTCATGAACTTAGCGGCGGTCAACAACAACGGGTTGCGGTAGCCAGGACATTGGCTTCTAATCCAAAGATTCTTCTCATGGATGAACCATTCAGTAATTTAGATGCAATCCTGGTACGTGAAATACGATCTGAACTTCGACAAATCATCAAAAACTGGAACCTCACCACTATAATCGTGACGCATAGCATGGAAGATGCGGAGGCATTTGCGGATCGCACGGTGAAATTAGGTGGTTGATGCGATTTTGGGGTAACTATCTTATATATTTTCGAATATAAGATGTGAAACATTACTCGCAGGATATCGTGTTGGAGGTGAATGTAATGAAAGTGAAATGGAGATTGATTCTTATCGTGATTACGCTGATGATATTCAGTGGCATTTATGTGTTTATGAACCGTCAACCTCTCAAATCACCAACACAAGCGCTTCCTGTTAAACAAGCGGATAAAAGCGATAATAGTGATAATAGTGATAATAGTGATAATAGCACATTACCGATTCCAAAACTACTTGTCGACACTAATCCAGAAGTGAGCATCGCTGACTATTATTTGAACGTTCAGTATGGCGATTCCAGTTTCATAGAAGGCAAACAGACCCCTACATTAGGTTATAATGGCGATTATCTAGGTCCAGTCATTAAAGTAAGTAAGGGTGAAGAAGTGCGCATGCATGTAACAAATGAGCTGGATATGCCAACTTCAGTGCATTGGCATGGGTTAGTCGTACCAGGAGATGCTGATGGTGGCCCACATCAATTGATTCAACCTCAGTCTGTTTGGGAACCGAGTTTCAAAGTGTCCCAACCCGCATCGACACTTTGGTTTCATCCTCACGTTATCGGGACAACAGCACTTCAGGTGTATTATGGTTTAGCAGGCATGATAATTATAGAAGACGAAAACTCTAAGGCATTAAATCTTCCTGATGACTATGGTGTCAATGACATCCCATTGATTATTCAGGATAGAAGTTTTGATAGCGATGGTTCATTCGTGTATCTTAATAATATGATGGACGGTGCTGTCGGTGATTATGTGCTCGTTAATGGAGTGATTACGCCCAATTTACTCGTTCAACAAGTAAAAATCAGATTTAGGATTTTAAACGGTGCCAATGCAAGGAATTTCAATTTAAGACTAGAACAGAATGATTCCTTTTACCAAATCGCCTCAGATGGCGGATTACTTGAAGCGCCGATTTCGACTGAGAATTTGTTCATCACGCCTGGTGAACGTGCTGAAATAATCATAGATTTTTCTAAGTACACCAAAGGCGATGTAGTAAATCTATTTAATGATAATGAATTTGTCATGTCATTCCGCATCGGTGATGCGGCAGAAGATCTAACTGAAATACGCGATTCATTGGCTGTGATAGAAAAAATGGATGAAAACATAGCCACAGGCGTAAAAACCATCGTTCTTGATGGAATGGGGCACATGGTCAGTTTGAATGGAAGAAAATTCGACATCGACCGTGTGGATGATAATGTCGCACTAGGGGGATGTCGAGGTTTGGGAAATTACGACGACGAGCGGCATGATGATGGGGAGTCAAGGGCATCCATTTCATATTCATGGCACTCAGTTTCAAATACTCAGTCGAGATGGAAATCCGCCGTATCTTAACGAAAAAGGATGGAAAGATACCGTATATGTCTGGGCAAATGAGACGGTAAGAATCATCGTCAGATTTGATTATAAAGGCATGTATATGTATCATTGTCATATCCTTGAACATGAAGAAGCCGGTATGATGGGGCAATTAGAGGTAGAATAACGTAGTGATGTTTGTTGAACCGCGTTTAAGGCGACTGCGCATAATTTTAAACAAACATGGAGGGTTTATGGAGACTAAGCAAAAAATTTTAGTCATCGATGATGAACAGATGATCACGGATGTTGTGAAAAGCTACTTAGAACATAGCAATTATTCTGTGAGAGTTGAGCACAATGGCGTAAAGGGGCTAAAAGCATTTTTTGATTACAAGCCTGATTTGGTCGTACTAGATTTAATGCTTCCAGACTTAAAAGGGGAAGAGATATGCAAAGAAATTAGAAGAAATGCACGTACGCCCATCATCATGCTTACAGCAAAAGTTGAAGAAGAAAATATTTTAAATGGACTAGATATTGGTGCTGATGACTATATGACGAAACCATTCAGCGGCAAGCAACTAGTTAGTAGGATCAAAGCAGTACTAAGAAGAATGGATAATGACCCTGTACCACTGTTCGATGTGATGTCTTTTAACGATAACGCATTAGAAATTGATCTTTCAAGCAATGAGGTTAGGAAATTTGGTAAATTAGTTAAACTCACACCAAGTGAGTATCATATTCTTTTATCATTAATGAAGTATCCTAATAAAACCTTTTCGAGAGAAGAGCTCATTTTTATTGCTTTAGGAGAAGATTTTGATGGTTACGATAGGATCATTGATACACACATAAAAACTCTAAGACAGAAAGTTGAAGATGACATTAAAAATCCACGCTATATAATCACGGTGTTTGGTGTTGGTTACAAGTTTGGAGGGGGTAAAAGTGACGCTTAAACTAAGGACAATCCTATCTATTACCCATGGCTTAACTGCTCTGATTACGATCGGGTTTATAGTTTTGCTTACGAGTAATCTAATAGACAAACAGTTTGTAAATTTCGTCGTTGATAATAACCAGCATCGAATCGATAGTTTGATACGAGATGTGACGCATCAATATCAAGAAGGTTGGAATTTTAAAAAACTTGAAGAGACCAGTTTAAGAGGGTTGGAAGATGGATTGATTTTGAGTATTCTTGATGAAAATGGAAATAGTGTGTATTCAGTTGATTCGCTTTTTAGGGATGAAACAAAGGCGGTTTTAAAGTCAATAGATCAGAACATGAAGGATCACTACAGTAACTGGGATGGTGAACTCGTCTCTATGTCGATTCCCTTGATTCATGACAGTAATAATTTTGGTGTGTTAGTCATCACATATTACAGCCCATACTTTTTTACCGAGACTGAGTTTAAACTAATCACTTCATTACATGATGTTTTAAACATAACCCGAATCTTTTCATTATTAGGAGCAGTTTTTATCGGAATCATCATATCAAGACAAATCAGTATACCTATAACTCGTACAATCAAAGCGACACATGAACTTGCAAATGGAAGCATAATAGATAGTATCAAGATCGAAACAAATATGCGTGAAATCAATGATTTATCGGAGTCCGTGAACTTATTAGCTAAAAATTTACAAAATCATGATTCTATCCGAAAAAGAATCGTTTCTGATGTATCACATGAACTGCGAACACCACTAGCGGCATTACAGATTAATTTAGAGGCGTTGGTTGATGGAATTATTCAGCCATCGCAGGAACGTTTGAGTAGTATTTATAAAGAGGTACTCAGGGTTAATCGTTTAGTAGGCGATTTGACACAGCTGACGAAGTATGAAAATAAAACCGAGAAACTTAATGTTTCAGTATTTAATCTTACTGAACTCATCCTTACCATCAAAGTCTCTCTCGAATCAAAAGCACAGAATCGTGATTTAGTGCTGGCTGTCGATAGCCAAGTTCAGGATATCATCGGCGATTCAGATAAGCTTAGTCAAGTACTTGTGAATCTCATCTCCAATAGTATTAAATATAGTGATAAAGGAGGAAACATTCTAATCTCATCTTATGAGCAAGAAGAGAACATACACATCCGTGTAAAAGATGAAGGTATCGGTATTCCTCAGGAAGATTTACCTTATATATTCGAACGTTTTTATCGTGTCGATCAATCGAGGGATAAACAAACTGGGGGTGCAGGTATTGGCCTTACTATCACAAAAGAAATTATTGAGGCGCATGGAGGTAGTATCGAGATAGATAGCTATCCCGGTCGTGGTACGGAAGTAATAGTGACGTTACCAAGAACCCTATAAAAATCATTTGTTTTAAATATATATTTTCCTTTCACATCATCTTCACAAGGTGACCTTAAGATAAGACTATAGAAACAAAACTTGTGAAAAGTGTGAGGGAGAGATGTTTATGAAAAAAACGGCGATTTCATTGATTATACCAGCATATAATGAAGAAAAACTAATCTATAGAACTTTATTGTCGGTTTCAAAAGCGATTAGAAAGTTTGAGTTTGAAACAAATGAAAAAGTTGAACTAATCGTCGTTGACAACGCCTCGACAGATCGTACGGTTGAAATAGCGAAAAGATTTGATGCAACAATTGTAAATGAAGAACGTCATATAATTGCTGCTGTAAGGAATGCTGGTGCAAAAGTAGCTCAAAGTGACATCTTATGCTTTTTGGATGCAGACAGTGAAGTGAGTGAAAATATATTTATACTCGTGTATGAAGCGATGCAGTCTGGAAATTACATCGGTGGTGGTGTAAAGATGATGCTTGACCAACCTGGTTTTTTCTTCAAAGGTATGGAGTTGGGAGCTCAAATAATGTCTCAACTCGTGGGAATAAGCGCTGTTTTAATATATACGAAAAAGGAAACTTTTGAAAACCTTGGCGGATTTGATGAAAGATACTTTGCGGGTGAAGATCTTAAGTTCATATTCAGACTCAAAAAAGAAAGTAAAAAGGCTAGACTGAAATTCAAAAATATCTATAATGGACATGTTATTACTTCGGCACGCAAGTTTAATGTGATGACTATAAATGATATGGTCTTGTTTGCCCGATTGCTTTTGAACAACAAACTAATGACCAAACAGGACTTATGCGGCTCATGGTATGATTTAAGCAAAAGAGGCGAGTAAAGAAATATTATTCTCTTTGACGGTCTTATAATATGGCGAGATCGTCAGTGCGTATTATACGGAGTGAAATGATCGATATGAGAAGTAACAAATTACTTTATGCGCTGTTATCAACCCAAGCGATATCGATAATCGGTACTCGAATGACGGGATTTGCGATCGGTATTTGGATATTTCAAAGAACGGGGCAGGCAACAGATCTTTTGCTTATCCCTTTTTTTGCTGAATTACCGCAGCTGCTGTTCGGACACTATCTCGGTGCGTTAATCGATCGGTTTAAGCAAAAAGCGGTTCTCATCATCTCTGATTTAAGTCAGGCGATGGGGACATGGGTGCTTATCCTGTTAATTATCTCAGGATGGTTTCAGGTCTGGCATCTGTATGTTATCGTCTTTATGCAAGGCATCTTTTCTGCGATCCAATCACCTGCAGCGGATGCGACCATCACTGTACTTACGGATGGTCGAAACCGTGCAAGGGTAAATGGTATTAAAGAGCTCTTGTTCCCAACAGCAAGTATAATCGCGCCAGTAATCGCGGGAATTATCTATTTACAGTACTGATAGTGTAAAGGTCGGAATCGGCTATTTACTTAAAGCGAAGCGTGGCATTAATCAACTTATTATTAAACGGACCACTTGAACTGGTCATCCCATATATTCTCTCTATTACAGGTGAAGAGCTGACACTCAGTGTCATGATGTCGATCATGAGTGGTGCTACTTTTGTGGGTGGGCTATTAGTGACGATATTTGGACTACCTGAAAATAAAAAAAGGTTTATCATAGCCATCATGTGTCTCACCGGTATCTCCATGATCGGTTTCGGTATTGCGAGAGAGGGGATGTGGTTAGGCCTGTTTTTAGTCTTTTGCATGATGCCATTACCAGCTCTTAATGCTGTGTTTAGGACGATATTGCAAAACCACGTGCCGCTCGAGCTTCAAGGAAGGGCTCTGTCGATCGCCTATCAAATCGCCTATGGTCTCGCACCGATTTCTTTTTTAGTCGTCGGTCCTGTGGTTGACCGTATACTTGAACCGATGATGCAAGAGGATGGCGTAGCAGTATTGGTATCCATCTTCGGAAATACAGCAGGGGCGGGTCTTATAATCGTGATGGTGACGATGGTTTATTCTAAAATGGGTCGCGTGAGTCTGTAGGAGAGGCTCCTCGTTAGCATGGAACACCTTGAGCCTGTCGAAGTCATAGAGCGTTTGATTGAAAATGTAAAAAACGAGCTGGAATAGGTGCCAGTGATAAGGATTAGCCTACCCGTGTCATACGAACATTTTACTTCGCAGGAAAGATCGGATGCTTTGCTTAAGAAGGTTAAAAAGCGACTTGAGAAAGTCGATTTAAAACGGGGCGAATCGCTACATCTGTTCAGGATTTTCAACAAACGGGTTATGTATTTGGTTAAGCGAGGTGTAGGCGGCGTGTTGAATTGCTTCTTTTTTTGCTTTTAAAGTGGCTTAAAAAGCGAAAATACTGTATAATAGTCATATAGAACAAATGTTCTTGTGAAGAGGTGCACATGTTAAAACAGAAGGCTTTTCGCTGTCGAATCTATCCAACTGAAGAACAGAAAATCTACTTTGCGAAAACCTTCGGCTGTGTTCGTTTTATTTATAACGCAATGCTTCATGACAAGATTGAGCATTACAAAGTGAACGGCGAAATGTTAAACAGTACGCCTGCTAAGTACAAAACGCAGTATCCATTTCTTAAAGAAGTGGACTCCTTGGCATTGGCCAACGCTCAACTTAACCTGGAATCTGCTTATAAAAACTTCTTCAGAGAAGTCAAAAAAGGCAACAAAGACCAAGGGTTCCCTAAATTTAAGAAGAAGACTTATAACCAGAAGTTCAAAACCAATAATCAAAATGGCACGGTAGGGATTATTGACAATAAGTTTCTTAAGATACCTAAGCTAAAGTCATTGGTTAAAATAAAACTTCATAGACAGTTGCCTACTGACGGAGTCATTAAATCAGTCGTCATTGAACGCACCAGCAGTGGAAAATTCTATGCCTCCATATTAGTTGAGACAAGCATAGAGCCAATGGCTAAGCGAATGAACACTATTGGCATAGACCTTGGCATTAAGACGTTTGCAGTTAATTCAAACGGCGATGAGATTTCATCTCCAAAAGCTTTATTGAAACATGAACAAAGGTTGGTATTTTTACAAAGGGCATTAGCTCGAAAAGAGAAATGCTCTAACAATTACTATAAAAATAAAAGACAAATAGCGCTGCTTCACGAAAAAATCGCTAATGTTCGAAGAAATTTCTTGCACAAAGTCTCTACACAATTGATAAACGAAAACCAAGTTATCAAAGTGGAAAGTCTTAAAGTTAGAAATATGGTAAAAAATAGCAAGTTAGCAAAGCACATTTCCGACGCCTCATGGTCAATGTTTGTTGAAATGCTATCTTACAAAGCGGACTGGTACGGGCGAGAACTCGTCAAAATTAATACATTCTATCCTTCTAGCCAACTTTGTCATGTCTGCGGACATAAAAATAGCGAGGTTAAAAACCTCGCCATTAGAAAGTGGCGTTGCTCGTCTTGCGGTACGGAGCACGACAGAGATATCAATGCATCTATAAATATACTAAATTACAGAACCGTCGGAACGACGGGGATAGCTTAGATAAACTTGCGCCATTAGGCGTATTGACTAAGAAGCTTCCACTTCAAACCGCAGATCGTTTAAGTGGTGAGTAGTTCACGAGGATTAACCAAGCTTTTAAAAAAGGACAGCGTTTTTAGAGAGCTTGATGAGCCATTAAGGAAAGTGTGCTTAATGGAGGTTCATCAGAATTATAAGTCAAAGCGAAATGCGTTAAAAATAGAGTTCTTAAAAATCAGGTTGCTACTTAGATCACTGGATTAAATATGTAAGGAGGCATACGATGATTGATTTAATCGCACTTGAAAAGCAATTTTGTGATGCTGCAAATAATGAGGGGGCTGCAGGCTGGGCGCGTTTTTTTGCACCTCATGGGGCCATGGTCGGTAGCTTGGCTAATCCTCCTATCGTAGGTCCGGATGCGATAGAATCGGCTATGAAAGCTTTTTTTGACACGCCAGGAAACAAGCTGGTCTGGACCCCTATGCATGCAGACCTTTCTTCTGACGGGACCTTAGGCTATACGTATGGAATTTATCAGAGAACCATGGTGGATGAAGACGGGCAAATAACAGAAGCCACTGGCAAGTACATGACGGTTTGGAAGCGTCAAGAAAATGGTCAGTGGCTTATAGAAGCGGATATAGGGAATTAGATTGGTAGCCATTTTAGTACGGTTTGGATTTGGGCATCCCAATATTTCCATTGATGATCACCGGGGGATTCTTCGTAGGTTAGGTTATAACCAAGTGATTCTAGATGGTTCTTCATCGTGATATTTTGCTGATATAGATGATCTTCTGTACCGCACCACATATAGATGTCTGGGAGTGGCTTGCCAGATTTTTTTAGTCGTGTTGCGAGGGCCAGCAGATCATTTTCACTACCTTTTATATGCTCCTCTTCTCCGAAGATATTAGGCCAAAAGTCTTTTCCACGGATATTCTGCATATGAGCATAGTTGGAGGCGACATCTAATGCACCTGATAATGAAGCCACAGCAGCGAAGGATTCTGAAGCAGCTAGCCCCATTTTCACTGCACCGTATCCACCCATAGAGAGTCCTGCGACGAAATTGTCTTCTCGTTTCGTGGAAAGCTGATTAAAAAAGGAGTGGCAGATTTTAGGGAGCTCTTCTGAAATAAATGTCCAGTACTGATTACCATGTGTCATATCCGTGTACCAGCCAAGATGGGTTGTGGGCATGATGACGGCGATGTCGTAGTTATCTACATAGCGTTCAATCGATGTGTTTCTAAGCCAAATGGAATGATCGTCGCTCATGCCATGTAACAGGTATAATACGGGTAGCTTGCGATCCTTTTGTAATGCGTGCTGCGGGAGGACGACATTCATTTGCGTCCAGAGACCAAGAACATCAGAATAAAAACTTACATTAAAAAGTGCCATTAGAACCTCCTGAAAGTGGTATGATATAAACATTATACTAAACTTTTTACATAACGATACAAGTAAATCATCAATGGAGGTGTAGCATGTATAAAGGAGAATTAATCAAGCTTAGGCCCTATGGAAAAGAGGATATACCTAGGATTTTAGAGCTCATTAATGACGAGGAAATCAAATCGCTTCTCACACCGGGAATTCCATTTCCGTATACTTACGAAGATGAAGTCAAATGGCTGAACTCTTTAACCGCCATGAGTAGTGGTGTGTATAGTTTCGCCATCGAAACGTTAGCTGAGGGGTTATATATCGGCGGTTGTGGTGTTAACACGGTGGACTGGAAAAACAGTGTCGTGGAAGTGGGGATTTTTATCGGTGATAAAGCTTATCTAAGCAAGGGCTATGGTACCGATGCCATGAGGACACTGATTAACTTTATTTTTAACGAGATGAACATCAGAAAGGTAAAGCTGAATGTGTATAGCTTTAATCCCAGAGCGATTCGTAGCTATGAGAAGCTCGGGTTCGTTCGTGAAGGAGTCCTTAGAAAAGAAATCTTTAGAGCGGGCGAGTATCATGATATTCATGTTATGGGTTTGTTTAGGGAAGAGTGGGTTTAGAAGGGGTAAATATGAAAAAGAAGGTTGTAATTACTATTTTAGTCGTGTTACTGGTAATCGTCGGAATCGGGTTCGTCTTTTTCAAGCAGGTGGAATCGAATCTCAACGAACTAGTTGAAATGCAGGTTCCTGTGATCGATTTAGCAAAGTTAAACGATGGTATTTATGAAGGCAGTTACGGCGAGATACCTGTTTCTGCAAAGGTAAGTGTCACCGTAAAGGACCACGCCATCACAGATATACAAATCATCGAGCATCTTAACGGACAGGGAGCACCAGCCGAGGTTATAGTAGATGACGTTATAGAAGCACAGTCTCTTCAGGTTGATGTGATTACAGGTGCGACCTATAGTAGCAAAGTGCTGTTATTGGCGATTAGTGACGCACTTAGTGACGTGACAGAGTAATTTTAGAGGGTAAGTTCTCGTTAGATATCAGGGATTCATGAATGAACGTTTTGCGTGAGCCAAATCACATCCAGTCAAATGATCGTGGTGTATACTCATTTCATCAACGAATGGAGGAAATACAGCACATGAATCATATGGACCAACTGAAAAAGCAACATGAAGGCATCAATCAGGTAATCGCAGAAACGACGCGTTTGTTAAATACGGGTGAACTTGAGTCAAATGCAGCGGAAATCGCGAAAAATATAAGCGTATTAGCAGGCAAACTCCAGATTCACCTTTCACATGAAGATCGGTATTTATATCCGAACTTGCTAAGCTCTGAAAATAGCGGGATAAAAAGTAAAGCCCAGCAATATGTCCAGGAAATGGGAAGCCTGCAAGGAGACTTTACCGTTTTTAAAAATGATTTTAACACGAAATCTAAAATTATGGCGAGCCCAGAGGCTTTCGTTAAGGCGTTTAAGAAGGTTTTTGCTGCGATTGATCAGCGTATGAAGAAGGAAGATTCGGACCTGTACCGCATGCTTTAAAATAAGCTATAAAGAGAGAACCCTCATGCAGACGACGCATAAAGCGTCATGCACGAGGGTTTTGTTTGTTGATATTGTCCTGAAATCGGTGTATTATAGTTGCAAATACGGAGGATACTATGCAAAGACCTTATACGACGATTATTTTTGATTTATACGGCACGTTATTAGACATTCACACAGACGAGGATCGGCCTGAGCTCTGGGAAAAGCTGGCGCACTTTTATGCGCTCCACGGCGCACATTATCAGGCGGATGCCCTTAAGGCGGCTTATCTGGAACAGGTGCAGGCTCAGCTGGAGAAACAGAAAAATAAAGGGACCGATTATCCGGATATCGATATTCTGAAGGTGTTTAAACGCCTGTTCAGTAGCGCGGAAGTTAAAGCGAGCCCCCAGACACTGAGGGAAGCGGCGCGGCTTTTCAGGATTCTATCTTTAGAATACGTGAAGCCTTATCCAGGGGCGATCGAATTACTCGAGGCTTTAAAGGCGCATGATCTAAAAATTCTGCTTTTGTCCAATGCACAGAAGGCGTTTACCATGGACGAGCTTAAGGCCACCGGCTTACTGCCATACCTAGACAGTATTTATCTCTCCTCAGAGTACCGGGTGTGCAAACCATCGCCACATTACTTTAACATCCTATTAAAAGAAGAGGAACTGAGCCCTGAAGAGTGCCTGTTTATCGGAAACGATCATATCGCCGACATCGAAGGTGCAAGTAGTGTGGGGATGGACAGTGTCTATCTGCACACCAACTGCTCACAGCAGGATGTTCCAGAAATTACAGGCGCTAAATGGCAGCTGATGGATGGGGATTTAGGTGAGCTACTGGCAATACTCACCGCTGAGGGTGTTTTGCGGAAAAACGAACAGTTCCTTATATCTTCGCTGAGTTGAAACAGAAAAAAATTGTTATTCATATCACAAGACGGTTGAATAAATGTTACGATAGTGTTATAATTTTTGTAAGTACAACGGCGTACATGCAAATGTTAGAGCGATGAAGCTCGTAGATCATGAATTGATGACTACGAGCTTTTTTTGTACAAGGAGAGCGTATGTTAAATGATGGACCGGATAAACAGCGCGTTATACAGGAGTATGTCCCTGGAAAACAAATTACACTTGCCCATTTGATTGCGAATCCTCGAAGAGAGGTGTGTAAGAAGTTGGGCCTTAATGAAGAAACAACAGGTGCTATCGGGATATTAACGATTACACCTAGTGAAGCGGCGATTATTGCTGCGGATGTCGCTACGAAAGCATCGGCCGTAAGTATTGGATTTTTGGATCGTTTTAGCGGATCGCTAGTCATCGTTGGAGATGTGGGCAGTGTTTACGAAGGGCTTAAAGAGGTCATCCAAGTCCTCGGAAATATGCTGCATTTCTCTTTACCTGAGATCACGAGGTCTTGATGAAGAAATTGATTATGGTCGGCAAAAGTGGCGCAGGCAAAACAACATTAACCCAGGCATTGCTCGGTCAAAAAATCGTACATAAGAAAACTCAGGGGACTGAGTTTAATGAACATATTATCGATATCCCTGGGGAGTATTTAGAAAACCCAAGGTTTTATAACGCCATTATAACGATGGCGTTTGATGCGGATGTAATGGTTCTCGTAAGCGAGGCAGGCAGTGATGACCATTATTTTCCACCCAATTTCGGGAGCATGTTTAACCTCGATGTCATCGGTGTGGTGACGAAACTGGACTTGATATGTAACGAGGATGAAATTGAAAGGGCGAGATTTGTACTCAGCCAAGCGGGGGCAAGTTCAATATTTACCGTAAGTGCAGTCACCGATGAAGGCATGGACGCGCTTAAAAAATTGCTAGAGGCATAGCAGTTGGGAGGGGTTATGAAAAAGAGAATAGTGATCGCCGATGATGAACCTATTACCAGAATCAATATTGCTGAAGCATTAGAGGATGCTGGTTATGAAGTTGTAGGTCAAGCGGTGGATGGATTTGACGCAGTTGAACTATGTAAAAAACATCACCCGGATTTGGTTATTCTCGATGTTAAAATGCCACTGCTAGATGGATTAAGGGCATCGAAGATCATCAACGACGAAGGGCTTGCGACTGGGATTATATTGCTGACAGCTTATAGTGGCAGTGAATTCATCGAGAAAGCGAAAGAAAACGGCGTTCTCAATTATTTGGTAAAACCCGTTACAGAGAAGGCAATCCTTCCTGCGGTGGCGATCGCCATCCATCGCGGAGAAGAGCTCTTAAAAATCAAGAAAGAAACAGACATAGCCAATGAGAAGCTAGAAGCGCGAATATTAATCGATCGCGCGAAAAGCATACTTATGAAAAAAGAGAGCATGACTGAGGACGATGCGTATAATCACATTCGCAAACTCAGCATGGATAAACGCTGTTCCATGAAAGATATCTCAAAAATTATTCTCATGAATGAGACGGTGAAGTGAGATGTTAGAACAACTTTGCAGAGAGTATACAAGCTTGACGGATAAAGATATCGAAATCCTCAAATCCATTAGGGAGCATCTACCACTCATGGCAAACCTCATGAAGGCGGACGTTTTTATAGACTGTGCCACGCGTGAGTCCGGTGTAGCGATCGTCGTAGCGGAAGCAAAACCCAGCATGTATAAGTCGATGTATAAAGAATCGGTGGTGGGTGAATATGCGTTTAGGCATAATGAACCTGCAGCGCTAAGAACATTGGAACTCGGGATGCCCACGAGAGATTTAAGGGCCATCACTCAAGAGGATCAAATCGTAAAGCAAAACGTCGTACCGATAAAAAATGAAGAAGGTAAAGTAATCGCTTGTCTGATCGTCGAATCAGACGTTTATGATAAAGAAAAAGATAATGCAAGAATGCAGATTCTATCTGAGACCACCGAGCAACTTACCGAGTCACTTATGGATGTCATGAATGATCGCGTTCATATCCATTCGTATTTGAACGATGGCATCGTGATTTTCGACAAACGCGGTTTTTCGCAAAGTTTGAATTCTGTGGCGGCACAGCTTTATAGAAAATTGGGTTATCTCGATGAGCTCATGGGAATTCCATTTGATAATTTAGTGCTCGATGGTAGCCGTTTCGAAGATATCGTGGGAACGAATAACACCAAACATTCCGAGGTGACGATCGGCAACATAACCTTGAAGGTTAAATATGCGAGCATGAAGCTCAACAATTCTGACATGGCAGGTATCATAATGGTCATCAAAGACATCACAGATGAAAAGGCAATTGAGAAAGAGCTGATTACTAAATCGGTGGCCATACGAGAAATCCATCATCGGGTTAAAAACAACCTTCAGACCATCGCCAGCCTCTTAAAGCTCCAATCAAGGCGTATCGAGAACGATGAGGCGAAACGGGCGTTTGAAGAAAGTATTAATCGAGTGATTAGCATCGCTGTCACGCATGAAATTTTAGCGCAAAAAGGTGTGGATGACGTCGATATTAAAACCATTTTGGAGAGGGTCATCCTTAATGCCATCAACATCACCAGCGACTATAAATCCATAGAACTTAGAATAACGGGAGATACTTTTGATATCAGCTCAGATTTAGCGACATCCATCGCACTGGTATTAAATGAACTGGTACAAAACAGTATCCAGTATGCATTTGTCGGACGTGATAAAGGGATTATCGAAATCAAAATTCAGAAGGGAATACAGTATTCCAGCATCTTAATCACGGATGATGGCATCGGCTATAACATTGAAAACGCCCGCCAAGGGAGCTTAGGCATGAAAATCGTAAAGAGCATCATCATCGATAAGTTAAAGGGATGCTTTACCATCGAGTCAGATGAAAATGGAACACGAGTAAACTTTGATTTCAAAATGAAAGTGGATTTAACTGAATAGACTATACAATGGCGTATAGGGATGACATTAACGACGACGTTAAAAAACTTGTTTTTTTAATGTCGTTTTTATTTTGGGGGAGTAATGGAACAATCGCTAATTAGCGTCGGAATCGATATCGGAACATCCACGACACAAGTGATTTTCTGTAAAATCGTCATCGAGAACCTCGCGACAGCATGGACGGTTCCATCGGTGAGAATCGTGGACAAACAAATTTTTTATAAGAGTGAAATTCATTTCACGCCCATGATTGACAGTAACACCCTCGATGCAATGCGCATAAAAGAAATTATCGTGCTCGAGTATGGCCGTGCGAGAATAACACCACATCAAGTCAGTACGGGTGCAATCATTATTACTGGGGAAGCTGCCCGTAAAAAAAACGCTGAAGAGATTCTCAATACGATGAGCGATTATGCAGGCGACTTCGTCGTAACCACGGCAGGACCAGATTTAGAGGGAATACTTGCGGGAAAAGGTTCAGGCGCATGTGCCTATTCGAAAGACCATAGTCTGACGATTATGAACTTCGACATCGGTGGGGGGACTACCAACGTCGCTGTATACAAAAATGGGGATGTGGTGGATTCCGCTTGTTTTGATATCGGTGGAAGGCTTATCAAACTGGACCAGTTAAATCGATTCTCCTACTTCTCGAAAAAGATGCTAAAGCTAATGGATTACTTGAATTTGAAACTCAATATGTCTGAGCCTTTCGACGAAAAAAGAGTTTCACTGATTACGAAAGCCATGGCAAAAGCGATTATCAACATCAGTCAGGGAAATTATGAGGATGAAGTTCTACAGCTTTTGATTACTGACCATGGGCTGAGAAAAACACATAAAATAGATGCCGTATGTTTCTCAGGGGGCGTGGCGGATTGCATAGGAAGTCATCAAAGGGATTTGCTCGAATATAATGACATCGGCGTTATGCTGGGGAGGAGCTTAAATGAAGCCATTAAGCAGTCGAATCTCACCGCATTTATCGCGAAAGAAACGATTCGGGCTACCGTGATTGGCGCAGGGGTTCATACGACGAATATTAGTGGAAGCACGATCCATTATAGTCAAAACCTGTTGCCGATCAAAAATGTGCCTGTCATCAAGCTTACGGAAGAAGAAGAGAAATCCACTGGCTCACATCGTTCAGAAGCGATAGAAAAAAGGCTTAAATGGGTCATCCATGAGGAATCGTTACCTTTAGTGGCCCTTTCTATAAAAGGCGATAGGCGGTATGGCTTCGATGCGCTGCAGTCACTTGCAGAGGATATCATCAAGGGCATGCAACCTGTCATTCGATCGGACCATCCCCTAATTGTCGTGGTGGAACATGACATTGGAAAAGCATTAGGACTAAGCATTCTTAGGAATCTATCACAGAAGAAGCCTGTGATATGTATAGATTCAATAGTTGTAGACAACGGTGACTACATCGACGTCGGAGCACCTGTCGCAGATGGCCAGGTATTACCCGTCATTATCAAAACGTTATTATTTGGGTACTAAAAAAGGCGAGAGGAGTGAAGGAATGTTACTACGTACATCATTATTTGACCAGATTTTTGAGTTTAAAAGTGTAAAAGAAGTCCTTGCTAAAGCCAATGAAGAGAAGTCTGGAGACCGATTGGCTGGGATTGCAGCAGAAACGGTAACGGAAAGGATAGCTGCGAAAGAGGTGCTGAGTCGGTTGACACTGGAAAACATTTACGATCATCCTGTGGTGCCCTACGAGGATGATGAAGTGACCCGTGTGATTTATGACGATCTTAACGTGACGATTTATGAAAGCATAAAACACTGGACCGTAGGCTATTTTAGGGAGTGGTTACTGGATGAGCATACTTCTGAAGCGATGATCAAGCATGTTTCTAGAGGACTGACCTCTGAAATGGTGGCTGCGGTGACGAAACTCATGTCAAACCTGGACTTGGTTTATGCAGCAAAGAAAATCAAAATTTCTGCACACTGCAACACAACCATCGGCGAGGAAGGGATTTTGGGCATACGCTTACAGCCGAACCATACGACTGATAATTTAGATGGCATAATGGTATCGCTGATGGAAGGCTTAACTTATGGCGTCGGTGATGCGGTTATCGGTCTAAACCCTGTAAATGATACCGTTGAAAGCGTCATGAATGTGCTTAAAATGTTTGACCAGTTCAAACGAAAATGGGGCATCCCCACTCAACAATGCGTTTTAGCACATGTGACCACACAAATGGAAGCCATTAGACGGGGAGCTCCGTCGGATCTTATATTCCAGTCCATCGCAGGCTCTCAAAAGGGGAATGAAGCATTTGGTATAACCACAGCGATGCTTACCGAAGCGCGTGAGTTGGTCCTTAAGCAAGGCACAAGTACTGGACCCAATGTCATGTATTTTGAAACAGGTCAAGGATCGGAACTTTCCAGTGATGCGCATCATGGCGCTGACCAGTTGACGATGGAAGCGAGATGCTATGGCTATGCGAAACGGTTTAAGCCGTTTTTAGTTAATACGGTTGTGGGATTCATCGGGCCTGAGTATTTATATGATAGTAAGCAAGTTATCCGAGCCGGGCTGGAAGACCACTTCATGGGAAAACTCACCGGTATTCCGATGGGTGTAGATGCGTGTTATACCAACCACATGAAAGCGGATCAAAATGACATTGAGAACCTAGCCGTTTTGTTAACAGCAGCTGGCTGCAACTATTTCATGGGAATTCCTGCAGGTGATGACATCATGCTCAATTATCAGTGTACAGGATATCATGAAGCCCATACATTGAGAAGTTTGCTCGGATTAAAGCCGATTAAAGCTTTCGAAGCATGGCTCGAGAAAATGGGACTCTTAAAAGATGGCAAGCTCACTGAAAAAGCAGGTGACGCTTCAATCTTCATGAAATAGAAGGGGGGGAATCCGATGTCAGAAGCAAATTTAAGAAACATCATCGAGCAAGTAATCAAGGAGTATTATCAAACCAAAGATGACAAACCAGCTGAAAAGGTTGTTAAGTGTTGCGAGGGTGAGGTTCAAGACATTACACATTATGAAATGGAAAGCTTCTTCAGAGTGCCAAATCCTGAAAATAAAGAAGCTTATCTGAATTATAAAAAATCGACGCCAGCACGTGTGGGCATTTGGAGAGCAGGTCCTAGATACACCACAGAGACCATGCTAAGATTTAGAGCGGATCATGCGATTGCCCAAGATGCGGTGTTCAACAATGTTCCAGATGAGTTCATAAAGGATAAGGGATGGATTCCACTGCAAACGGAAGTACATGATAAGGACCAGTACCTTACACGACCAGATCTAGGAAGAATATTGAATGCGGAAGCGATTCAAACTTTAAAGCAACTCTACCCAACTCCGCCCAAAGTTTTAGTCTATATTTCTGATGGTCTCTCGTCTATTGCATCAGAAACAAACGGCTATGATACGTTTAGATCCATCGAAATGGGGCTTAAGGGTCAAGGAATAGAGTTGCCTAAACCGTTCTTCCTCAAGTATGGCAGGGTGCCCGCCATGGACCATGTGGCAGAAGTAACAGGTGCTGAAGTAACTGCTGTCCTTATAGGTGAGCGACCTGGTCTAGCAACTGGTGAATCCATGAGTTGTTATATGATTTATAAGGGACGGGTTGGAAACCAGGAGTCACTTAGGACGGTAGTGAGCAACATTCATAGAAACGGAACACCTGCAGTAGAGGCAGGTGCCTATATCGCGGATATTATTAAACGCATATTGCTCGAGAAGAAGAGCGGCGTCGATTTAAAATTATAGGAGGTTGGGCATGAGAAATGATCCTATCAAGGTAACCGTATTAAGTGTTAAGTTGATTCCAAATGTCGATGACAGCTTAAGGGAACAATTCAATCTTCCAGAAGGACATCGTTCTCTGGGAATGATCACCACAGATTGTGATGATGTTGGTTATACTGCGCTAGATGAGGCCACAAAAAAAGCTGAAGTTTCAGTGGCTTATGCAAAATCGTTCTACGGCGGTGCAGCAAATGCAAATACAAAACTTGCGGGCGAGTTTATCGGAATCCTCTCAGGACCTACTCCTGCAGAAGTAAGAAGTGGATTGAACGCTGCCATCGATTTTATCGAGAATGACGCTTGTTTTTATAGTGCCAATGATGAAGATTCCATCGCATATTATGCACATTGCGTATCGCGTTCCGGAAGCTATCTTTCAGGCATTGCTAATGTTCCAGAGGGTGCTGCAATCGCCTATTTGATTGCGCCACCGATAGAAGCGATGTACGCGCTCGATGCAGCTTTGAAAGCTGCAGATGTTAAAATGGCTGCCTTCTATGGTCCACCATCTGAAACAAACTTCGGCGGTGGCTTATTAACCGGAAGCCAATCAGCCTGTAAAGCAGCGTGTGATGCCTTCGCAGATGCCGTTAAGTTCGTCGCAGATAATCCCACTAAGTATTAGGTGTGGTTATGAATAAAGCAATTGGGCTTATTGAAACGAAAGGCCTAGTCAGTGCCATAGAAGCGTTAGACGCTTCATTAAAGGCTGCCAATGTCCAGTTGGTCAAAAAAGAAAATTCTACAGGTGGATGGGTGACCATCGTTATCACTGGTGATGTGGGATCTGTGAAAGCAGCGATTGAAGCTGGCAGTGCCGCAGCAGGACGATTAGGCAATTTAATATCATCGCATGTGATTCCACGAATGGCAAGCGATGTTGTGAATATGGTTAGTCAACAACCACAGAGATTAAAATCGAAAGTGGAAAGTGATGCGAAGTCAGTTGAATCTCGCGATCTGACGGACGACTTAGATCATTATAAAGTGGTTGATCTAAGACACCTAGCGCGAACACTTGAGATTTCCACGATGGATAGAAACAAGATAAAATATGCGAACAAAGAACAGCTCATAGATGCCATTAGAAGGCATCAAGAGGGAGGTGAATAAGCCTGATGGTCTTAGATCGAGATCTCGCTTCTGTTCAAGAAGTAAGAAATTTAGTAGAAGCTTCTTATATCGCACAAAAGGCTTATGCAAAGTTGGGGCAAAAGGAAGTAGATCACGTCGTTGAAGGTCTTTCAAAGGTTGCGTTTGCTAATTCGGAGAGCCTTGCCAAGCTGGCTTGTGAAGAAACTGGTTTCGGCAAATGGGAAGACAAACTCCAAAAGAATGTACTGGCCAGCAAAACACTTTGGAATTTTATGAAAGACATGAAGACGATAGGCGTTTTAAACGAAGATCCTGTGAGAAAAGTTATCCAAATTGGAACGCCTATGGGTGTCATCGCAGGGATTATTCCTTCGACCAACCCAACGTCGACCGTCATCTATAAAGTGCTCATCGCACTTAAATCAGGGAATAGCATCGTTTTTAGCCCACATCCTTCGGCATTAAAATGCATTACTGAAACCGTTAACATCTTACGTAAGGCATGCATTCAATACGGTGTACCCGAAGATCTTATAGGGTGTATCTCCATGCCGACGATGGAAGCAAGTGATGCGCTGATGAAGCACCCAAAAGTCGCCATGATTTTAGCGACCGGTGGATCTGCCATGGTGAAAGCCGCCTATAGCTCAGGAACGCCTGCACTTGGTGTTGGTCCTGGCAATGTACCAGCATATATTGAGCGTACAGCAGATGTAAAGGATGCCGTCAAAAAAATATTTATGTCCAAAGGGTTCGACTACGGTACGGTATGTGCCTCAGAACAGTCAATCGTCGTCGATCGCTGTATCGAAACCGAGGTAAGGCGCGCTGTTATAGAAAATGGCGGGTTATTCTTAGAAGGCGATGCCCTGGAAAAAGTAAAACGCGTTATGGAAAGACCGGGTGGCGGGATGAACCCGATAATCGTGGGAAAATCTGCTCAGGTGATCGCTAAGCTTGCAGGGATTGAGATTCCAGAGTCTGTAACGCTACTGGTAAGCGATGAGCCTGGAATAGGTCCTAGATATCCATTTTCTAAAGAAAAGCTGACACAGCTCATGGGGTTTTATGTGGTAGAAGACTGGAAGGAAGCCTGTGAGACTTGCCATGCTTTATTAAAAAACGGAGGACTAGGCCATACGCTATCCATTCATTCGAAGGATGAAACCATTATTAAAACATTTGCAATGGAGAAGCCTGTTTCTAGATTCTTAGTGAACACGCCCTCAACACATGGTGCAGTAGGCATCAGCACAGGATTGGCCCCATCATTAACACTGGGTTGCGGAACGATCGGAGGAAGCGCCACTGGTGACAACGTTACCCCCCTTCATCTAATCAATTCCCGATGGATGGCGTACGGCCTAGACGAAAAGAAACCTGTGGAAAGTGAATCGCCTATTGATGTGGAATTGATTTGCAATTTGGTAATAGAACAACTAAACAAAATAAATCGATAATGATTAGAGGAGGATATTATGGCTACTATGAATGCACTGGGAATGATTGAAACAAAGGGTTTGGTTGGCGCAATTGAAGCAGCGGATGCAATGGTAAAAGCTGCAAACGTTACACTGGTCGGTAAGGAAAAATCAGGTGGTGGCTTGGTAACTGTACTCGTTAGAGGTGATGTAGGCGCTGTCAAAGCGGCTACCGATGCAGGCGCAGCTGCGGCTGAGCGTGTAGGTGAGCTTATTTCAGTACATGTTATTCCTAGACCACATGCAGAAGTTGAGTCGATTTTACCAAAGGGAAACTGCACTTCTGAAGAGTAGGTTATAAGGTTGTAAGCCCCTTAAAAAAGGGGCTTAGAGAACCTCATGAGCCCATGTGAAAGGGGGTTTCCGATGAGTTTGATGACCGAATCATCGCTTCGTGCGATGTTTAAAAAAGAAATCCCGACTTCTATTACGGTACAAAAGGGAGATATTTTAACCCCTTCTGCACGTCAGTTCCTTAAAGAACGAGGGATAAAAATTCTTGAAGGTTCCGAGACCACTCAAAATAATGAAGCGAGAGTAATCGTAGAAAATCATTATCGGGACTTTGAACCGATGGCGTTGACGTTTAAACCCAAATTTGTGTCAACCTATGATGGCGGATTTTACGATAAAAAACCCGAGCATATGACACATTTGCGAGGAAACAAACTCGTATTTAAAGACGATCCTAGAATTGTATTTAGAGGTAGGCTCGATAGTTTACAAAGCACCGTTTTGGAAGTTCAGCTTCAATTTTTATCCCATGGAAACACGAAGCTAGTGAGTGAACTGGATGAAGTATTGAATACGATTCGACAGACATTAAGGGCTGAGGTCATCGAAGAGACCATCGAGATTAAAACGCTTCTAGGCTTGACGGAAGAAGCGTTGAGAGAGCATTCACATCATCCTAAAAAGTACTATGGCATAGAACATTTTATACCTGATGTTTCCATGGGATTGGAAGTAGTATTGCTTAATCGAATACGCACTGAGATTAGAGAAGTTGAACTTATTGCCATGCATGCCTTTAAGCGTGAAGGGGATCTATCAAGAGCGGACATCATCAAAGTGCTCAATCGATTGAGTAGCACACTTTATGTGTTGATGTGCAGAGCACGTGGTGACTATTATAAAAAAGAGAGTGGATTATGATGAAAGCGGATTATGAATTGATTGTATCGAAAGTGCTGGATAAACTGAGTGGAACGATTCGCGTCGAAGCATCGGGTCGTCATATTCATTTGAGCCATGCCGATGCGAAAACGCTTTTTGGAACGACAGAACTCACCATCTTAAGAGAACTGTCTCAGCCAGGCCAGTATCTCTATAAAGAAAAAGTTACCCTAATCGGACTTAAAGGAATTATTAAAGAGGTCGCAATTCTGGGACCTTGTAGAGGCGATACTCAGGTTGAGCTATCCATAACCGATATGCGGACTTTAGGTCTTAAACCGGTGGTAAGAGATTCTGGGGACTTAAGAGGCGCAGGTGACATCGTTATTTCAGCAAATAATCAAGTAATCGCTGCACAAGGGGTTGCCATCGTTGCTAAAAGGCATCTGCATATGACCCCGAATGACGCTGATCGTCTAGGTGTTCGAGAAGGACAACTTGTTGCAGTCCGTGTCCACGGTAGTCGTAAACTGATTTTTGAAGAGGTGTTAGTACGCGTGAGCCCTAAGTATAGCCTGAGCTTTCATCTCGACTATGACGAAGCCAATGCAGTAGGGCTAACAGAAGAATCCTATGGAGAAATTGTATGGATTTAAATCATGCTAATGAAGTCATTCAAAACGCTATGGATGTCTTGGTTGAAACAAAATCATATAATGGGACGTTGAGAGTTGGTGTGGATTTAGGAACGGCCTATATCGTTTTAGTGGTCATAGACGATAATGATCAACCGATTGCGATAGAAATGAAGTTTGCACAAGTCCTAAAAGACGGCCTAGTAGTCGATTATTCTGGTGCTTGTCGGATTGTTAAAGAATTAAAAAGCAAACTAGAACAAAGACTGGGAACTCAACTTCTCAAAGCGGCCATCGCAGTACCACCAGGCACATCAGTTAAAGATGCTAACACACATCGGTATGTGGTTGAGGGGGCAGGATTTGAAGTAACGGCGATTGTAGACGAGCCAACAGCGGCGAATTGCGTCATGGGCATGAAAAACGGTGTCATCGTGGATATTGGCGGAGGGACTACCGGACTTTCTATTCTTAAAGATGGTGAAGTAATCTACGTAGCAGATGAACCTACAGGCGGAACACATGTGAGTCTCGTGATTTCAGGGCATTATAAGATTTCTTTTGAAGAGGCGGAAGCCTACAAATGTGTTCCATGCAATCAAAGAGAAATTATGAACGTGATACGCCCTGTATTTGAAAAAATGGCCACTATCGTCAAGCGCCATATTTCGTCTTATGATGTTTCCGAAATCTGTTTGGTTGGCGGAACCTGTCTTTTTCCACAAATTGAGCAGATCTTCGAATATATTACCGGTATCGAAACGGTAAAACCAAATCAACCATTGCTCGTCACACCAGTTGGGATTGCATTAAGTTGTTTGAAATAGGAGGTTACCTTGGATATAAACATCGATGACATAATCAATGAGGTGCTCCGAAGGCTAGCTCCGAGGAACGAAGTGGGACTGATTGAGGGATTACATTACGCGGATCACACGTTACATCGCTTAAAGGATTACCACCTTATTTACTTAAGTCCTGAAAGCATCTGCGGTGCCACGTACGGATTTCCAGTCCTTCTTCCAGAACTAAAACTGAGCCATATCATGTCCATCTCTTCAGGAATTGCCTGTGATCTTTTATCTGAAAGCGCAATTTTGCTACTAACTCAGGGCATTCCTATCCGTGTATTTAGAGAGAACGTTCAGGTTGAACAGTTAAAGCTGGCGAACTCAGTATATGCCAAAAGATTCAAGGAAGCCTACCAGTTGATTTGTGATGCAGGCTTAACAGTGTGTGATGAGTGGATGACAGAAAATGTAAACAAAACTAGAAAAGCCTTGTTTACCGAAAATGATGCAAAAAAATATCTCCAAGATGGAATTAGGCATGTCACTTTGCCCAAAGGGGCAATCGTGACACCTCTAGCAAGTGATTTCGCACGGACCAACCAAATGTCGATAGAGAGGGAGTGATTAAATGATTGTAGGCAAAGTAATTGGAAATGTCTGGGCAACACGTAAAGACTCAGCATTGAACGGTTTAAAGCTCCTTGTGGTGAAACCCATCGATCATTATCAAAAAAACGGACGACCAGAAATGGTTGCAGCAGATTCAGTGGGTGCAGGTATCGGTGAATTGGTACTCGTAGTCACAGGTAGTTCAGCTCGCAGATGTCTCGGTAAAGAGGCTTGTCCTATTGATGCCATGATCGTGGGCATCGTCGACGAGGTGGAAGTCACGCTCGATCCGAAAGACTAGGAGGCAGTATGAACTGGTTGTCGAAAATCGAAGAAGCAGGTGTCGTTGGTGCAGGTGGTGCAGGATTTCCAACTCACGTGAAACTCAATACAAAACAGCAAACCTTAATCGTCAACGGTATAGAATGTGAGCCACTCCTAGCGACAGACAAGTATCTGATGCGAACCTATGCAAAAGAGCTAGTTCAGATGATTGAATTTGTTAAAGGCGGGATAAGCGCGGAACGTGCCGTAATCGGTATTAAGGATAAGAACGATAAAGAAATCAAGGGGTTACAAAGGGTAATTGAAGATTTGGGAAGCACGATCGAAATTAAAAAAATTCAGAACTATTATCCAGCCGGTGACGAACATATTTTGGTTAAAGAAATCACTGGAAAATCCATCCCTCCCGGTGGAATACCACTGGATGTGGGTGCAGTTGTGATTAATGTCGCGACGCTACTCGACGCTTTAAATGCTTTAAACGATATACCGGTAACGCATCGGGTTGTAACCGTAACTGGAGCAGTGGCGAATCCAACATTACTGAAGGTTCCTATAGGTACGTCAATATCTGACTGTATCAAGATGGCGGGTGGGTCAACTTTAAAGTCCTATAAAGTCTTAGTAGGCGGCCCAATTATGGGAACCCTATGCGAGGAGGATAAAGCGTTTATTACCAAAACGACGAACGGATTAATCGTCGTAGAGCCAGATAGCTATTTGATCAACATGAAGCAATTACCTATGGAGTTTATTATTCGTAGAACTGAAAGTGCCTGTATTCAATGTCAAATGTGTACAGATTTATGTCCTAGGTTTCTAAACGGGCATCCCCTTTATCCACATATGGTGATGCGTGCTATTGGTATGCACTCTCCGGATGTGGAAATATTAAAATCAGCACTTTTGTGTTGCGAGTGTGGAGTTTGTGAGCTTTATGCCTGTCCGATGGGATTATCTCCCAAAACGGTAAATCAATATGTAAAAAAAGTACTGGGCAAACAAGGAATTCGCATTAACAAAGCCGAATATGGTGCATGTGAGTCTCATGAAATGATGCCCTATAGAAAGATTCATACGACGCGAATGATGGCCAGAACGGATTTGCTAAAGTATGAAGGCATCCACATCGAGCAATTGATTCAGTATACGCCAAAGCAAGTGATCATACCTTTAAAGCAGCACTTGGGGCAAGCTGCAAAACCTACCATTGAAAACGGAGCTATTGTAACAGAAGGAATGTGTATCGCTAGAATAGAGCCATCGTCATTAGGGGCTAATGTGCACGCTTCTATTCCAGGAAGGGCCACTGTGCTTGACTGGGCCATAAAAATAGACGCTGAGGAGGTACATCGTGGTTAAATCGTTGGGTCTTATCGAACTGAATAGTATAGCTAAAGGCTACGAAGTGGCTGATTGTATGCTAAAAGTGGCTGAAGTCGCTCTAATCAAAGCACATTCCATATGTCCAGGAAAATTTATCGTAATGATCAGTGGAGATGTCGGTGCCGTAAAGACGGCTGTCCAGGCGGGAAGAGATGTTGGTGCCAGCAATGTCGTGGACTTTCTAGTTTTACCTAATCTCAGTACACAGATTATACCAGCCATCAGCGGAACAACCATGATTGTCTTTGAAGATGCGCTTGGTGCGATGGAATTTTTTAGCATAGCTTCAGCCGTTGTGGCGGCTGATGCCGCTGTTAAGGCAGCAAATGTGAATATCATAGATTTAAGATTAGGATTTGCGATAGGTGGAAAAGCGTATGTCACCTTGACTGGAGATGTCAGTGCTGTGACAGCGGCGGTTGAAGCGGGGTCGAGAACCGCCGCAGAGAGTGGATTACTAGTGAGCAAAGTCGTTATTCCAAGGCCGCATGCATCCCTAAGAGGTGCACTCCTATAGAAAGAGGTGATTATTATCGGTAAAAAGTTATTAACGAGAAACAACATAGAGGGCATGCTGTCTGACGATAAGGTGTTTTATGTTGAACCGGATATGATTTTATCATCTGGGGCACAAGAAATTCTGCGAAACAGGGGCTATGTCATTCACTATGGTGTAAGGCCTGATACAAACATAGGGTACGATATGAGGAAGGAAATTGAAGACATTATTGAGAAAGAGTATCACATTAATGATCGAAACGTAAATAAGGCGATCGCAGATCGCATTTTAGAACGTTTACAATCCAATTGAGGAGGGAAATTCAATGAGTGTTAATGAAATTATCGTTTACATCATGGTTGTTTTTATGGTTTTAGGAGCAATTGATAAGATTATCGGTAACAAATTTGGACTTGGGGAAAAGTTCGATGAGGGTATTATGGCCATGGGTGCGCTTGCAATTGCAATGGTAGGGGTTGTATCATTAGCCCCAGTACTTGCAGACATTCTGAAACCAGTCATAGTTCCTATTTACGGATTCTTGGGTGCAGACCCTGCAATGTTTGCAACCACGCTACTCGCAAATGACATGGGTGGTTATCCACTTGCGATGGAGCTCGCGTTAACTGAAGAAGCGGGTTTATTTGCAGGACTTATTTTAGGGGCAATGATGGGTCCGACAATCGTATTTACTATTCCTGTAGCTTTGGGAATCATCCAGAAAGAAGATCATCCATTTTTAGCTAAAGGTGTATTAGCAGGTTTAATAACGATTCCTGTCGGATGTTTGGCTGGCGGGCTTGTAGCAGGCTTCGATATAGGGATGATTTTTAGCAATCTAGTGCCTATTATCATTGTTTCCTTGTTGTTAGCATTAGGATTGTGGAGAATTCCAAAGCAAATGATTAACGGTTTTATCATCTTTGGTAAAGGCGTGGTAGTGGTCATCACGATTGGCCTCGCTGCGATTATTATCGAAACGTTAACAGGTATCGTCGTTATTCCAGGTATGGCACCGATTTCTGATGGTATAAGCATCGTTGGATCGATCGCGATTATGTTAGCAGGTGCATTCCCAATGGTCTATGCGATTACTAAAATATTTAATAAACCACTCCTGAAGCTTGGTAAATTACTTGGAATGAACGATGTGTCTGCCGCAGGTATGGTAGCGACGTTAGCCAATAACATTCCAATGTTTGGCCTTATGAAGGATATGGATAACAGAGGTAAAGTACTAAACGTGGCTTTTGCAGTGAGTGCTGCATTTGTGTTCGGAGACCACTTAGGATTTACAGCGGGTGTCGCTAGAGAAATGATTTTCCCAATGGTAGTTGGTAAGCTCGTGGCAGGTATTACAGCTGTTGCATTAGCATTACTGTTTGTTAAAGAACCTAAAGCGCAATAATCCTAATTAAGGAGGTTCCTGTGCAGGAAATTAATAAACATCTGATTGAGCGGATCGTGCGTCAGGTTATCGAAGAACAATTAAAAAGTAAATGCGATGGGATAAAGTGCATCGATCAAAGTGGTGTTATGTCCATTAAGGCATCTCAAATTAAGCCAGAACCTTTTGACACGGGTAAAAAAGGAGATAAAGTTTGGCTAACGGATCTTTATTCACTGGATGAAAGCCCTCGGTTAGGTGCAGGCATTATGGAAATGGATACCACAACCTTTGATTGGACTTTGAACTATGACGAAGTGGATTATGTCATAGAGGGAACTCTGGAAATCATCGTGGATGGTAGGCGGACCATCGGAAATGCAGGTGATGTCATACTGATTCCAAAGGGATCAAAAATTAAGTTCTCATCACCTGGGTTCTGTAGGTTTATGTATGTCGTTTATCCTGCGAATTGGGCTGAACAGCAGTAACTCGTCTTAACCGAAAATTGTAATTATATTCCCCCCTATAGAATGTTTTTTTAAATGTGCCATTTCATCATCTAATGTGATGTGATATGGCACATTTTTATTTATCCCATGAAAGGGTGAGGGTATAATAGGATAAGTAAAGATGTTGAATTTGACGGGAGTTTTTATGCAGACTAAAGCAGTTATTAAAATCGTAGGGGCATTTATCGCCTTTATGATCGGATCTGGTTTCGCCACTGGGCAGGAGATTTTGCAATTTTTCTCTAGCTTCGGTTATATGAGCTATGGGGTGTTAGTGGTTTTTTTAGTGGGATTCCTAGTGGTGAGTCGAATTTTACTGGTAACGGGCTTTGAACATAGGGAAGGGCCCTTTGATCATTTTAAGTATTACTGTGGTGAGCGATTAGGGACGTTTTATGCATGGCTGGTGCCAGTGACACTGATGCTTATCATCTCCGTGATGATTTCTGCGGCAGGAACCACGATGAATGAATTCTTTGGACTTCATAGAATGATCGGAACAACCATCATGGCACTCGCCGTGGTCAGTGCTTACCTGATCGGGTTTCAGAAGCTCATAAGACTGGTTTCCTCCATAGGACCTGTCATTATCGCTTTCGCACTGTTAGTGGGGATATTAACGGTGATGAAGGATTTTAGTGGGCTTTCAGATGTGGTGATGACTGAAGGGGCATTGGCACAAAAGCAGCCGACTTCCAGCTGGGGATTCAGTGCGATTCTCTATTTATCGCTATGTCTTTTCACGGCGAGCACCTACTATTCTGCACTTGGTCGCTCTGCGCACAGTAAACGTGAAGCACAGCTAGGAGCGGACATCGGTTCAGTGATCTTTATCCTGGCCATCGGGATAATGAACACTGCAATTTTACTAAACGCTAAGGAAATCATCACCATAGAGATTCCGACACTCTATCTGGCGCGAAATTTATCGGGGACCTTAGTAGGCGCATTTTCGGTTATCCTGATTTTAGGGATGTTTTCCTCATGTGCCACCATGATGTGGTCGGCCTGTAGCCGGTTCTTCGTCCGTCATCATAAGCGAAATCAGCTATTCGCCATCATCGTAGGCATCGTCACATGGTTTCTCGGTCAGTTTTCGTTCAGTAACCTCATCGCGGTTTTTTATCCGTTTGTGGGTTATGCTGGGCTGGTGTATATCGGGTGTGTGCTGTGGCGGACATTTAAGTGAGTAATGATAAAAAGACCGAGGAATCCTTCGGTCTTTCTTTGATTTCGTTAGATGGATTTTTTATTAAAGAGAATGAGGGTCATGGCATTTAAAATTAGGATTCCAAGTAACGTGACCCATATAGCTGGGATTAAGGAATCGGGCGATACGGCACCTTGTACGATGGATAAATTCTGTGTGGCCAGTCTTACGGGTAAGAATTTAGCGATGGGTTCTATGATTCCCAGGAGCATTAAGCACACGAAGCCGATCAGTGTGACCAACTTTTGTAGAAAAAATCAACTTCAGGTTGATTATGAGGAATTTTGTTTTCATGACAAGGGGTTTAGCTCGTTTAATGGGTATAATAAGTGCACGGCGTGGGTATTGGAACAACTAATGGGTGGATGCGTCACCATGAAGAGAGGAAGCTTATGAAGCTGTCGAAGGAAGTTGAAGCACTTTTGTTAAATCAAAGTTTATGTATGATGGCGACCTGCTGGGAGCAAAGGCCATATTTATCGCTTATGAACTTTACTTTTTTAGAGGAGGATTCACGGATAATTTTAAGCACACGAAAGGACAGTAAAAAATACTTTAATGTTCAGCATAATCCGTACGTGTCACTGATGGTTTTTTCTGAAAGTGATGGGATTAGCGCTACGCTTCTCGGGCGGGCGACCATTTTAACCGAGGAAGAGGAGGCGTATTATAGAGCGCTGCACATGACGAAAAATAATAAGCCGCAATTCATAATAGGGGAGAATATAGGCCTCATCCTTTTTGAGTTCGATCAAATCGTCGTTTCAGATGTTATGGATCAGGTTGCGTATTATAATGATTAAGGCGTTTTATAAACGTGAAATATTTATTTAATATTGCATGGCCTTTAAATATGCTATATTAAAGTTGCCTAAAGGCAGTCGTTTATAGAAGATTAACTCAGAGAAAGGAGTTTATTTATGTCTAAAAATAGCAATGAGAGTGCAATAGTCCGGGGGACTTGCATAAAATAATCGTATACGAGTCTCCCATAAAGCGTAAAACACTTTAGGAGGAGCACACATTGAAATATTCAAGTAGAAGTAAAAATTATCAAAATGAAGCTTGCTATGAAAGCTTTATCTGTAAAAACTGTGGACAAATGGTCGTGCCAGAAGGTGCTGGAAGCCACCACAGAAATCACTGCCCCAACTGTTTAAGTAGCGTTCACGTGGATCATTTACCGGGCGATCGAGCCGCAAACTGCGGGGGCATCATGGAACCCATCAGTGTATGGGTAAAGAAGAATGGCGAATGGGCGATTATTTTTAGATGTAGCAAATGTGGACATTTGAGTCCAAATCGAATCGCTGCAGATGATAATCCTTTGAAGCTGATGTCCATCGCACTAGGGCCACTTGCAAGACCTGCATTTCCACTTCACGAAATCGGAGGTGGTCGCCATGAGTTATGAAGCCATGAAAAAATATGGACTCACAGTCTCCATGTATAACGAAGCCCTTCAGTATGAAGGACTTCATATCGGGAGGGTGCTGTCGCAATCAAAGGACGTTTACCGTGTGATTACCGAAGGTGGAGAGTTTTTTGCTGTGGTGTCGGGTAAGTATCGTTTTCAGGCGCAGACCATCAGTGATTACCCTGCAGTGGGCGATTTCGTCCTGCTGGATCGCGCGCATGGCAGTGCGGGTAATGGGATTATACACCACCTGCTCACACGTAAAAGCGCGTTTATCCGAAAGGCTGCAGGAAAGGCGAACGATGAACAGGTGGTCGCAACCAATGTCGATACCACGTTCATCTGCATGTCAGTCAATAACGATTTTAATCTGAGAAGGCTGGAACGTTATCTCGTTCTCGTATGGGAAAGTGGTGCAACACCGGTTGTGGTGTTAACAAAAGTAGATTTATGCGAGGATATCCACAGCAAATTTAGAGCAGTGGATGCCATCGGAAACGGTGTCGATATTCTCGGCGTGTCAGCAGTTACCAACGAAGGGTTCGATGATGTGATGTCTTATATCACCCCTGGAACAACTGTCGCATTATTAGGTTCTTCGGGGGTCGGCAAATCGACTTTGATCAACTGGCTGACTGGCCAGGATAAATTAGAGACCAGAGAAATAAGAAACGATGATAAAGGGCGTCACACCACGACGCATCGAGAGCTGGTAATGCTGCCTAGCGGTGGCATGGTCATAGACACACCTGGCATGCGAGAAATCGGCATGTGGGATGCTCAAGAAGGGCTGGACATGGCATTTTACGATGTGGAAGTGTTTACTAGCAGATGTCGTTTCAGAGACTGTACCCATACGAACGAGCCGGGATGTGCCGTTTATGAAGCCATCAGAGATGGTGAGCTGTCAGAAAAAAGGTGGGCGTCATACCTTAAGCTTAAGGCAGAGGACGATTACATGGAGAATAAGGCAGACTACCTTAAATCGAAAAATGAAAAGTTCAAAGCCATCGCTAAGTTTTCAAAGTCGATTCAGTATAAGCAAAAGCTTTGAAGCGCATGGATCAAGCTTATGAAAAAAACTAACCCTCGAACAGGATGAAACCTGGTCGAGGGTTCTTTTATAGTGTCAGTGCGACCTCCTGGTTCACGGGTTGATCAAACTCACGTGTGAGCATGTAGCTGAGCAAACCCACGATTATCATGATGATGCCTGCGATGGACATCCATCGGTTGATGCCGATGATTTCTGAAACAGGACCTGCGATAAACATACCGATCGGTGCAGCGAAGCTCATGACGCTCGTGACGAAGGAGATGACTTTACCGAGGTTTTCAGCGGGCACTGACCGCTGGATATAGGCTGTAAAGGGGATGTTGAACCCCATGCCCATCATGCCCATGATAAACACGATGACACAGAAACCCCAAAATAGATTCGATGGCATGAAGCCCGCAACCAGTGAGCAAATGCCGAGTAGACCTGTAGACAGTGAAATCATTAGAAGCTGGCGTTTAAGCCCGCCCGTTACACCGATAACGGTGGCTGCGAACAGCATGCCCACGGAAAATAAGGTTTGCACGATCCCATTATGCCACGCAGTCCCGCCGAAAAAGGCTTTGACCATGAGCGGGAGGAGTGTGCCTATGGGGACGAAGATAATGGTCGAGATGAGCATTGGAACCGCTAAACGCACGAGAACCTGATTCGAACGAAAAGCGAGAATGCCAGCTTTCATCTCGTCTTTAAAGTGGCGTTTACCGTGCGGTGGTGTCGCGACTTTCGGAATTTTTACATAGAAGAGGATCAGGACGGCGATAGATGCACCGAAAACATCGACCAGCATGACATAAGGTAACGACGTGAGGCTCATGAGAAGTGCGCCGAGCATCGGTCCACCCATAGCGCAGAGGGAGTTGACTATTTGACCGAGTCCCCCAGCTTTCGTCAGTTCAGAGGGGGGAACGAGCTGGGGGATGGTCGTCTGAAGGGCAGGCTTATGAAAGGTTTCGCCCAGAGCACGGATGAAAAGGACGATATACACGAAGGTAATGGATTCGATACCGAGGAAGAATAGAACGCCTAAAAACAGACTCGAAAGGGCAACCATCGTATCAGCTTGCATCATGATTTTTTTCCGATCAAAGCGGTCGATCCAGACGCCTGCGAACAGTCCGAGCACTGCCTGTGGCAGTAGGCCGATCACACTGGCGAGTGTCAACGCCAAGGCCGATTCGGTTTTCATCGTGATCCACCAGATGATGGAAAACTGCACAGCACTAGAGCTTAACAGTGAAAAGGCTTGTCCGATATAGATACTGTAAAAGGTTTTTCTCCAGTTTGAGGTGTGGGTCATCTAATTACCTCTCAAGTGTTTTCATGATGATCTTCGCACATTCCAGCGCGCCATTTTCTGTGGCGATTTTTTCGCCTAAGCCTTTTGCGTTAGATACGATGGGCTCGCTGAGTGCATAGGTGATGGCCGCTGCGAGATTATCGGCGTCTAGGTCTTTTTTCGATATCGGCTTCGCACCGACACCGAGGTCATAGGCGCGATGTGCCCATGCGAACTGGTCATTTGAAAAGGGGATGATGACACTTGGAACGCCTGCCTTAAAGCCTGCTGCAGTGGTACCGGCACCGCCGTGGTGGCAGACAGCGGAAACGCGCTCGAATAACCAGGTATGCGGAATGCTGTCGATGGCGATGATGCTTTCGGGTAAGTTCGCGGGTTTTCCCATGCCTAAAAGGATGCCGCGTTTACCACTTTTCTTCAGTGCTTCGATGGCGATGTCGACGAGGTGTTCGCTTTTATCATAGGTCATCATGCTCCCGAACCCGATGTAGACGGGTTTTTCACCAGCGCTTAGGAAGCCTGCGAGCGCCTCTGAAGGCGTGTAGTCGATATTTTCCTCGACGAACCAGTAGCCGTGCTGGTGGATTTTATTGTTCCAATCCCCTGGCCGCGCAAATACATAATTGCTACAGGAAACCACGGCAGTGTGCGAGTCATCGGCTAAGCGTTCAAACGGGCAGCCGAATTCATCCGGTAATTTGCCAAACTGTTTTTTCCAGAAGCCCTTTACTGAGCTTTTAGATGCCATCCAAAGCATCCCTTGAATCATGTCGTAGCTGAGCTTTTTTGTGAGTGGGGTTGATTTGACCTTTCCATAGAGGACGACGGATAAATATTCCTTCGTTTTATGCATAGGGAAGGGAGACGCAAGAACAGAAGGAATCCCTAGCTTCTTAGCGGCGAAATATCCGATGGTACATCCAGGGTGGTAGATGATCAGCTCGCTACCCTCGCAAGCATTATAGTAATCATGTGTGGTATAGATGCCGTAATCCTTCATTTTGTTGAAGGTCAAAAGCATTTTAAGGGGATTATCGGCAGAACCAGCCGCTTGTAAGAGCTTAGGATCTACATTCAAGGATTCGATGTCAGCCTCGATAAGGTAAAAGTCGATGCCGTAACCGCGGATAAAGCCTTCAAAGCTTTTACCGCCAGCGATGCGGACGTCCTTGCCCATTTTTTTAAGCTGTTGGGCGAGGGCGATGTAAGGTTGAAAATCGCCGCGGGACCCGGCACAAAGGATGGTAATCATATGTTTCCTCCGATATAAAAAGATTTATTATTAATTTCCGACAACGTGTTGTATACTACAAATATACGGGTGATGGGTTCGGTTATCAACCAACAATCCCATCGCTTTTGTCGGATTTATGGGAGAAAAAAGATGAAAAAACAACCACATCTCACAGCGCAGACGAAACAAAACCTTATCGAGGCATTTTGGGCGCTCTACTGTGAGCAGAGAATAGAAAAAATAACAGTCAAAGACATCACCACAAAAGCGGGCTATAATCGAGGAACGTTTTATGAGTATTTCACGGATGTCTATGCGGTACTGGAAGAAATCGAAAACGCACTTATTCCAGACCTCGATGAGCTTCCGCCCGTTTCACTGCCTACGGGTAATTTGGGGATGCCCATCGATGCGTTTCTGGCACTATATGCGCAAAACGAAAAATATTATAGTGTTTTATTAGGGGACAAAGGGGATCCGGCATTTGCCAGTAAACTAAAAAACGCGATTAAGCCTAGCCTAATGCGCGTTTTTTCAGAAAAACCAGAAGTGAACCTCACGGAACTGGATTACATTTTCGAGTACACGTTATCCTCTATGATCGGAATCATGAGCTACTGGTTCAAGCAGCCTGAGCCGCTTCCAGGTGATGAACTTTTTAGACTGATCCACCGCCTTATGGAACAAGGCGTGATGAAGCAGTTGGCGGTATGAGACAGAGACCAAATATAGATTTCCTTTAGGGTGATTAAAATGGATATGAGATTCGTTTCAGAGCTAGACATAGTTGAATGTAAAAGAAAATTACAGAGCCAAATGGATACAAGCTTTGGTGCGATGTTAAGTAGATTTACTATAGTTGTTGGCCAAATTAACGGTGATCAGATCATGATGCATAAACGCACGCCTAACTTTACCAATTCATTTGGCAGGGCTTTTTATGGCCATTTCTATGAGTCAGGAGATAAAACAGTTCTTGAAGGGCAGTTTAAGCTGTATACACCAGTTAAGATCCTTTTGATATTCATATTGCTTATATATTTATTGATGCTTAGTATGATAATTTATGGTTTGGTTACTTCCCCTAATGTAACAGCGGAGTTGATTATAGGCATATTCGTGATGATTGGATTTGGTGTACTAGGAGGATGTACTTATGCATTTGGTAGGTATAAAAGCTATGAAGAGGAGAATTATTTAATCGAGATTATTGAGTCTGTACTAGTTAATCATGAAAATGAGGAGAGCATAAACTGGCAGGGTTTACGTTAACCACCTATCGATATACACCTGCACCCGCGTTTTATCGGAAAAATGGTTTTCCTGATGCGGAACACGTTTTGTTTATGTATAAGGAGGTATAGGCGTATGGCTAAGAAAACGTATAATCAAAAGCTTCATGCGTCAGGCGATTTGCCTAAGGTAGTGGATATTTCAGAAAATGCAAAATATGTGCAGCGATATAACGGAACGAAAATGCTTATCGCCGCCCCGATACAATATGATGAAATCATGTCGAAGGTACCTAAAGGGAAAGTTCTTACAGCCGATAAGATGCGTGATTTTCTCGCGAGGAAAGCAGGAGCGGATGTGACTTGTCCATTAACAGCTGGGATTTTTATGAACGTCTGTGCCTACGCTGCCATCGAACGGGTCGATTTTGAGTTTCCATGGTGGCGTACACTAAAAACCGGTGGAGAGCTCAATGATCGATTTCCAGGAGGTGCAGAAGCACAAAAAAGTCACTTAGAGAGCGAAGGCTTTCAAATATATACTAAGGGTAAGAAGCTGTATGTAAGAGATTATGAGGCATTTATATGGGAGGTAACATTATGAATTCCGTGATTATCTTTAAATCTAACACCGGTCATACAGAGCAGTATGCAAACATGCTGGCAACTGAACTCGGTTGTAAGGCCATCCCGCTGAAACAGCTGTCAAAAGTCGATTTAAATGCTTATGACAGAATATTTTTCGGTGGTTGTGTTCACGCTTCTAAAGTGGCAGGACTTAACGCATTTATAAAGCATCTTCCAAAAAACGCTAATAAGCAACTCATCGTGTTTGCAGTGGGCGCAAACCAGTACTCAGAACAAAATACAAATGATTTGCTAAATAATAATCCTATCTTAAAGGACATGAACATCCCGCTGTTCTATCTTCAAGGTGGATTTGACCCTGAAAAGCTAAACTTTGCACTCCGTATGATGCTACAGGGTGTGGCTAAGTCACTTCGAAAAAAACAAGAATCGAATCCGGATGAACTTACAGATAAGGACAGAGAGTTTCTCGAATTTTTTCAGGAAAAAAACAACCATGTCGATGCTAAGAACTTAGCGGAGCTAATGTCGTATATTTCTCAGTAAGGGGGACGCGTGACTAGTAAAGTGATGCACATCATCAATCGATCGTTTATATTAAGAACAGCCGTTATATCTGGATTAGGCTATTTTGTTTCATGGCTGGTTTCTAAGCTGGGATTCGTAGATAAAGGCTTTATGTTAGGGCTCGTTTCGGGTGGATGCTTTCTTCTCATGTATTTTTCTGAAGATCAAAGAAGGGTATTCGAGCTGATGAAACATGATCAGGAACAAAGACATCAGATGGTATCAGACACAAAATCACAGTTAAAGTATGACGACTTTGAGGGTTTTGCTTCAAATAAGAAACAAGCGTATGGTTTTGCGGGGCTAATTTTACTCTTGTTGAGCTATTTTTCCTACTAAAAAGTCCTCACGAGAGAGAACTTAAATAAATATTGTCTATGTCTAGGAGGCGATGGTTTTGAACGATCGAGCAATATCATTTAAGACGAAATATGGGTACAAAACAGTGAGTTTGGTACCTGATATTAAAAAAATCTATCTGGAAGTTACAACCCGATGCAACTTCGACTGTACCACTTGTATCAGGAACTCTTGGACGGATGATATCGGCCAGATGGATTTTACAGTATTTGAGATGCTTTTAGATCAAATTCGCGACCTACCCGAGATTGAAGCGATCCATATCGGTGGATTTGGTGAACCGATGAGCCACCCTGACATTTTGGAGATGGTTCGCCGGATAAAAGAAGCTGGCCTAAAAGTTGAGATGATCACAAATGGGTCTTTTTTGACGGATTCGGTAATTGAGAAGCTCATTGAGATGAAACTTGACATGCTTTTTATTTCACTGGATGGTCCCGAAGCAACCCTTTTTAATACCATTCGAAAAGGTGCTGATTTTGTTAACGTCATCGATCATATCAAATCCTTAAATCGGTTGAAAGCGCTCCATCACAGCTTAAAGCCACAGCTGGGCATCGAGTTTGTTCTAATGAAAAGTAACCGTCATAAACTAGAAGAAATGGTCAACCTTATCACGGCATTAAAGGCGGACCAGTTCATCGTGACTAACGTCATGCCCTACCATGAGGATATGAAGGATGAGATCGTTTATGATTTAGAGACGCCACTGAGCAGCACTAAAAATTCAGGGCTTTTATCCATGCGTGCTAAAATACCGAACATGAAACTCAGAACCGAAAGATATTGCAACTTTATCGAAAACAAAGCGGCGACGATCACTTGGGATGGTAACGTTGCCCCGTGTTATGCGTTAATGCACCGTTATAAGTGCTTTGTTTACAGTAGAGAAAAGCAAATCATTCCACAATACTATGGAAACATTAAGGAGATGACCCTAAAGGATATATGGATGCGACGTGAATACGCCATGTTTAGGGCGAACGTCAGCGACTTTAATTTTCCGTCATGCACGGACTGTGAATTTCTTGAAGGGTGCACGTATACCGTGGATAACCAATCCGACTGTTGGGCGAACAGTCCGTCCTGTGCTGACTGTCTTTGGTCACGTCGCATCATCCAGTGTCCATAAGGGATTATTTTAGTTTTACATCCAGGCTTCCGTTTGGACATGCAGATACGCAAGCCAAGCATTTAGAACAGCTATACGCTGTGGAAGAATCTTTTTTATCACTTTTATATAGACTCATCTCCGTGTTAAGTGACGAGATGTAACACGCTTTGTCACATAGGCCACAGGAAATGCAGGCCTTAGAATCACGCTTAATTTTATACAGTGAAAACTTGTTTAAAAAGCCTTGAATCCATGCGATGGGGCAACCGAGCTTATAATAGTTGTACATTTGGAGCTTCGCTTCGTCTGAGGACATGTTGCGCGTCATAAATTCCATGAAGAGACCAATCGGACACATCCATTTACAGAATTGCTTTCCGAACACGATGCCTAAAATTACCGATGCCGCTAAAATTAATGTGATGCCATTAGGAAAAGCGGTAAATACATATAAAACGATGCCGCCAAATGCGTACTGTGATACTCTTCTGTACTTAGCAAGTTGTTTCATGATTCCTCCAATTATACCCCCTCTACCCCGGGGTGTTATAGGGACAATTATAGCACAGCTTGATGGCTGTGAAAAGAAAAAAGTCCTCTTTCTCGAGGACTTCCATGAAACCGTTTGTAATCTATTCTTCATTATTTGTATATTGCTCAAAGGCTTCTTTACCTTCCTTTTCCCACCATGCGTTGTAGCGCACCCAGTCAGGGTCAGTCGAGACGTGTGCCACTTTTTTGATTTTTTTAGACTCTGTTTTATTAGCGTTATCTGAACCGAAGGATCCTAAGAGAATTCGTGCAAGGATGAAGAGGCCGATGCCTTGCCAGTAGGTGATGGTTGTAAGGCCGAATATTTCCGGCATTAATCGGTTCCATAACCACATGATGATGTAGCCGAATATAAAGCCGAAAAACGTGATGCCGATGATGGCGAGTAAAGCTAATAACAGGATTTGTGTCCATTTAGGTAAGGATTTAAACGATTCCTTTAAGGTTTTCATAAAATTTCTCCTTTCAAATATGATTCATATGTTTTGCCTCTTAACGAGGATCCAGATCTTTTAATTTAGTTTGCAATGCTTTCATCGCCCTAGATTTGCGGGATAAAAGTGTGCCGATCGGTTCATGCCACAGCTCTGATAATTCCTTAAAGGATTTACCGTCAAATTCTGTGGCGATAAATACGGCTCTCTGTTTTGGCTCTAACGCATCGATGGCTTCTGATAGACGTTTGACCAGTGCTTTATGCTCGACTTCAGATAAGACATCCTGCCGGTCCTTAAGCTGATCGAGTATCGTTAAGCTTTCTTCACCAGATAATGCTGCATCTAGCGAGGTGAGACGTTCATTTCTCCGAAACGTATCGACCATCCGGTTTTGAAGGGCCTTATACACATATGCAGGTAAGTTCTTTACGGGACCGCGCATCCCGATGATGGATAATAACTGGAGCATGACCTCATCGACGATATCCTCAGCATCCATGTCATTTATGCGTTTCGATTTTCTTAAGACATACTGCTGCAGCTTCTGTCCTTCCTTCTGGAAGAATGCATATAGATGATGAATATCATCCTGGCTCATGTTTGGTTCACCTCCTGCTTATACTTTATTGACGGATTACTGTTATAATTATTGCATAGAATCTAAAATTTAGAAAATAAATGTGCTGCGAAATATTGGCACAAATGATAAAGGGGGAGACCATATGTCACATATCACGGCAAAGAAAGGTTATGAAAGCCTAGTGGTGCGCCTTAATAAGTATCCGCAGGGAGCGCCGCCTTCTGAGAACCTTTATAAAATTTTGAAAATGCTGTTTTCTGAGGAGGAGGCACGACTCGTGGCGCAGCTACCGATCCGGCCTTTCGAGATCGCTACAGCGGCGAAGCGGTGGTCGATGTCTCATGCTGAAGCTTCGAGAGTGCTAGAAGGACTCGCGAAACGGGCGGTGCTCATCGATGTTTATAAGGAGGGGAAGGTATTTTATGTATTACCGCCACCTATGGCTGGCTTTTTTGAGTTCTCCATGATGCGCACCAGGGGCGACATCGATCAGGAGATGCTGGCGAAGCTGTATTATGAGTATTTAAACGTGGAAGAGGATTTCGTTAAGGAGCTGTTCTGCGACTCTCAAAATAGCTTTATCAGGACGTTTGTAAACGAAAGCGTGCTCACCACAGATGACGCGGTGACGATTCTGGATTTCGAACGGGCGTCGCATTATATCGAAACTTCAGAGCATATGGGGATAAGCATGTGCTACTGCCGACATAAAATGGAACATGTGGGAAAGGCGTGTGATGCGCCTATGGACATCTGTATGACGTTTGGTACAGTGGCGGATTCACTGATTCGCCATGGTCATGCACGCCGGGTGGATAAGGTCGAAGGGATGGAAAAGCTCCATGAAGCTTATGAAAATAACCTTGTACAGTGTGGCGAGAACATGAAAAGTGGTCTGTCCTTTATCTGCAATTGCTGTGGCTGCTGCTGTGAAGCCCTGCTGGCCCAAAAGCGGTTCGGCAACCTTCAGCCCATCGAAACCACGGCGTACATCGCGAACATCAGCGACAGCTGTGTGGATTGCGGGAGGTGTATTAGCGCATGTCCTGTGGAACTGATTCAGAAGAACGAACATGTGGAGATCCTCGAGGATTTATGTCTCGGGTGTGGGGTCTGCGTGCGTGCGACGAAATGTAAATCACTGACCTTAAAAAAACGCGGTACCCGAATTCTAACGCCAGAAAATTCAGTTCACCGCGCGGTACTGCTCGCCATCGATAAAGGCAAGCTCCAAAATTTGATTTTTGATAATGATGCCCTATACTCTCATCGCGCCATGGCGGCGATTCTGTCTGCGATTTTAAAGCTTTCACCTGTGAAAAGGGCCATGGCTTCGGATCAAATGCGGTCGAATTATCTGGTAAGGCTCATCGAGGTATTAGGGTATAAGTGATGGTATGCGCTTACGCCTTCATGTTCTGGTAATAAAAAATCGCCAGCTGTGTGCGGTCGCGGAGAGCTAATTTTTCTAAAATGGTGCTAATGTAGTTTCTTACGGTACCCTCACTGAGATAGAGGGTTTCTGAGATTTCTTTGTTAGAGAGTCCTTCTGAGACCTTTTCCACGATTTGAAGCTCCTTTTCACTGAGGCCATAGGTCTGTGTGCCAATGCTTCTAGTGCTTTTCACCAGCATGACAGGAATACGCGTCATGATTTCATCACCATACACGTTTTGCCCCATGAGGACCGTTTTTATAGACGGTACGATTCGATCAAAATGTTGCTTTAAGAGATAGCCCTTCGCCCCGATGCGAAGGGCTTTTATAATGTATTCATCATCAGAAAAGGTGGTAAGAAACAGAATTTTAGAGTCAGGAAAGTCAGATAGTAGCTGCTCTGCAGCTTCGAGGCCAGTCATGTCTGGCATGCGGATGTCCATGAGCAGTAAGTCAGGATGGTGTTCACGATACAGCTTTACGGCTTCTTGACCGTTTGCACCTGTGGCGATAACGGTAATATCTGCATCAGCTTCCAGGATGGTTTTAAGAGAAAGACAGACGATGGGATCGTCGTCTACTAGTAATATCGTCATAAAGGTCTCCTTTAATTTTTCGGTAGGGTGATGAAGAGCTCAAAGCCTGTCTGAGTACGGATGAGAAAGCGTCCTTTTAGCTCGTTGACGCGTTGTTCGATGCTTTTAAGGCCTATGCCGCGAACCTGAAGATCGTCTAGCGTATTAAACGGTTCGACAGAGCCATTGTCATAGATGATGAACTGATAGAAGGTAGGATGCTCGATGAGAGAAACCTTTACATGTGTTGCGTTAGAGTGTTTCGAGACGTTAGAGAGGCTTTCTTTAAGAATGGCCACTAAGGCGACTTTTGTTTTCGCGTGGGGCTCGCTTTCGAGATGGAGATTCATGGAGAGAAGACATTTCTCAAAACCTGAGGCGACTTGTCTCAGCTGGGTTTCCAGTTCAACCGAGGTATCGTGTAAATCGTGGACACTTTTTCTCAGATTATCCATGGCGCTGTCTAAGGTGTCCTTCATGGATAAGAGTGCTGGATCGGATGGCTTCAGTGTAAGCTGCGCGCCGATTTGAAGGAGGACCCTGGAGAGCTGATGGCCCACATGATCGTGAATTTCCCGAGCGATGCGGTTGCGCTCATTTAGGGTCGCGTAGTGGATCTCGTCATCCTGATGCAACATGAGGGCCTGGTTTTTTTCGTTAAGATGGAGCTCGATTTCACGCATGGCATCTGCTTTCTGCACTAACGCTTTTTTGAGCTGGTTTTCCCGTAAGAGCTGATGCTTAAGTAAAAAAGCGAGTACGACCATAACCAGCGAAAGAAAGAGCTTACTCGACAGAGGCGTCGTATGTGAAAATGGAATCAATCGATTGAGATGAAAAAGATAGGGAAGTATCACAGGGGCACTCCATGTAAGCGGGTCTTCGCCCACGAAGGCATATAGGATTACCGGTAAAAAGGTAACGTATTCGGGATCGTATATACTCAGCGCAAGGTAGGCGATAAAAGTGAAGCGCTTGAGTTTTGGGGCTTCCAGATAGTAAATCAGACCAGCGGCGATGGCGCATAGTATAAAGGGCAAAACCCCGATAAGCGCTGAGGGGACTATAAACTGGACGAGGGCACAGATGACGAATAGCGTCATGAGTGTGGGATTGATTTTGATGGGCATGTGAGCCTCCTGTGGTCGGGCGTGCAGGTAAATTCGCCTCTCTTTAGTCTATCACTTATAAAGCCATCGATACAAGATGACAATTGTCATGTGATGTTCATGATGTATGACACTGAACATGATCGCCTCAAAGGAATATACTGTGTCTAAGAGATAAATATTAAGGAGGCAACTCATGGTAGTTAAAGTCAATCAATTGGTTAAAAGATATGGCGACTTATTAGCACTTGATCATCTGAGCTTCGAGGTGGCAGAGGGCGAAATCTTCGGCTTACTCGGTCCAAACGGCTCTGGGAAAACCACCGCCATCAACTGTATCTTATCCTTACTCAAATACGATAAGGGTGACGTGACGGTTTTCGGTAAACCCATGACACCGGAATCGAACGATCTTAAACGCGACATCGGCATCGTCATGCAGGAGGTGGCAGTGTTCGATGAACTCACCGTTTATGAGAACATCGACTATTTCTGCGGACTCTATGTTCAAGACAAAAAAGCGCGCAAGCTGCTGGTGGAGGAAGCCATCCAGTTCGTCGGACTGGAGGATTTCAGAAAGTTTTATCCTAAAAAGCTCAGTGGTGGTTTACTAAGGAGGCTGAACATCGCCTGTGGTATCGCACATAAGCCGAAGCTCATCATCCTGGATGAACCCACAGTTGCTGTGGATCCACAAAGCCGTAATAAGATTTTAGAAGGCATCGTGGCCCTAAATAAGCAAGGGGCAACCATCATCTATACCTCACATTACATGGAAGAGGTTGAGCAGATTTGCTCGCGCATCATGATTCTGGATAAAGGCAATATCGTGGCCACAGGGACGAAGGATGCACTTAAAGGCATGATATCACTGGGTGAGAAGATTACTGTGGAGACCTTCGATTTGACGCCTGATCAAGTGGCGGCGTTGCGTTCTCTCCCAAATATTTTAGAAGTGAATGATCAAGCGGGTGTGCTGACCATTCGTTCCGCAAAGGGTAAAAATAATCTGGAAAATGTTCTGGAAGCCCTTAAACGTGAGCACATCAGCTTCGGTAAAATCCACTCAGAGCTGCCGACGCTTAACGACGTATTTTTGGAAATCACAGGTAAAGAGCTTAGGGACTAGGAGGTGTCTATGTTTTCTCATATTTTTTTCTATCGGATTAAAAGCCTCCTCAGGCAAAGGAGCTTGGTTTTTTGGACACTGATCTTTCCCATCGCGCTGGCCACCTTTTTCAATATCAGTCTCAGCAACGTCATGACCATCGATCAGTTTGAACCGATAAGCGTCGCCGTGGTTAATGACCCCGCTTATCCAGCGTTTATCGAAACCATGAAGGGGCTATCTGAAGGGGAGGATAGACTGTTTGACCTCACGCTTGGCGATAAGGTGAAGGCATATGAAATGCTGAAGGACGGTGAAATATCGGGCTATATCGTACCAGGTGTCCCCCCAGAGCTCGTGGTGGCGAAAACGGGTATCAACCAAAGCCTATTAAAGAATTTTCTCGACCAGTATACGTTTAATCTGTCGACCATAGAAACCCTCGCAGCGCAGCATCCGGAATCGATTCCCGAACTCATGTCCGCGATGTCGGCGCGCGAGAACTTTATCGAGGAAGTGAGTGTCACAGATAAACCTACGGATCCGTCACTCGTCTATTTCTATGCACTAATCGCCATGGCCTGCCTATACGGCAGCTTATATGGCATCGAGGAGGTCAACCGCGTACAGGCGAATCTCACCACACTTGCCGCCAGACTCAATGTTTCACCGATTCATAAGCTGAAGGTTTTCGCAGCTGGGATGCTGGCAGCCATCGGCATCCATTATACAGGACTGTTAGCTCTACTGGCATACATGCAGTTGGCTTTAGGAGTGGGCTTTGGTGATCAAATAGGGATTGTGGCACTGATCGTACTGATTGGTAGTATCCTCGGCATTTCCATGGGTGCAGTGATCTCAGCGTTGATAAAAAAGGGGGAAGGCCTCAAGGTGGCGGTAGTGCTTTTGATTTCCATGCTAGGTTCCTTTATGGCAGGCATGATGATCGCCGATATCAAGTATTTCATCGCTCAAAAAATGCCGATTTTAGGCTATATCAATCCAGCGAACCTACTATCCGATGCGCTGTACGCTTTATATTACTATGATACGTACACACGTCTTTATCAAAACCTGGCAGGGATGTCAGCCTTTGCGCTACTCTTTTGCGCTCTGACCTATCTGCTGATAAGGGGGCGAAAATATGCCAGTCTTTAAGCTTTGCTTGAAAATTATCAATAAAAATAAAATGGTGATGATGGTCTATATCCTGGCATTCGTGCTGGTTTCCTTCATCGTCAGAAGTTTTAACAGATCCAGTGAGGGCATTACCACCTACAGTGACACGAAGGTGAGCATCGCCATCGTATCCCAGGAGGACACACCGCTTACGCAGGGAATTGAGACGGCTTTATCTAGGATTGCCGAAGTGAAATCGCTTGAAGGCTATGAGGATAACCTAAAGGAAACCATCCAGGACGCCCTTTATTTCAGAGCGCTCCATATGGTGATAACGATTCCCGAAGGCTTTACCGAGGCGGTACTTGCAGGTGAACCTACGATGCTAAAGGCGCAAAGTGTGCCTGGAACCATCGAATCCATGCAGGTGAATCTCCTAATCAACCAATACCTGAATCTCGCTAAGCTTTATGTAACCGCGGATGAGGACATCAGCTCAGGCGAACTCGCCAGCAGCATCGAATCAGTGATGAGCAAGCCAGCAGAAGTAACCATCATCAATCCTAATCCAGACACTGTGCAAGGCGATTTAATGCCCTTCTTTTTCAACTATTTGGCATACTCCTATATGTTCGTGATGATTCTAGGGGTTTCCAGCATCATGCTGGTCTTTAACCGAAAAGTCATCAAATGGCGCAATGCCTGTGGGCCGATGCCCAGTCTACAAATGAGCGCACAGCTACTTTTAGCCATCGCCGTTTTCGCTGTGGTGGTGTGGCTGATTATCGTGGCCCTTTGTTTGATTTTCGATTATCGTAATGCCTTTAAAACGAACACCCTATACTTCATGCTCAACTCAGTCATCTTCGGCATCAGCGTTTTAGGACTTAGCTTCCTGTTAGCGAACCTGATCAAGGGCAAAGAAGCCTCATCGGCAGTGGCCAACATCATCACACTATCCACCTGTTTCCTCAGCGGTGTGTTCGTTCCACAGGCGTTTTTAGGAGAAACCGTACTCAAAGTATCAAGCTATTTCCCAACCTACTGGTATGTAAAGGCGAATATCCAAATATCAGAACTTACGCAGTTTAACTTCACCTCTTTAAGAGAAATACTGGGGATTTTTCTCATCGAGCTGGGCTTTGCTGCCGCATTTATCATCGTCTCCTTAGCCGTAGGCAAGCGCAATCAACTGAGGACATAAGCAAAGTCGGTATAAAAAGACAAAGGCGCTCAATTGAGCGCCTTTCTTTAAAAACTTAATTCTGTGGATATTGGGCAAGGTTCAGGAGCATTGGTGACATTATAAATACATTGATTTTCTGAATTCAACTTAAGATGTGGACAGTTGCCATCCGAAAGCAAATGATGATATGGACAAGCGGTGAATGTAAAGCCCTCCGGAGTAGTGATTACATCTGGATTTTTTCTTTGAAGCTTTATCCCGACTAGATAGACAGAACCAATTAATAAAGCCATATAAATCGTGATAGATGTTAGATTAATCCATGATGCTGGTGCAACTTCATAGACCGTTAATGTACCAAAGAATAAAAAGATAAGACCTGGAATCCATTTCATATATTTCTCAGAAACATTTTTACACAACCATGCGCCACCGAGTATACCGATTGCATCCGCTATTAACATTCCTGCTGTTGTACCTGCTAGAATGAATAATGGTTGAGTACTGTCTGCAGCCAGCGCAATAGTCATTAATTGAGTTTTATCCCCCATTTCTGCAACAACTACGAGAATCATTGCTTGAATAAAAGTTGCCATTGAATACCTCCTATAAATTAAATGAATGTCTTATAAAGATTACTCTAGATTATGTGTGCACCTCCTTAACAATAAAAAAAGACTTCTAGCACAATAGCAAAGCTAATGCGCTAAAAGTCTCACTTAACAATAAAAGTTAGATAAAGCCAGACCAATTGGTCAGTATGTTGACTTTATCACCTGTTGGCAGCTACTCTCTTTTAACAGTAAATACAAGCCATAGTATACTAAACATATGACATTAAGGCAAGAACCAAAAATCACTCGATGAAAACGACGGATAACTCAATCTAAACTTGAACGGATAAATTTATTTTACATGTGTCACTTCCTTCCAACATAAGTTATGTCAAAAATACCTGAAAAATGTGATATCTTAATATCAGAGAACATTATTTCATCAAATATTAAGGAGTTCTTAATCAGACTTAAATCAATCAAGGTTAATATGAGTATAGCAGTTTTAAATTGGAGGTCTTATGGAACGTTATGAAATGAAACAACGGGCAAAAGCAGTACTTGAAGGTAAATGGGGGATGGTCATCGCCATTACGATCCTCGCCATGATCCTAAATAACATCAATTTCACAAATTCAGCTCCTATTTTTAAGTTCAACCTTTTTGCGGGCGATTGGGGCGATCAATTTAGACACATGGTGACGGTTAGACCGCAGTCCTCGACATTTACGTCATTAATTAATTTTCTCTTAGCAGGTCCAGTGGCTTTCGGCGTTGCCAATTTCTACCTCGTCATGACACGCACGGCGAAAACGGAGTTTGATAGCTTTATCCAGGGCTTTAAACGCTTCTTAGACACACTGGTCGCTCATTTTTTTATGACCGTTTTTACGATTCTTTGGAGCTTACTACTGGTTATTCCAGGCATTATCGCAGCACTTAGCTATGCCATGACCTACTACATCATGATTGATAATCCTGAGGTTAGTCCATCAGAAGCAATCCAGCTTAGTAAGGAAATGATGAATGGCCATAAAGCGGAATTGTTTATCCTCGGGCTTAGTTTTTTAGGTTGGTTAATCCTCGGTGCTTTAACGTTTGGTTTAGGGCTTTTATATGCCGTTCCATATATAAATGCAACGATGGTACAATTCTATCAAAGCATTTCTGGAAATCAGGAGCATCATTATGGCGTTATTGATTAGAAGGCTCGTCAAAGAGGATTTATACCCAGGGCTTTTACAAGCCTATAACCGATATCAGGTTGTGAATAAGGTTTGGCGTAAGGGGCCGGAAGGTTTTATCGTCGTTGAAAGACCCTTTACAGAAGACTGGGATGAAGCCTTAAAGGAAGCGATTATAACAGAGGATTTCGCACCTAGTTTAGAAAGAGGTGGTATGGTATTCGGCGCATTCGATGAGGATGCGCTAATAGTGTTTGCCACATTGCTTCCTGATTTTTTTGGAAGTGACGGCCAGTATGTACAGTTGATGCAGCTCCACACCTCCTATGAGTACCGTGGAAAAGGGCTTGGGAAAAGGTTGTTTGAGCTTTGTGTACTGGAAGCCCAGTCATGGGGTGCAAAGAAGATTTATATCTCGGCTCACTCTGCAGATGAGACACAGCAGTTTTATAGAGGGATCGGCTGTGTGGATGCGAAAGAAGTTAACCAAAGGCTGGCGGAGCTTGAGCCTTATGACTGTCAGTTAGAATATGCTCTAGTTTGAGGATAAAAGAATGGATAGACATTTAGACAAATATAATCAGATCAAACAGTTTAAGCTCCTCTCTGCAGTTGCCATAGATCTAATGGGACTCGCCAGCTATGTGATTCCCATCATCAGTGAAAGCACCGACTTTATCTGGGGTCCCATGAGTGGTTTCCTAATTTTCATGCTATTTCCGAATAGAAAAGGCCGAGCAATTTCAGGCGTTTTAGAAGAAATGATTCCATTTACGGACTTCATACCTTCAGCTTATCTTACATGGCGTCAAGAATATGTAAAAGAAAACGAAAGAACATTGAACCATTTTCTAGACCAAAGATTAGCAGAAGACCGAATCGTTAGACAAAGACAAATAGACCATAAATAGATGCGAGCGCAAATCATAACTGTCACATGGGAGGTTCACATGAATTTTGATCAAATCATAGAAAGACGCGGTACGAATGCTCTCAAGTGGGATGGCATGAAGCATTTTTACGCATCCACAGAGGCAATTCCGCTATGGGTGGCTGATATGGATTTCGAAACGGCACCTGTAATACGAAAGGCGCTCGAGAAACGTGCTTTACACGGCATCTATGGCTATGTGGACGTTCCTGAAACCTTTTTTCAGAAAGCTTCGGACTGGGGGACACGTCGATATGGGCATACTTTCGACCCGAAGGAGCTGATTTTTACACATGGTGTGGTACCTTCCATCGCTTTGATTATGAAGGAAATGGTGGCTGAAGGTGAAAAGGTCATCATTCAACCGCCCGTTTATGGTCCTTTTTCAAGTGTTCCTACTAATTATCAAAGACAGCTCATGGAAAATCCTTTAATCGAAGTAGAGAGTCGCTATTCGATTGATTTTGATGGCTTTGAAGCGCTGGCAAAACAGCCTGATGTTAAGTGGTTTATTCTATGTAATCCACATAATCCGGTAGGTAGGGTATGGACTTGCGAGGAGCTTACCCGCTTAGCTTCTATTTGTGTAGCTCATAATCTGCATGTCATATCTGATGAAATTTGGAGAGACCTTATTTACTCAGGACATCAACATATTCCGTTCGCTTCAATCTCACCTGAAGTCGCCGAACTTACGATTACCATGTTTTCAGCTACTAAAACCTTTAATATTGCAGGTCTTCAAGCGTCATACGTTCATATGAGCAAAAACGATGACCGCGAAAAGTTCATGACGGCTTTGAGACGTACAGATCTTACGTTACCTAACGCCTTTGCCATCGATGCTGTAGAGGCGGCTTTTGATGGGGGAGAACCCTGGCTTATCGAGCTGCTAGACTATCTCGAGGGCAACATGGCGCTTTTAGAGGAATGGTTTAAAGAAAAAATGCCTCAGGTTAAGTTTCATAAACCTGAAGCAACGTATTTGGCATGGATTGATTTTAGAGGACTCAATTTAAGTCAGAGTGAACTCATGAAACGATTAATAGATGCAGGCATCGCACTAAATGATGGATCGTGGTTTGGCAAACAGGGAACAGGATTCGCTCGACTAAATGCGGCATGCCCTAGAACCGTTATAGAAGAGGCACTCCGTAGAATTGAACGAATAATAACCTAGGTTGACGCGTTTTCTAAAATTTCTACAAGTTTCTGATTTAGCGGCATCTCTTTCATTACATTGAAGGCCATTTCTCTGCTTAACCCTTTTCTATACGGCCTGTCTGTTGTTAAAGCGCTAAAGATATCTGCAACGGACAAAATCTGAGCATTTAGAGGAATTTCATCACCTTTTAGCCCATCAGGATAACCAGATCCATCGATTAACTCGTGATGATATTTGACGATAATCGCCACTTCTTTAAGATTTGGGAACTGAGAGACGATTTCATAACCGATAGTTGAATGCTTCTTAATTTCTACGTACTCCTCGGGGGTGAGTTTATCTGGTTTGTTAAGAATGGTTTCTGAGATGCCGATTTTGCCGATATCATGTAAGTATCCGGCTTTGTTTAATAACTTCATTTGCTTATTTCCCAAGTTGAGCTTCTGCGCAATAATCATAGCGTACCTGGCCACATCTCTTGAGTGTTCAGCGGTATAGGCATCCTTTTGAGACAACATCATGACGATATTTGCTAAGCCTTCGATTTCATAATGCGCATTTACGGTTAATCGCTGTATGCTATATAGCAAAAATACGAGTAGCATAGAAATACTTAGGGCACTGATTATATGGAAAAACTGAATTGGACTTTCAGTACTAATAACTTGGATACCCTCAATAGAGGTACTTTCAATAAAATTAAGGCTTAAATTGATGTCATCCGCATGGATTGTATTTTCAAAAAAGTAGCCGGGATCTATGTTTACTTGAACAACCTTGTCGTTTAAATATCTAGTATTACTACTTTCGAATATACCAAATAGAATGCTTATGCTATTAGGACTCGTTTTAAACTGGTAATTGAAACTACCGTCAAATACTTGAGGTGTTAAATTAATGGACTTGATCATCGGAAACGCAACTGAAATCTCGTCAAAGTAGGTATTAATGAAATCTTGATCATTTGATTCCAAAGCTTCAATCATATCATCCCACTGGAAATAACCGACACTTATTCCTTCTGCTGTATTTACCATATATGAATGAACAGTGTTTTCTATAATGGTTTCAATTTCAGATGTTCTGGATATATTAAGCCTATAAAAACCAAACAAGGAAACAATGAACATTATTATGAAAACCGTTAGGGTACCAATAATCCTTCGAAAATTACTTTTATATACTGGTTGCATTTTATCCTCATCTAAAAGTGGATTTGTTTATTAAAGATATTGTAACATTTAATATTAAATAGATACAAATAATTTTCAGATTATGATTATACAACGGAGGTTCTGTGATGGCAATACTGGTACAACATAGGGAGACAAATGTGCAATACATACTTATTGGCACGGGGTATTCTTACTTTAAGGATTCGCTTCCAAGCCCGCTTGGGGGTGTTTTCTTCCCAGATGTGACGGAAGGCGAAACGCATATGGTGGCAGTTTCTGATGCGCATGGCATCATTAAATGGGCGTATGGAATTTTGCCCATCGTGCGAGCTAAGGCTAATCGATGAAGAGGACACTTATTGAAGATGGGGGAAAAAATGAATAAGTTAAAAGAGGATATAGTTGCTATGGTATTATACTGTATCGCTGGTTTGATATTCGCACTTTACACATTATTATATTTTGGAGTATCAGGATTTGAGAACACTCTATTGCAAGGGCTTTCAAATGTTTTTCTCACTACTGGTTATATTACGATATTCTTTATTTGCCTCTTTTTAGTAGCAGTAGGTAGAATAATCGATTTACTTAATCAAATAAATCAAAAATTGAATAAATAGGAGAACACAGTGAAGCAATATGATAACGAAGATCAGTATGAAGTGCTTAAAGTCATTCAGTCCACGATAGAGAACTGTGAAAAGGCGCAGCTGAAGTTTGTGGAGGGCTCGCCACAGTATTCACTACTAACGAATCGAATCAAAGCGCTGGAAATTTCCAAATCATTGATGGAAGAACATAATGAAGCTGTACGATATTCGGACGAGGAAATCACTAGAGCACTACCACCGCTTAATTCTGTAATTAGCAAGTGTTCAAAGGCACAGCAGAAGTTTTCTGTAGGCACTGCACCCTATACGCGATTTAAAAAGCTGATACACGCCATGGAAGTGTCCATAGGTGTTTTAGAGGATGAGTTGAATCGGAGGTGATTTAATGGCGGTTGAGCGTGTCGTTCCCAAGCTATCTAAGCTAAGCTTCTGTAAAAAAGGGAAGCCATCTGAGCTGGCGACGAAACGATACAGAGAAATACTAGAACGAATAGGTCGCTAATTAAAAGAACGGTTCCGGCATGAGTGAGTTTCATGTGCGAGACCGTTCTTATTTTATAGTGTGGTTATTTGCTAGGGTTGACGATAGTCCTTCCCAGGTGCTTGCCTGCTAACATCAAATCCAGTTGTTCTTTGATTCCGTCGAGGCCAATTTCTAATACAGCTTCAGGAAAGCCTTTGATTTTCCATTCGGTGGCGATCAACTGCCAAATTTTTTCGCGTTTGCTGAGGTCACATTTTACTGAATCAATTCCGTGCAAGGTGATGCCATTTAGTATAAATGGATACACAGAGGTAGTAAACTCGTGGCCTGAAACATTTCCACAGGTGGTGACATGACCACCGTACTGGGTACTTTTAATGGCAGTTGCCAGTAGGTTGCCGCCCACTGTGTCGATAACACCAGCCCATAACGGCTTCAAAAGGGGCTTCCCACTTAAATCATCCACTTCGCTTCTTAATACCATGCGTTTTGCACCGATGCTCTTGATAAACCACTCTGTTTCAGGTTTACCAGATGCCCCAACCACTGAATATCCCAGCTTAGACAGTATTGCGATGGCCACACTTCCAACACCTCCGGTCGCACCGGTCACTAGAATTTCACCAGCTTCGATGGGGACGTTCTCGATGATTTTCGCCACAGATAATGCAGCGGTGAAGCCGGCTGTTCCGAAGCACATGGCTTCTCTAAGATCAAGTGCCTCGGGGCATTTAACGATCCATTCTGAGGGAACGCGAATGTATTCTGAAAAGCCGCCAAATGTATTCATCCCTAAATCGAAGCCGGTTATTAATACGCGGTCACCGGTGCTCCATCTTGGATCCTGACTTTCGACGACGACGCCTGCCGCGTCGATGCCTGGTGTGTGGGGGTAGTTCTTTGTCACGCCTTTGTTTCCAGTGGCTGAGAGTGCATCTTTGTAGTTGAGTGAGGAATAATGGACTTTAATCAATACCGGGTGACTCGGGAGAATTGATACGTCTAAGGACTCAACGGATTGAACTAATTCGGGGTCGATAGTAACACGGAATGCTCTGAAATTCATAAAAATTCCTCCTTTTACTCGATTATAGATTTTGAGGTGATAAAGGTCAAATAAAATGAAGATATTTGACACAATCACTAATTAGTAGTATATTAGCATTAGAAGCTTAATAAAGGAATGCCACTGTATAGCTAAGGGGTTGGCATAAAGAATAATCGATTTAGGAGTAGATCATATGAGCAAAATTAGAATAGAATTTTTTCACGATGTGATTTGTAGCTTTTGCTTTCCCATGTCATATCGCATGCGACAGCTTAAAGCGCAGTTTCCAGAGGTGGAAATCGTACACCGTTCGTTTGCTTTAGTTAAAGAGGTGCGTGATTTTGATGACATGTTTGGATCTCGTGAACGGGCAAAGGCAGAGGTATTAGGGCACTGGGTGCATGCAAATCATAATGATGATTACCATCGGTTTAATATCGACGGGATGCGGAAAGCTGATTTTCCGTTTCCGGAGTCCATGCTAGGCTTAAGAGCCTGTAAGGCGGCATCAAAGGTGGCAGGTGAAGCGGGCTACTGGGATGTTTTCGACGGCCTCCAGGAGGCGTTTTTTATGAAAAGTCAGAATATCGGCGACGTGACCATCATCGAGCAAGTGGTGAAGTCGACACAAGTGGACTTCGAAGAATGGAAACGCTACTTTGAAGATCCCGCTACTCTGATGGCGGTTGAAGATGACCTTATGTTGGCAAGAGACTATCACATCACCAGTGTCCCCACCCTGATTATTAATGGCACTAAACGCATAAGTGGTGCTCAGGGGTTAGATGCAATCATAGCGGCAGTAAAAAATCCGGATCAGCCTTTTTAGGTGATCCGGATTTGCTTTTATGCAGAATTAGTTAAGCATGAGCAGCGCCCACTTTTTGCTGTGAAAGCGTCTGAAAATAATGATGGCAGTGGCGAAAATGGAAAGAATTTCTGCCTGCCAAAGACCTGCCACACCTTGATTGAGTGTGAGGATAAACAAATAGGAGAGTGGAACAAAAAGTGCCCAAAGTCTTATCATGGTATAAATCATGAGCTTATAGGTATCTCCAGCCCCTCTCAACGCACCGCCCATGACGATCATGAAGTTAAGTCCAGGCTGATTGATCGCCATGTAAACCATTACTGGAATCCCTAAGGCGATGACGGTTTGATCTGTAGTAAAGGCATAAAGTAGTGGAAGTGGAATCGTTACGAAAAGGATCCCGACGAAAATTCCCCAGAGGATGCCTAAGACGGAAGAGGTAAGTCCAATTTCAGATGCTTTATGAATGTCCTTTTCACCGAGAGATTTCCCCACCAAAGTGGCCGCTGCGATGCTGACGCCTACAGCAGGCATAAACGATAAGGATTCGATTTGAATGAGGATTCTAAATAATGCCTCTGCATCTGTTTCAAGCTTAGCGATAAAGACACCCACCACGACGAAAGAAAGCTGCATGAAAAACTGCTCAATTCCTCCAGGGAGGCTGATTCTAAATAAAGGACCCAGTATGTGTCGATCCATTATCCATTTGGCTTCTAGTTTGATCATGGAATTCTTAACATAGAGGACATAGATATAAATCGCTGTTGCGACGATTCTCGATAGTGAGGTTGATAGAGCAGCCCCCGCTATGCCCATTTCGGGAAAGATGCCCCATCCTGTGATGAGAACGTAGTTGCCGAGGATATTCAGGAGATTTGCAAAACCTGTAATCCACATGGGTGTTTTCGTATCACCGGAGCCCCTTAATATGGAAGCGAAAGCGAACGAAAGGAACATGGGCACAAATCCGATTAGGATGTAATTAAAATAGAGTATCGCGTCTTCGAATATTTTAGGTTCAATCTCATAGATTCTGAATATATCTTCTTTGAAGACGAACGCCAACCCCATGACACCTAGACCAATCAACAGGTTGAGAACGACGTTTTGTTCTGCAATATGCTTCATTTTAGGGGAGTCTTTTTCACCAAAGGCTCTGGAAATCATGGCCACTGCACCGGTGTTAAAGGCAGAGAAGGTAAAAATCAAAAAGTACATGATTTGGTTCGAGAACCCAACCGAGGCGATGGCTCCGGATCCAATCATTTGTCCGATCATGATCATATCAGCGACGCCGAGTAGGGTGTTAAGCCCCATTTCTATGATGGCAGGTGCCGCCATAGCGAGAATCGCTAAGATGAGCGCCTTTTTACCTGTTAGCTTTTCAAATAGTTTTTGCATAATTTCTCCTAGTGTTTACAAATATTACTTCGACTGTCTAAGTAGTATAGCATAAATGGAACCATTTGGTATATTTTTTTGGTTGTTCTTAAATCAATTCTATGATAATATTTTAAAACGAATGAAGAAAAAGGTCGTGTTTTGGAGGTTGTTCATGACAAAAGGACAAGTTGAGTCGAAAATAAGCGAAGCAATAAGTAAGTTTGAGATTGAACAAATGGGACGTGGCCCGGAAAGAATTAGAACGATTATCTTTCAAGATCTCATTTTAATTAGGTTGAATGGATTTCTTAGTCAATCTGAAAAGAAATTGGCCATGAACCGTGACGGCGTCGATCTCGTTAAGAAGGTAAGGACAGCTTTGTTCGAAAATGCGCGGGATGTTTTAGAAGAAGCAATCAAGTCGGTCATAGATATAAATATTATCAGTACCCACTCCGACGTTAGTACGAAGAGTGGTGAAAAAATCATCGTAATCGTTGCTGATCAAAATATTGAAGTGCTAATCAATGAGAATCAATAGAATAATCATCGGAAGACTTAGGAAGGGTTAATTACCAGTCGTGAAGTAAGCCAATAACAATCTCAAATGAGAGATCGTTATTGGCTTTTTTTGTTTACAAAAGGAGGATGAAATATTGAAGTATGTAAAAAAGCTTTTTCCACCGGCAACGATTGGCTTAATTGGTGGAGGTCAATTAGGAAGGATGTTTACTTTTGAAGCGAAGAGGATGGGATATCATGTGATTGTATTAGATCCTAAAAAAAATTCTCCAGCAGGCCAAGTAGCTGATGAACAGATCGTTGCGCCATTTGACGATGAGAAGGCTTTATTTGAACTGGCTTCAAAGTCGGAGATCATTACTTATGAGTTTGAGCACATCGATGTTCAGGCAATTTCAATTCTAGAGAAAGCGGGAAAACGGATTATCCCTTCTTCAAACACTTTAAGAATTATTCAAAACAAGTATGAACAAAAAAACTTTTTGAAAGCATTAAATGTTAAAACGACAGAATATTTTTTCGTAAATGATGAAGAAGAATTGCATCACACATTTTTCAACTTTAATTCAAAGTGTGTCGTTAAATCTTGCACGAACGGTTACGATGGTAAGGGCAATTATATCGTGAGGAAACGAGAAGATGTCCATCTGGCGATGCAGTATTTCAGGAATCTAGAAATCTTTGCGGAAGCATTTATCGATTACAGTATGGAGCTTTCAATTATCATCATTAAATGTAATGACGGAATCACTTTTTATCCCGTTTCGGAAAATGTTCACCAAGACAATATACTCATCAAGGCGGTAGTGCCTGCAGTGATTTCAGAACATACCAACAATAAAATCAAAAAAATCAGCGAAAAAATTGTAAATGCATTTGACGACTACGGGGTTTATTGTATCGAATTCTTCTTAGATAAGGAGGGAGAGGTCTATGTAAATGAAATAGCGCCAAGGCCTCATAATTCTGGACACTACACGATTGAAGGATGTGTCACGTCACAATATGAACAGTTGGTTCGGGTGGTTTGTGGCATGAATGCGGGTTCTTCAAGGTTAATCAAGCCATGTGCAATGCATAACGTGCTTGGAAATCATCATGTTTCGGGAGAATATAAAATAATGGGTTTAGATGACTTGCTCGAAATGGAGGATGTTCACTTTCACCTCTATGGCAAACCGGATACAAGTAATCTTAGAAAAATCGGGCATATTACAGCAGTTGCGGATACACCTGAAATTGCTATAAATAAAGTCACTGAGGCATTTCAGAAGTTAAGAATTGATGAAAGGAGAACAGGAAATGAGTAACAGTCCACGAGTTGGGATAATTATGGGGAGTGAATCAGATCTACCAATCATGAAAAATGCCGCTATACAATTACAGGCACTAGACATTCCGTTTGAAATCCGTGTCGTCTCTGCACATCGAACGCCAGAACGGATGTTTGAATATGCAAAAACCGCGTATGAACGGGGACTCGAAGTCATTATCGCAGGTGCTGGTGGTGCAGCACACTTGCCAGGCATGGTCGCTTCTTTAACACAGTTACCGGTCATTGGTGTACCCGTAAAATTAAAGGAACTTGATGGTTTAGATGCATTGTTATCAATCGTACAAATGCCAGGGGGTGTGCCAGTGGCTACGGTTGGTATTAATAACGCGAAAAATGCTGGGCTATTAGCGGCAAAGATCCTAGCAACCAAAGATTCCTTTTTATATGAGAGATTAGTCGCACAAGCTGAACAGATAAAGGAGCAGGTGGTAGATGACCTTCGAGAAAAACTTTCAGAATCGTAGAATCGTATTATTGACAAAGCATCAGAAGGAAGACGTCATTAAACCTGTTCTAGAGGATGCACTTGGGTGTGAAGTGATCACGGAAAACGGCTTCGATACTGATCGTCTGGGGAGCTTTTCGCGTGAAAAAAAAAGAAGAAAATCACAACTAGATACGGCACAGTTAAAAGCCAAAAAAGGAATAAGTTTGTCGGGATGTGATATTGGCGTTGCAAGTGAAGGTAGCTTCGGCATGCATCCATATGCCCCAGTACCATGGAATATTGAAATCGTCTTTTTATATGATAAAGTACAGAAGCTTGAAGTGTATGGTGTATATGAAGGCACCGAGACAAACTTTGATCATAAACTAGTGACTGATTATGAAGCGTGCCATGCATTTGCTTTGAGTGTGGGGTTTCCGGATCACTATTTAATCCTACGACCGAATGATGAACATTCGAAATGGATGATAAAAGGTATCGATAGTATTGAAGGGTTAGAGTACGCATTTCATATTTGTAAAAAGCGGTCACATCGTGGTGAAGTATTTATTGAAACGGATATGAGAGCATTTGCAAACCCTACACGGATGAAGAATATAGAACGAGCGACCCAAAATCTAGTTGAAAAGCTAATGTCCGTATGTCCAAATTGTGACACGCCTGGTTTTAGTGTCACAGACATCAAAAAAGGCCTTCCATGCGAAGAATGTGGCCTTCCAAGCGAATTGGCCATCAGTCGAATATCGGTATGTAAAAAGTGCAAACACTCAACGGAATCCCCTTCGTCACACGGTTCAAAAGCACCTGCCCGTTACTGTCATTATTGTAATCCATAACTGATAATATTTTCGTGAGCACGATATGATTATGGGTATTCATGATAATACAATGATTACAAGGAGGTAACCATGGGAATAGCGATGAAACTGACGATACTTTTTTCATATGGTTTAATGATCACTTTAAATGCACTTGCGAATATCCTTCCAATCAATGGACTGGGTACAGGTCAGATTTCGGATGGATTACTGTTGCAACCATCGCAAATGTAACGACTTTGTTGGTTAGTCTGGATTGGAGTGGATTCGGAATATCCAATCAGGTTTGGATGATTATGATTTTAATCATTGGTGCCTTAATCGGGATTATTACCATCCATAGACAAAAGGACATACCTTATGGAATGGTGATTATATGGGCTTATGGCGGAATTCTTTTAAAACACCTGTCGGAAACGGGTTTTAGTCGTGAATATCCACTGGTTATCGCCACCGTTGGTTTTTGTATCGTAGTGATACTGGGGGCTCTACTGAAAGTTTTTAATCGTTTAAGACAAGTAACATAAGATTTACACTCCCTAACGATAATCAAAAGAGGCGCTATGAGCGGGCTTAAAACAAAGCAAACTGACGAGCTGGTAAAAATCATGGAGGCGTTTTAATCGGGACGTAAAGCACTTCTTGACACGATTAAAATATAGGAATATACTATGACTGAAAGACCGGATTCGGTCATAGTTTTTATCATATCTATGACTGATTTAGAGATTTGAGTCATAGCTGGAGGCGTTATGGGAAAACCATTTACAGAAGAAGAGAGAAGTAAGCTTAGGACACTTATGGTTCAAAATGCGCGAAAAGCGTTTGAATCACAGCCGTTTAACGAAGTTAAGGTCGAACAGATTACGTCAGAGACGGGTATTTCAAAAGGGGCGTTCTATACCTTTTATAAATCGAAGGAGGCGCTTTTTATTGACGTGCTCATCCGCGTCGAGGAAGAAATGCAAAGACAGATTTTACAAAAAATCGCCTGTCAGACTACGCTAAGAAAACAACTGAAAACCATTCTTATCGATGCGATCCATACCTTTGAAAAGGGATATTTATTTAAATCCTTTGAAGATCCCATCATACAGATGGCGATTCTTTCTAAGGCCACTGACGCTCAAAGGGAGCAAATGCTCGTCGCAGACAGGCGCTTTCTCGAGCAGCTTATCGCTGATGAAAGCTGTTTAAAAGTGGATAGGATGACTGCACTCGATCTTTTAAGAAGCCTGTTTTTCATATTGCCTTATAAAGCGCAGCTGGAATCACCGTTCGAAACGTTTCTTAGTCAGTATGTATCTGCAATAGTGGATACCATCATACATGAAGGGGCACCCGGTATCACGGTTCCGAAGGAAAACGCACATGAGCTATAAAGGATTAGAGCCATCATGGAGTATCGAGATTGAAAATTTGACCAAATACTATGGAAAACACTTGGGTGTAAAGGATTTATCCATGTCTGTAAGAACGGGCGATTTTTATGGGTTTATCGGTCCAAATGGTGCCGGGAAGACCACTGCGATTAAAACGCTGGTAAACCTACTCATCCCGACATCTGGAGAGGTAAGGATACTGGGTGCCAATACCGCTAAGCACCTCGATAAAATTAAGGACAGAATCGGCTTTATGCCGTCAGAGGTCAATCTCTATGAAGATTTGACGGTGGAAGGCCTTCTGCAGATGAACAGGAGTTACTATAAGAAACGTGGCGGACAGGTTAAGCAAGATCAAATGAAGGCCTATGAAAAGAAGGTCATCGACTGTTTAGAAATCGATGTTACGAAGCGTTTTAAAGCGTTATCGCTAGGAAACAGAAAAAAAGTTGGGTTTCTAATGGCCACAGCCCATGAACCGGAGGTGCTGATTCTTGATGAGCCCACTTCTGGTCTCGATCCGCTGATCCAGGATGAGCTGATGAAGTTGCTGAGTGAAAGGCATCAGGCGGGAACGACGATTCTTTTATCCTCCCATACTTTAAGTGAAGTGGAAAACAACTGTATCACTGTAGGACTCATCAAAGAAGGCCGAATGATCATGCAAGACGATATTTCTAGGCTGAAGCGGATGAATCTGAAACACGTTGAGGTTTATATTGACCCAGCTGAGCTTCAGAGCCTATTAAACTGGGCGGATAGAATCGGCGCTGTACAATCGGAGCCAGCTAGGAGCAGTGGTGCCAGTAAGGTCGTTTTATTTAAGACGGCAGCGGCGATTACTGACGTGATGCAAACCCTTTCTCAAGTCGCTACGCGGGATGTGAATATTTTTGATCCCACATTAGAGGATTTATTTATGCACTATTATCAACAGGAAGAGGTGAAGTGATGTTCACTTTCGTGAAAAATGAATGGTTGAGGCGATATAAGGCCCCTATGATTTTTACGCTAATCGTAGCGAGCATGATTTTCATCAGCATGCAATTTTATAAAACCATCATGGAAAACATGATTTTACTGGATACCTTTCTCTCGACCGATATGATGAATGGGATATTAGGGGCGTTTGGGGTCGATGTGGCGGCCATGAAAAGCGTGGTCGGTTTCTTTTCGAGTTATTCCACCATGTGGGTGATGATGGCGGGAGGGATTTACTTCGCTTACTTCGGTGCAGAGATGATAGCGCGTGAGGAACGCCTGAATACCATCAGTTACCTGGCGATCAAACCGATGTCGCGACGTGCGCTTTTCCTCTCCAAATGGCTGGCGCTACAAGGCATCATTCTGGCGTTTTTTATGGGTATTTCACTGGTAGGCGTGCTATCCGTAGGCATGCAGAGCCGATATGCGCCGTGGACCATCAACGCTGAGGCGCTTACGGAAGAGCGTGTCAACCGAATCGCTGAAAATGGTGAGGCATTATCGCCCTATTTAAAGGTGGACGAAGCCTTGTTCGATGCATTTACCATGGAAATGCTGTTTGGCCAGTTTACAGGAAATGAAGCAGAAATCGAAGCTGCGGGCATCGATGCTCAGGGGCTTATCGCATCGATAGGAGATGAAATTCAAAATCCGGAGCTGCTGTTCGACAACATGCTTCAAAACCCAGAGAAGTATCTAGAGACATTTAAGCGATATTTAGGTAATTCTGAGGCCTTAAAACTGGATGAAGGGACCTTTGCGGAGGCAGTTAAGGCGGAACAGGCGAAATACCGAGACATGAAAGCCGATTTTTTAAATGGGAAGAATGTCATCGGGCACTACTTTTCCTATGCCCCTGAGTTTTTCCTCGAAGAAATGATCACGTCGAATCAAATACCTTTGATGATAGAGATGCATCCTGAACTCTCTGAGGTCGTACAAAGGGTGAACTGGCGTAGCTTTGCGTATGTGATTTTCAACATGTGGGGTGTGGTATCCGCTCTAGGCACCTTCGGACTTTGCATCGCTGCGGTTACCATCCGTGCGCAGCTGAGCGGTCAAATCGCCATGCTGATCAGCCTGATCTTCTATTTTATGAACACCATCCTAGAAATGGTGGGCAGTCTGAAGCTCCTTAAGTGGCTAACGCCATTTAGCTATGCAGACACCAGCGGTTCTAATCCAAATCTAATAAATATTATGATATTATTAATAGTGATGATGGGGATAAGTGCAATCGGTGCACTTCGCTATAAGAATCGCGACATCATCGGATAGATGGGAGGGTGTCATGAACCTAAGTATATGGATGATCATTTTTTTCCCCTTATTACTCTTAACGATGGTGACCATAGAAAAGTGGTATGGACCAAAAAGCCGTAGAAAGATTAGTTATGAAAGTCAAAGACTGCTATTGACCTTATTTATAGTCCTTGGTCCCAATGTGCTTACGTGGTACATGACGGGCCGAGGGCTTAAAGAGATAGCCATCGCAACGGCAGTGCTTGTTATGGCGGCCTTGATAGGCAATTTTATCGGACCGAAGGTGTACCAAGTCGTCGACTTTTCAGAAGTGTCCATTAAAAATGTCATCCTTAAAGCATGCCGAGAACTGGATCTCGGTGAGGTGACGATCACCAGTGAACAAGAAGAATTAAAGGAAGTTATCCGCTTCTCAAAATCAAAAGCGACCCTTTCGTTGGTTTATGCGAATCGATTCCCAACCGATTTAGCGATCGTCAAACTAGGCTTCCATACCATACATAAAGGTTCTATAATTAAGCCCATCATCGAAACCATTCGTGAGGCAGTCGAGCCTTATGAAATTCCTAGAGATTCGATGGGTATTAGATGGTTTAAAGGCGTGACGGTAACGGTCATGCTTGCAGGCATCCTCGTGATGGGGACGAATATTCTAATTGAAACCTACGAACAACAGCTGATGCCGATTTCGACTTATCCTGAACAACTAACGGTGACGAAGCTTGATAAGAATATTACGGATCAAAAGCTGCATGAAGTGAATGTTCTGACGGATGAAGCAGCGATTAAAGCCTTTTATGAGGCGCATCTCAACGGGCAAATATTCGATCAATATGAGATTAACCTAGAGCATAAGATGATGAGCTTTGATTACGAAGTGGTTTTTGATGCACCTTGGAAACGCGCATATATCGGCGATTATGAGTCCTTTCTCGTGGTGGATTATGAAATCATGGCGGCAGAAGAAAGCTGGATTAGGCCCTTTGCAATCCTTTACAGACTCTGGCATAAGGAAGACCAAAAAATTTATAGATTCCTATAGCTTGCTAGATTTGAAACGGCATTTGTCAGTGACAAAAATACCCCCAACCGAGGTTGTTATGGTAAAATATGAGCAAGTCAACAACATAAGGAATTTGCAGTTTCCACAAGTTTTAGGTTTGGGAGGTTATGATGAAAAAGTGGGGCATGTTATTACTCATGTTAGGTTTATTAGTTGGTATCTTAGCATTGAGCGGCTGTTCAAATGGTGGGGATACGGAAGCGAATACCGAAGCTACAATTGACCAAACGACATTGGCAGAAGAAACCACTGCTGGAGCGGCGGAAGCAGAAGCAACTGAAGAGACTGTTTTTGATCCTGGAAAAGACTTGCCACCTGTTGATTCCGAGGTGTTTGCCGGATACTGGCGTATGGTGGAACGAGATGAAAATGGAGAGGTCAAGGACGTTTCTGATTATCCGATCTACTTTTTAGAGGTAACTGAAAATCGTCTTTATATCATCACGACCTCTTTAAATGAAAATGAAGGTTATTCATCAGCAGATAAATTCTACGTTTTGGACGGTGCATACTGCTATTATGATTATGACGAAATCAATCAAGATAATTATAAAAATGCCATTGATTCTCCATGGGGAGGGCGTTATGTCGTTTCCTTCGACGATGAGGATCAGCTAGTTCTTACAGAGTATTATAGTCTGGCGGGATTGAATGATGCCTATAATACCTATACCTATGTAAAAATTCCCGCAAACGAATGGCCGATTAGCGATTGATCAAGTAAAAAAATGAAGACGCATCCAAGTAATCTAATGATTAATGGATGCGTCTATTTTTTTGGAGCATTCTTGCGAACAATGTTGACTATTTTAGCTAAAATAGCTAAAATAAAATTAAGAAATGCTGGAAATTACTCACGACCATGTACGAGAATGGGAGGTTTATTATGAAAATACCCTCGACGGAAATTAAAAACGCTTTTGGAAAATACCTTAGGCTATGTGCAACTGAGCCTGTGTACATCACTAAAAACGGGGTGGTGATCGCTAAACTATTGAATCATACACCTGAGGATGAGATTATCGAGCAATCAGGAAACCTTAGGAAGGTGTTCGATTTGGATGCCATCGAGCGTCGCGATTATGATTATGATCGGGTCGCAGAAGCCATCGAAGTCTATAATCTTGAACGGGTGAAGATGTCATTAGAAGCGTTTAAGCAGATGAATGAGGATGCGACAAATCGCTATGAGTATATAGACGGCGAGGTCTATCTACTGGGTGCACCTAGTATATTTCATCAGCGTGTGGTTTCACGGCTTCATATTGAGATGGACCGCTATCTCTCGGGGAAACCATGTGATGTTTTTGAGTCGCCGTTTGATGCGACACTTCTTAGACGGGGAAATAAGGCCTTCACAAACATCGTACAGCCCGATCTACTGGTGCTGTGCAACTGGCGTTCGGACACAGATGAAACGGGTCATTATAATGGCATCCCGAAACTATTGGTCGAAGTGCTTTCTCCGGGTAATACAAATAAAGAAATGTTTACGAAGCTCGACCTTTATCGCGATTCGGGGATAGAAGAATACTGGCTCATGGATCCCATAAAAGGCAACGCCATCATCTATCGTTTTGATGACTATAAAATCGTAGAAACACGTGCCTATAACCCAAATGATGTGTGTGAATCCATGATCTATCATGGATTGACCTTTAAAGTGTTAGAGTAGCATTCAGTTAAGAATTTCCAAGGCATGAACGATGGTCCTGCCATTCTCAACCCCATAGCTACAGGTCACTAATGTTAGGAGTTTGAGTTCAGTGACATCTGAAGCCTCAGCGGCTAAAGTTTGGAAGTAAGCCTCTGAGTACGTATTATGCATGGATAAATTTGTGAGAGAGTCGATATAATCTTTATACGCATCAGGTGTTTCAAAGTTTAAATCTAAGACATAGTCATCAACAGAAATTTCATATACTGAAAAAATCTTGAAGGTTCGCGTCTCGTAAAGCCCAGAGATTTCGATGACATCATGTGACTTTAGAAACTCGATGTCGTGATAGTATGTTAGGTTATGAAGCATGGTCTCATTTTTCATATAGTGCCCATAGATAACGGTATGTTCATCGTTAAAATTACCGAGATTACGATAGTCCATGAAAAGCGAACCAGCATCGCTGTATTTTTTATAGATGTCCAGCGTTAAATAGTCTTTATTGTCAGAACTCCTCAAATAAGGATAATCGATGTTCGTTCCAGGAATTTTTAACCAGCCCATGAAATCGCTATTGATCGCGATCCACTGGGCATTTTTATTTTCTTTATATATGAATGAACGATTCTCAGGATCACCCTTCACCGTCGTTTCTTCCACCTCATCTGGGAGAACACTGGTCATTTTCGCATCTCTTTCTTTTGAGAGTCTTTCAAGTTCACTTTGCGCATCGGCACGTCGCCAAGCAACACCGATTACGATGATTAAAATAATAACTGAAATACTAATGGCGAAGTTGAGTAGTTTTACCTTGCTTTTTATCTTCATAAGCATCACCTCATCTTTATAATATCACGTAATGAAATATATTTCAACTAATTGAGAATTATTTTCAAAATAATCATTGACACATATCACGAATAGTGATAATATTCAGTCATAGACATTAACCACCCGTGTTAATTACATAAAATATCACGAGGACATTCGATAAATAGTGAAGATAAAAAATAAGAGGAGGCAACATATGAAAAAGTTACTAAGTTTAGTTTTAAGTTTAATTTTAATGATGGGCATTCCAACTTTCGCGGCAGATCAAAATATCGTAGAAATCGCTTCAGGTAACCAGGATTTTAGTATTTTAGTAGCAGCCCTTCAAAAGGCAGAACTCGTCAGTGCACTTCAAGGTGCAGGTCCATTTACCGTTTTCGCACCAACCAATGCTGCATTTGAAAAATTACTTTCCGGTTTAGGCATTACAGCAGAACAGTTGCTGAATCATCCACAGCTCAGTGAGGTGTTGCTCTATCACGTGGTTTCCGGTCAAGTATTAAGCACCAACCTTTCAAATGGTATGAAAGCAAGTACACTCAGTGGCCAAGAGATTTCAGTTGATTTATCAAGTGGTGTAAAAATTAATAGCTCAAACGTTACCACAGCTGACGTCATGGCAACCAACGGCGTAATCCACATTATTGATACGGTTCTCGTACCCCCTACTTTTGTACTTAATGCAGCACCTGAAAAACCAGCAACTGTAGTAGACATCGCACTTTCAAGTAGTGATTTCAGCATGCTCGTTTCATTACTCCAGAAGGCTGATCTCGTAGGCGCCCTTCAGGGAGAAGGACCATTTACCGTATTTGCACCAACCAATGCAGCTTTTGAAAAATTGCTAGGTGCACTGGGGATTACAGCTTCAGACTTGATGAATCAACCTGATTTAGCAAAAGTATTACTCTATCATGTGGTCTCAGGTAAGGTCATGAGCACCGATTTATCAGATGGCTTACAAGCACCTTCACTTAATGGCGAAAGCTTAGTGTTTGACTTAGATGGTGGCGTAAAAGTGAACCAAAGTGGCGTAACAGCTGCTGACATCGAGGCAGGTAACGGCGTCGTACACGTCATCGACACCGTACTTGTACCACAGAATTTCGTCTATCAATCCGTTTCTGAAAATACTGCCATCCCTAAAACAGGAACAGTAGGATTATTACCGATAGCGATCGCAGGAATCTTTACCATCGTGGGTGCAGAAACCTTAAAACGACGCATGAAATAAGGAAGAAGGGGTTGAAATGACACCGTTTGGATTGAGGCTCAAAAAGGCTAGGAAAATTAAGAACATCACACAAAAGGAGCTAGCTGAAACGCTAGGCGTTGAACAATCAACCATATCAAATTATGAAAAAGGATTAAGACATCCAGCAGCCACAGCCTTAATGGAAATCGCTCAAATTTTAGAAGTCTCCGTTGAGTTCTTACTGGGAGGTTCTGAAGAAACGCTTTCAAAGCCCAATTCAAAAGAACAAAAAAATAGTAAAGGAGCTTCGATTGAAGCTCCTGATATTAATATCCTAAATTCGATTCAAGCGCGATTTTTAACACTTCTTTTAGAAGGCCAACCCCATGAAGCATACGCGCTAATTAAAACGCCTGAGATAGAAGCAATCGGTGTTTTTGGAATATACCAGTCGATTTTCGAACCGACGCTTAAGGCGGTGGGAGAATTGTGGTTACAAGGAAGGTTATCCATCGCAGAAGAGCATGTTATATCAGGTTTGATTGAAAGACTGATTATTTCCATCAGTGAATCAAATAAACCTGTATCGGTTCAAGATAAGCCATTTAAAGCAGCCTTCATGTTACCAGGTGCTGAGCAACATGAAATTCCCCTTAAAATTACGACTGAAATTTTTAAAAATGCTGGATGGAAAGTTCATTATATCGGAAAGAGCATTCCACTTTATAGCCTTGAAACCTTTTTAGAAAGTCATCAAATTGACGTACTGGTGATCTCCATTACTCTAAAAGACCACCTCAATAGCAGTGAATCACTCATCCGGTCGATAAGGAGGATGAACCTTAGTCATAACCCGCTTATTATCGTCGGTGGAAGTGCTATCGAAAATGATGAGATGGCTGTTAATCAGCTTGGAGCAGATTTTTATATTTCCTCTCTTCAAGGACTGATGAAACGAGTCCCGGATTTCGAAAAAACCAAAGATTTCTCATAGAATCCTTTCCTTTAAAGCTTGTGTGGCACTGTTCACACAAGCTTTTTTGCTGTAAAATGAAATTATGACAAATTTGAAACACACGGGGGTCAGATGAAATCTATCCGTTTTAAAATATTGACGATGGCCTTTGCCATCACACTACTAGCAGCAACCGTAATCGCAATCTATGGCACCTATAGTGCTAGAAAAATGGTGGTTGCCAGTAATGAAGCCTATATAACTTCGCTCTCCAGCGAGCTTGCCCTGGAAATGGATAATTTTATGCAGCTCCAGAAGGGATATCTTGAAGGGCAGGTTAACGCCCTTACACTCGCAAATGATTATTCTGAGGCGTATATCGCGGAATTCACGTATAACATGTCTTTAGCAAACACCTATATGCTTTACAGTTATTTTAATACACTAACGGATTCTGGCCACTTTACCAGTTCTGATGGATGGATTCCGCCTGATGATTACTCGTGGGAAAACAGATACTGGGTAAAGCAAGTAGCAGAAATGGAGGATGTGTTTGTCGATTTCCCGTCCTATGATTCTGGAACCGGTAATATCGTGACGGTCATTAGAAAACGTGTTCATGACGGTGAGGTTCAAGGCATTCTCAACATGGCCATCAACCTAAATGAACTTTCGCTAAAGCTCCAGTCTTATAAAGTGCCGAGTGGAGGAGAAGCGTTTTTAGTGGATGAAAATGGTCTCCTCGTGGCGCATCATGATCCTGGTTTGTTTTTAAATCAACCGGAGGCTTTAGAAATCATCGATATCATACCAGAATTTAAGATGGATCAGTCCACTTTTGAACTGCAAGGCTACACCTACATTTCATCGCAGTTAAAGGATGCCCCTTGGACATTATGGGTGCGAATTCCCACAGCGTTTTTTGATAAAGGGGTTAATCAGACCTCATTAAACTTTTTGTATATTTTTCTCGTGACATTTTTAATCACACAGCTAATCGCCAGTGCCATGAGCAAACGCATCTCAGGACCTATTTTGAAACTGAAGTACCATGCGAATGCGATGGAAAAAGGCGACTATACAGAGGAGATCTCTGATGATTTAATGCATCAACGTGATGAAATCGGCCGATTTGCCACCACCTTCCAAAATATGAAAACCAGTATTCTTCAACGGGAAGATGAACTGAAGCATAACTATATGGAAATCCAGGCGCTGTACGAGGAGATGGCAGCATCAGAGGAAGCGCTTAGAGAAAACTATGATGCGCTGAACCATTATAAGGATAAAGTCGAGTTTTACGCGTTCCACAATGCACAGACCGGATTTTATAACAGAGACTACCTCGTTCAAACCTTAAGTAAACTATCCCAGCAGCAGTCGATACAAGATATGGCGCTCATATACATGAGCTTTAAAGAGTTAAGTCATTATCTAGAAACCGTTGGTCAGACCATATTGGAAATGGTTCATTACAGATTGGGAGTGGCCATCGATCATAAGATTAAAAATGAAGAGACGCTTGAGTCCACCTTGTTATTCGATTTGTCTTTAGGCAAATTTGCGATTTTAATCGATGCTTCACACGTCCCTCAAATGGAACAGATCATCTCAGAAATTAGGGAGCCTTTTTTAGAAACCCAAGTGCTTGACTCACTAGTGATCAAAATGACGATTGTATGTGGGGGAACCCTTATAAACGAAACGCTGAATGATTTAAATGCCTGCGAAGCGATCATCGAGCAGGCGGAATCTGCGATGATTAGAAATCAATCTGAGATGAAACGTCACCAAGTCATCACCTGGTTCGATGATGAAATGCTAAGCAAAAGACTTTATGAAATGCAGATAGAATCTGGTATTTTCGAAGCTTTGAAAAGAAACGAGATATCAGTGGTTTATCAACCACAGGTTGACCAAAAGGGAAGTATTATAGGTCTTGAAGCGCTTATGCGCTGGACACATGGGAAGCTAGGAAATATTCCCCCTGCTGAATTTATCCATCGTGCGGAGACGCTAGGGGTAATCGATCAACTGGATCATTTCATGCTCGAAGAGGTATTAAAGTTCCAAAACGAATTGAAACAGGTCCATCAACGCTTATTACCTATCGCCATCAATATTTCAGTGGTTGAAATGCTCGATTCAAAGTTTATTAGCCGGGTCGAAGCGGAACTCGATAAATATGATTTACCAAGAAACAGTCTTATTTTTGAACTCACAGAGACCGCATTTTCTAAACATCTAGAACTGGTTAAGGATACCATTTCTCAGTTGATGACATTAGGCTATCAAGTGCATCTCGACGATTTTGGAACGGGTTATTCATCGCTCTCGTATTTAAGCGAATTTCCTGTAAATGCGATTAAAATCGACCGTTCCTTCGTAGAAGCCTTTATAAGGCAAACTAAATATGCTAAAGTTATTTCTACCATCGTCGATCTAGCGGATCGCTTAGATGCGCAGTTGATTGCTGAAGGGGTAGAAACCGAAAGCCAATTGAGTGGATTAGCTGAGTTAGGTTGTCATTATTACCAAGGTTACTACTTTAGTAAGCCTGTAGACAAAGGTGAAATTCTAAAAATACTCATCAAAAAAAGCGCTGAATAAGCGCTTTTTTTGATCTGATTATTTAGGCTTTCTCTCGCCACTACGGTAGATGAGTGCTTCGTATAAAATAAGCGTCGCAGCAATTCCCACGTTTAGCGAATCACAATCTCCACGCATGGGTATTTTTACTGCTTCTGATGGAATCTGGTACCAGTCCTTTGAGATGCCATATCGTTCACTGCCCATGATAATGGCGATTCTACCCGAGTAATCCTGCTCATAGTAATATTTTTCTGCATCGGTATCGGTTAGGATAATTTGATAGCGATTCTGCTGAAGCCACGAGATGACCTTTTGGGTCTCTTCTTCGATGATGGGGACCTTGAAACATGAACCCTGTGAACTTCTGAGAATCTTTGGATGGGTCACCCTGGTTTTACGGTTGCAGATGATGATGGCGTCTGTATCGGTTCCATCACAGGAACGGATAATCGTACCGATATTTCCTGGAATTTCCAAACCATCTAAAACGACGATGACTTCGTGCTTCTTCGGACTTAGGTTATCCAGATGCTTTTGAGGAAATTTCGCTAAGGCAAAAACGCCGGAAGATGTACCCACTTCAACGATCTTTTCGAAGGTGCTACTGGAGACGATATGCACTTCCTCAGCAAGGTCGCAAAGTGAAATCATAATTTGATAGGCTTCAGGTGTTGTGATGCCATCGAGATCTAAAACCACCGCTTGAATAGCCACGTTGTTTTTGATGAGCTGCTGGCAGCCCCATATGCCTTCTACACCAACCAGCTTCTCTGGATTTGATTTTGTGTTGTTGACGACAGCTTGGATTTTCTTGATCACAGCCGCATTTTTTCCAGATAAACGGCATTTGCTTTTATAGTTTTCACGAATAAATCGCTCTTTTTCTTCTATGCCTTGTTTAATGAACAATTGATACCTCCATATGACTTCGTTGTTTCACCCACCTCATTATAGCATGAATTGGTTTGTATTATTTGACGAACAACGGTATTTAAGATAAAATATTAACTGAATAAATGAAAGGGAGTGAAGACGAGCATGGACGATGAACCTGGGGAAACGAAGCAAACCTATTGCACGATTTTCCAAATGTTCAACCGCAAATTAAGACCTTACCATAGAAGACCGTGAAGCAGAAGCCTTGAATCTGTTTTATTTGGTCTATTTTTGTTTGTAAATCTATGGAGGAACCTATTTTGATAAAGCAACTATTCTTTTTAATGTTACTTATCGCTGCAAACGCCTTTTTTGCAGCATCTGAGATGGCTTTAATCTCACTTAATGATAATAAAATTAAACTCATGGCTGAGGAAGGTAATAAAAAAGCAAAACAGCTTCTAAAACTTTTAGGAGAGCCGAGTCGATTCTTAGCGACGATTCAAATCGGCATCACATTAGCGGGATTCTTAGCCAGTGCATTTGCTGCTGAATCCTTTGCTGATCCACTGGTGGATTGGTTAAATAATTATGAAATTCCATTTTCTGATGATTTTTTAAAAGTAACGACAGTAACGATCATCACGGTTGTTTTATCCTACTTTACCCTAGTATTTGGAGAGTTGGTCCCCAAACGCGTGGCGATGAAAAAAGCTGAAAGCATTTCATATCGAGTGGTTGGGCTGTTGCTGATCTTATCGAAAATTACGAATCCTTTTGTCAAATTACTTTCAGCATCCACTAACATTCTGGTGCGATTGTTTGGTGTCGACCCACATTCGCTTGAGGATGATGTCACCGAAGAAGAAATTCGTATGATGGTGGATGTCGGAGAGGAAAAGGGCACCATCGACGAACGCGAGAAAATCATGATAAACAACATCTTCGAGTTCAATAATAAGACCGCAGAAGAAATCATGACTCACCGAATGGAGTTGGTAGGGGTTCCTGTAACGGTTGAATTATCAACACTTATGAACCGACTTGCAGAGGAGCGCTATTCACGGATCCCCGTCTATGACGGAAGTATCGATAATGTCGTGGGAATCCTTCATGTAAAAGATCTACTGGCATTAATCAATGTGGATTCGGAAATCAATTTTAAGATTGAAGATTACATGAGGAAGCCTTACTTTATTCCGAAGCAGAAAAAGATTGATGAACTCTTCGTTGATATACAAAATGCGAAAACGCATATGGCCATCGTCATCGATGAATATGGTGGAACGGCAGGCGTCGTAACAGTCGAGGACCTCGTCGAAGAAATCATGGGAAACATTTTTGATGAGTATGATGAAGAAGAAGATCGAGAAATTAAAAAAATCGACGACTTCACCTACGAAGCGAGCTGTCGTATCGGACTTGATGAACTCGATGAAATTTTAGATGCTGAGCTACCGATCAATGATTTCGATACCTTAAATGGTTTTTTGATTAGCTTGATTGGTAATATTCCGCCAAAGGGCGAAAACGTCGAAATAAGGTTTAATCATGTTCGCTTTCAAGTAATTGAGGTTACTGAAAAAAGAATTGAAAAGGCGATGATCTATGTCGATGAACCTAAATCTTTCATTGAAACACTGTTAGAATAATCCATTTGATTTTAGGCATCTATCTCTTCGAGACGGGTGCTTTTTATTTTGGGAAGGTTTTCGGATATGGTATAATGCTAAAGTGGACGATTTTAAAGGGATAATCAGGAAGCAAAAATATCGGAGGTAGACAAATCATGGAACCTTTTAATAAATCAAACCATAATCTCCAGTATATGTCCATCGGTTATGCGATACTGGCTGCGCTCCTGTATGGGATCAGTGCACCTGTTTCGAAGCTTCTTCTCGTAAAGCTCAGCCCTACGATGATGGCGGCCCTACTGTACTTAGGCGCTGGCTTAGGCATGCTGTTTATCAATATTTTAAAGCGTATTCGCAGAGTCGAGCAAAATGAAGCGAAGATGACGAAAAAAGAGATGCCCTACATTATTGGGATGATTCTACTGGATATTGCAGCGCCCATCTTTTTGATGATTGGTTTATTAAGCTCGACTTCTGGCAATGCTTCTCTTCTTAATAATTTCGAAATCGTCGCTACTTCGCTGATAGCGCTGTTCATTTTCAAGGAAGCCATCGGAAAACGCATGTGGACCGCTATCACATTCATAACACTCTCTAGTATGATTTTATCGTTTTCGGACATTACAAGTCTGAAATTCTCCATTGGTTCCATCTTTGTCTTACTTGCTTGCATTTCTTGGGGACTCGAGAACAACTGTACAAGGATGCTCTCGCTAAAGGATCCTTTACAAATCGTCGTGGTAAAGGGGCTTGGCTCTGGATTCGGTGCACTTATCATCGCCTTCGCCATAAAAGCAGTGACCTTTGACTTTTTATATGTAATCATGGCATTATTACTAGGTTTCGTCGCCTATGGCATGAGCATTTATTTCTATATCACAGCTCAAAGAACACTGGGGGCGGCCAGAACAAGTGCATACTATGCAGCAGCACCATTTATAGGCGTGCTTGTTTCCTGGGTGTTTTTAAGAGAACCCATTACGATTAATTTCTTAATCGCGTTAGGGATTATGCTACTCGGAACCTATTATGCCGTTACAGAAGATCATGGACACAGTCACACACACTCTGTAGAAGTCCATGAGCATAAACACCGTCATGACGATGGTCACCATGATCATGTACATGACACGCCGATAATCGGCGAACATACCCATGCACATCAACATGAAGTGATGACACATACACATGAACATACGCCAGATTTGCATCATCGGCATACCCATACGCACGCCTAAGGAGTATAAACATGAACTCAAAAATTCTAGCTTTGGTAACAGAATCCGAAGCCACTAAAAACGATTTGTGCCTACAATTGAGATCGTTACTAGAAGGGTATATGCAAGTGGTAGGCTACGCCACAGAATCGGGGATTGATGGCTTGGTCGTCGCAGATTTGGTGGTGTTCAGCTCCATGGAGATGTATGAAATTGCACGGGATGTCGTCGATCCGAGTTGTCCTGTGGTCATCGCGAATCGTTCCCTAAACATGTCGCAGATTGACCAGCTATTCAATATTCCCGATGGTACTGATGTACTCGTGGTAAACGATTTGCTGAATAATGCCTACGAAGTGATTAAGCTCCTTACGGAGGTTGGCGTCGATCATTTGAACTATCATGCCTATGCCCCTGGTAGTCACTACGATATGGAGATCAAGTATGCTGTGACACCTGCTGAGGTAGCGCTAATCCCGAAAACCATTCCCAATTGTATCGATTTAGGCGCTAGAATTATAGACATCACGACGATTATAGAAATATTAGGCAGGCTAGATCTTTTGGATGCGAAAGCTCATTTTATCAGCGCACGTTATGTAGAAACCATCGTCAGGTTAAATAAAAGACTATATGACTCCATCTCGGAGGCAACGGTTTATAATAGACATTTAAATAAAGTGCTTAATCACATTAATGATGGAATCATCTCTTATGATGAAAACGGCACGGTTACGTTATTTAACGAAACCTGTGAAACCATTTTTGGCATGAGGTCATCCTTTGCCATCGGCAAAAAAATTCATCAGATTGTTCGGGATCACACCATCCGCGAGTTTTTGAGTACTGTTAAGGGAAGCGATGAGATGGTGGGTAAAATCGGTGAAAACCAATACATTATCGGTCGAATGGCAGTCGATAAGACCCATTCGTTTGTATGTACCTTTAAAGATGCAAGAAACAGCCTGGATATCGAAAAAAAGCTCAGACAGATGATGATGAAAAAGGGACTGGTGGCTAAGTACCATTTGTCCGACATCATCGGCAGCTCGCCTCAAATGAGAAGTACAGTGGAGACAGCGAAAAAGTTAGCCTCGACAGACCACAGCATTTTAATAAGAGGCGAAAGCGGTGTGGGAAAAGAAATATTTGCCAGTGCGATTCATAATGCGTCTCAAAGGTTAAATGGTCCATTTTTAGCCATAAACTTTAGTGCTTTACCTGAGGAGTTAGCGGAAAGTGAGCTTTTCGGTTATGAAGAAGGTGCTTTCACAGGGGCGAGAAAGGGTGGTAAAAAAGGCCTTTTTGAGGAAGCAGAGGGCGGTACGATTTTTCTGGACGAAATAGGTGACATCTCACCACGGTTACAAGCGCGGCTATTACGTGTGTTACAAGAAAAGGAAATCCGAAGAATTGGTGGTGCTGAAATTATTCCAGTTAATGTCCGCGTCATCGCCGCAACACACCGCGATCTCGTTAAAATGTGTCAGATGGGTCAGTTTCGGGAAGATTTATATCATCGATTACGTAAGCTTTATATTAAGATTCCACCGTTACGTGACCATATTGAAGATATCGATGAACTGATTGCCCATTTTAAAAGGATCAATGGCAGCGAACGTCTGGTATTCAGCCATGAAGTGATGAATACGCTTAGAAGTAGCCCTTGGTCTGGAAATATTAGAGAGCTGCAAAATCTCATGGATTATTTTCAAGCGGTATGCGTGCAGGACGAGGTTGGTCTTCGCGATTTGCCTGATGATTTTTTTGAAATGCAACGTCCTTTACAATTTGAGAATATAGAAAGCTTAGCGACTGAAAAAGTCTTTGAAGCCATTTCTTTAGAAGAAAGGGCGACGCTCGAAGCGATCCAATTTTTTAATCAACAGGGTGTTGGTGTAGGGAGAGAGGCCGTTGCGCGCCATATGCAGAAACAGTTTCCCAGAATGACGCCTCATCGCGTGAGGTTCCTTTCTGATCAATTGGCGGTAAAAGGATTGATCGTGAAGTCGCAAGGTCGATCGGGAATGCATCTTACAGAAAAGGGCATGGCACTGATTTCTTAAGAAGTGAATTATTATCTGGTTAAAACTGGCGCCATAAAACGCCAATTAAATCCATATTGCGCCAGATAGACAGGTGCCACACCCTAAATCCATCTTTCAAATTAGAAACACATGGAACTATGTTTGAACTTCGATACATAGAACCATGTGTTTTCAACGTGTTAAAAAAATAATCGAATTTTGTTTACATTTTATTCATTTTGGCATGATTTATGCGAATTATATGGATGGTACCAAATACTTTTAATCCATATAGGAGGAAAGCAATGGCGAAGCAAAAGTCAGAAAAAGGCATCGAAAAAATTGGGAAGGGTCTGACACGTTTTCAAACTCCCCATACCTACGCAATTATATTTTTCGTCGTATTATTTTGCTGGGCACTAACTTTTATCGTACCTGCGGGTAAATTCAACACAGAAACTATTAGCTATGAGGATTCAAATGGTGACATCAAAGAAAGAACCGTATTAAATTCCGATTCTTTCCGATATGATTACGCACTTGATAATGCACTCTTATCTACTGAGCTTAACAAGCTCGTCCAGGATGTTGATCAGTTGACAGCACTTGGCGTGGATCAAGCCGCTTTAACAGAATTCTTAGCAACAGATCCTACCACTTGGGATCAAGGTCAATTAGATGATCTCGGATTAACGGATGCAGTCATTTTCGATCTTTATGGCAATTCAGTGTTTGACACGAGCCAAAAGAATCATAAAGTTGCGAAAATCTGGGGCACAGATGATTATGACGGATTTGGTTTCATGAACTATATCTTCGAAGGATTGGTCACTGGAAGCAAATATGGTTCTGCAGTTGGAATCGTAGCTTTAATTCTTGTAGTGGGCGGTTCGTTTGGTATCATCATGAAAACAGGTGCCATCGATGCTGGAATTTATGCATTTATCTCAAAAACACGAGGCCTTGAAAGATTAGCACTTCCGTTATTATTCTTTATGTTCTCATTAGGTGGCGCAACCTTCGGTATGTCGGAAGAAGTCATTCCGTTTGCCATGATTATGGTACCGTTCGTAATTGCACTTGGCTATGACTCGATCGTCGCAGTAACAGTTACCTTTGTTGCTTCACAGGTTGGTAATGCGACCTCATGGATGAGCCCATTCAGCGTGGCTGTAGCTCAGGGTATCGCGGGTATTCCGGTATTATCTGGAGCAAGTTTCAGATTGATCATGTGGTTTGTCGTGACGGCTGCAGCTGCTGCTTACATGATGGTGTATGCAGAGCGTATCCGTAAACATCCAGAAAAATCAGTAATGCATCATGCAGACAGTTATTTCAGAGACCGCATCGCTCAAACAGGCGAAGGTGGAAAGAAATTTACCTTAGGTGACAAGTTAATCCTTTTAGAAATGTTAATCGTTTTAATTTGGATCATCTGGGGTGTAACAGAAAAAGCATACTATATTCCTGAAATCGCTTCACAATTCTTCGTAATGGGCTTCGTGGCAGGCGTTATCGCAGTCATCTTTAAACTCAATGGCATGACCATCAACGGTATGGCAAGTGCATTCCAAAGTGGAGCTTCTGATTTAGCAGGTACGGCTATCGTCGTCGGTATGGCGAAAGGTATTTTACTTGTACTAGGCGGGGCAGATGCTGCAGTGGCGTCGACCTTAAATACTGTACTGCATAGCATTGGAACAGCGTTAAACGGTCTTCCTAAAGTGGTTGCTGCATGGATCATGTACGTCTTCCAAAGTTTATTTAACTTAGTGGTTACTTCTAACTCAGGACAAGCGGCTTTAACGATGCCGATCATGGCACCATTATCTGATATCGTAGGCGTCAGCCGTCAAGTAGCGGTTCTTGCTTATCAGTTAGGTTCAGGTTTCGTCGATGCGTTTACACCAGTTTCTGCTAGCTTAATCGGTGTTTTAGGTGTGGCGAGAATTGATTGGATGAACTGGGCAAAATTCCAAATCAAAATGCAAGGTTTCTTCTTTGCAATAGGTTCAATTTTCGTAATTGCAGCAGTTTTAATCAATTTCCAATAATAGCAACTGCCGAGAATTTTCTCGGCAAAGGAGTTTGTCATGATGGTATTAATTAAGAATGCAAGGTTGTATAACCCTGATGACCAGGGCATTAACGATGTTTTGATCGTTGAAGGCCGTATATGGGCTTATGGTAAACAATTGCATGAAACGTTTTTATCGGGTTCAGGAGATTGGTTAAATGCGAAGTGTGAGATCGTAGACGCGTCTGGGAAAATATTAACCCCTGGATTTATCGACTCACATGTGCATCTACTGGGCGGCGGCGGAGAAGGCGGTTATCATACGAGAACGCCAGAAATAAAGTTGACGGACTTAACCACAGCGGGTGTAACCACAGTTGTGGGATGTCTTGGAACTGACGGCGTCACACGTGATATGATGTCATTAGTGGCGAAAGCACGTGGTCTTGAGACAGAAGGATTAACGACCTATGTTTACACAGGTTCGTATCAAATACCTGTGAAAACATTGACTGGTGGGATACAAAAGGATTTGCTGGCCATCGATAAGATTATCGGTGTCGGGGAAATCGCCCTATCAGATCATCGTTCGTCCCAACCGACCTACGATGAGTTCGTCAGAACGGTTGCGGATGCACGTGTGGGTGGCATGTTGGCGGGTAAGGCAGGCATCGTCAATATTCATTTAGGAGATGGGGCCAGAAAGCTTGATTTCCTCTTTAAAGCCATCGATGAATCAGAAATTCCAGTGACGCAATATCTTCCTACACATGTCAATCGTAACGCGGAGCTTTTCGAATCCTGTATAACGTTTGCAAAAATGGGTGGTACCATCGATTTCACAGGCTCTGAAGACCCGGAATTCTGGGAATCTTTAGATGGCGAGGTGCGATTTAGTGCAGGAATTAAGCGATTGATGGAGGAGGGGGTTTCATTAGACCTTTTCACTTTATCTTCCGATGCGCAAGGTAGTTTGCCGATGTTTAATGAGAAAAAGGAGTTCGTCGGCCTGGGGGTGGGTTCCGCAAAATGCTTGTTGATGGAAATTCAAGACAGCGTTTTACGTGCAAATCTTCCGCTCGAAGTGGTTTTAAGGGCGGTCACAACCAATCCGGCACGTATTCTTAAACTTTCTAAAAAGGGTCGGATAGATGAAGGATACGATGCAGATTTATGCCTTTTAGATGCGGCAACCTTATCGATAGATGCCGTAATGGCTAAGGGCAAGTGGATGGTGAGAGATTCTAAACCAATTGTGTTTGGCACATTTGAGAAAAAATATTAGCCTAACCATAAAAGCTTGACAAATGATTTAAGGTAACATATTATATAATCGATTGATTATGTAATGTGTTACCTTTTATTGTTTAAGGAGCTTGATATGAAAAATGTAAAAATGATGATGATTTTATTAGGACTTATTACTTTGCTCTCATCTGTGGCATCACTTTCTGGATTATTATATTCGGAGGTTTCTGGTGAGAGGCTCCATGTGTCGGTGTTTGATGAGCAAGTTCAACTAAAAGGCACTGGACTCTATAAAAATGACTCTGTGTCAGTTGCTGCGCAAGGGATTGCTTCTGACTTCGTAACCATCGTTCTCGCTGTGCCAATGCTCGTAATTAGTACTTATTTCGCCTTTAAAGGGAGTTTTAAAGGGAAGCTTGCCCTTACGGGTACACTTGGTTACTTTCTGTACACCTACATGTCTTATACTTTTTTATGGATGTATAACCCGTTATTTTTAGGTTATGTTGCATTGATGTCCTTAAGCTTTTACGCTTTTGTGTTAATGTTGACCTCTTTTGAATTAAATTCGATTGGAGCACATTTTAAGGCGAGTCTACCTGTCAAATATCTCGGCGGTTTTCAAATTTTTATCGGAATCATGCTACTATTTTTATGGCTCGGGAAAATCGTACCCACTATTTCATATGATGACATGCTTACTGTTACCGCACCAGTCGGACTTGAGCATTATACGACGCTGGTGATTCAGGGCATGGACCTGGGTTTTATCGTCCCCACGGCATTTTTATCAGGTTTAGCAATCCTTAATCGAAAGCCTATCGGCTATCTCCTAAGTAGCGTGGTCATATTCAAAGCAATTACCATGTTGACGGCTATAACGGCCATGATGATCAATATGGCACTAAGCGGCGTAACGATTTCACCTGTGGAAGTGACAGTATTTTTAGCGTTTGATTTACTTGCGGCAGGTGCATTGATACAGTTACTGAGGAATGTGGAATAGTGAAAAGCAAATCCAACAAGTATTATCCTTTAAAATAGAAAGCCTACATCTTTGCGATGTAGGCTTTGCCCATATGCTAATTACCATGCAATTACAGATTTGTGTAAATCGAATAATACAGCTTGTCCAGCGACGGTCGGGTGAGGGTCTTGAACTGGAACTAGAACTGGAATAAGAATACCAAAGAAATCTATATAGGCATAACCAGAATTATCATAAAATGCAATCCAATTCGACTTTGAAGATTGATCTTTTTCAAATTCATCATATACATTAACCACCTGATAAGGTTTTTCAAATCCAAGCGGCAATCCATTTTCTTGTAGCTGATTTGCATATACAATTTGTGGGTTTTCGATAATAAAGTTAAGACCATAATCAATCCCATCACCTGCTGATGGATTTAAGTCTTCAGTGCTATAAAAGTACTTATTGACGAGAGTATGCATTGAGGCATTTGGATATACATCGTGTAAAGATTTATTCGTTTCAGAATCACTTATACGATAAGGATTATACATATTCATAACTACTATATTTACATTATCAGGGGCAAGTGCATATATTTCACTGATAATATCATCCCAGTAAGCGTAGAAGTTATCAAGACCTTGATCAGCTACTGCCCAATTTATATCATAGAAATTAACAGCTCCTCCAGTTAAATTTCGAGGTGCAGCATCCATAATATCATTTGCACCGATACAGAGTGTAATCAGGTTTGCCGTTGATATGCTATCTCTAATACTTTGATCAAAGAATACTTGAGAGTATAGACTATCATAAGGACCTATATCTCCTGCTTTATAAATATTTAGACCAGAAACCGCTAAGTCGTAATAATTCACCACATCATAGCTATTATGAAGGTCTGTTGCTATCTGATCGGTATAAGATGTAATTATCTTTTGAGTCGTCGAATTTTCATAGCTGACGCCTGCTGGAATCGAGTCTCCTAAGGCAACATAATTGAACACAGTTTGTACTGGTTTTTCAATAATTACATACTCGAAAGATGTCACCCGTGCCGAAACATTTTTCGCGGTATCTACTGCTTGAACGGAAAGGGTTACATTTTTACCAACCATGTCGATAGTTGGTGTGAAGTCTGCTGATGTTGAAATAACGTTACCATTAATCAACCACTGGTAATTATAAGTAAGTGGTAAACTAGCATCGGTCCATGTTCCTGGATTTGCTGTTAAGAGCTCATCTGGATAAAATGTTCCTGAAATAGTAGGCCTCCCCACATTTTCAGGTGCTTGGAAATCAAGTGGTTTCGTGATGGTAACATTAATCCTGATCGTGTCAAATGTGTTCTTCTTTTTTACATCCGTTACACGAACAGTAAAGGTATCAGAAGTAACCGGTTTGTTGTTTAAGTAAGTAAATGTCACTTGACTATTACCATACGCGAGTGTTGTGTTGGACTTAGTAATAGAGGCATTAGTGGTTGTTGTGTTAGACCATGTGAACGTAGTGAAGTTCGTACCAGTTGCGCTTAAAGTAATGTTTAATGATTTACCATCTTCAACGGCGAGGTTTAAAACATCCCCTTGAGTAATCGTTGGTGGAACATAGGTCGTCGTTCCGCCACCAGGTTTACCAGCAAACGCTAGACTACTTTGGCCCAGAATTAAAGTGAATAAGAGTAATACCATGATTATTCGGTTCATTTTTTTGAGTTTCATTTAAAACCCTCCTCAATCGCGTACTTTATTTAGCTCCCCACTTCTAAACAAAAAAAACCGACCCAAGGGTCGGTTACGCTATTCACTCCTATGAAAACAAGCGTCCATCTACGTTTTCATGATCATTGCTTCTACGCATATTATACCAATCTTTGATGGATTTAACCATCATTATCACTGCGCTGGATTTGAAATCTGCCTTGCATTATGTTAAGATAAGGCGATGAAAAGTCAGCATAAAATAATCGAAGGGCAGGTATCCACATGATCGTATCAGCAGTAGCGAAGAAAATGGTTGAATTTTCAGAAGGGAACCTTCACGATATCAACCATCTATTAAAAGTGCATGCCTATGCAAAAATCATCGGTGAATGCGAAGGGCTTTTGGATGAAGTTCAGACGTCGCTGGAGTTAGCGGCATTACTACATGATATCGCATGTCCATTATGCCGTATAAAATACGGAAACACGAATGCCAAATGTCAACAGGAGGAGGGGGCAATTCTCGCTAAGGGTTTACTTAGTGGATTCGGACTCCCTGATTCACTCGTCGATCGTGTCGTTTACTTAGTGGGTCACCACCACACGTTAGAGGCGATTAAAGGTCTGGATTATCAGATACTCATCGAGGCGGATTATCTCGTGAATGCGGATGAAGGAAAATTAACAGAGGATCATATCCGTCATATGATGGAGACCGTATTTAAAACCAAGACGGGAATCGCATTACTGAAATCTGTTTATAGGCTATAAATATATTATGAGGAGAAAAATTAATGTCAAGTTTACCAAATTGTCCAAAATGCCACTATGAATACACCTATGATGATGGTGTGATGTTTATTTGCCCTGAGTGTGGGCATGAATGGCCTATGGACGGCAGTAGTGCAACAGAAGAAGCCTTTGTGGTGAAGGATGCGAACGGGAATATTCTCGCTGACGGCGATTCCATCACCATCATTAAAGATTTGAAGGTAAAGGGAAGCTCGTCGTCCCTTAAGATTGGCACAAAGGTTAAAAATATTAAGCTCGTGGATGCAGACCATAACATCGAATGTAGAATCGAAGGCTTCGGCGAGATGAAACTTAAATCGGAGTTTGTGAAGAAACTTTAGAGGTAATCCTATGATCATGTATAATGGCGTTGCGGTATTCAAGCTGCGCGTCGAATGGCAATGCACCCTTAAAGAAAGAAGGCAGGTTTCACAAAAGGTGAGAGATCATATCAAAAATCAGTTCAATGCATCTGTTAAACTCGACTATGAGGAAGAGGCTCAGATTTTTTATTGTGTGGTTTCCTTGCTGGGTGAGTCAGAAAATTTTATCGATAATCAACTGAGATACATAGAAGATTATCTGGAGATGCTCGGAGAAATCACTTATACATGTGAAGTCAGTATCGATCGCGTTTAAACCGCAAAGCAAATAACCATCTATTGAGGAGGATGTGTATGGAACAAGTGATGAAAGGCGAGTACTTGATCGTATTAAATAAGGATGAGGATACCCTCTCGCTGGTGTCACTGGCGTCGAATGAAGTCGTTAAGACGATTCCTTCTGACCATAACCCCCATGAGGTGGTGGTTTCACCAGATGGGCTGAAAACCTACGTGACTTGCTCGCTGGGGAATACCATCGATGTCATCGATAATGGGTCGTTTGAAATCATCGATCGGATTACCGATCCGGAGTTCGATTTTCCACATGGTGTAGGAATCGACCATCACGGGATGCTTTATATGGCCTCGACTTATAGCTCGAAAGTGTTTTTTATTAATACGGCTTCGGATAGAATCGTCGCTAGAATCGATACAAGCGAAAAGCATTCACATATGATTGCCCTTACGCCTGACGAGAAGACGATTTATGTGCCTAATATCGGTAGCGACAACCTTAGCATCGTTTCCACCGAGACGAGAAAAATTAGTGGTCGTATCGAAGTGGGTGGCGGACCTGAAGGTGTTGCTGTTCATCCTAATGGCAAATGGCTTTATGTGGCGAACCAACACGATAATAACCTGATGATACTCGATACAGCACATCATGAAATCCTATGGAAACGAAAAATCGGTGCGTGCCCGATTCGCGTCGTGTTTTCACCTGATGGTAAATATGCCCTCATACCGAATCGTGAGTCGGACGATTTATCCGTAATTTTAACCGAACAAACGCTAAATGGCAGCACCAGACCATGGGAGATCAAACGTATCCCGGTTGGAAAATGGCCTGGCGGTACTGTTTTTAACTCAGCAGGCACTTTTGCTTATGTGGCTAATAATAAGACGAACGACATTTCTATTATCGATATGACCTCACTTAAAGAGGTGGGAAGGATCGATGTGGGCATCCACCCAGATGGTATGGCGCTTCTCGTCAGAAGCTGATTTCACTTTTCTTATGGCGCATCACGATTATAAAGCCATCCAGAATTTCATGGCTCACCCTAAAGCCCTTTGATTCGTAAAATTTTAAGGCATCCAGGTTGCCATTTGAGACGTAGATAAACAGATCGTCCACATCATCGAAGGTTTTCATCCAGTCCATGGCGACGTTGAATAGGAAGCTGCCGATGCCATTTCCTCTGTATTCCGGCTCGATGTAGAACTGGGAGAGGCATCCGACATAGTCGCTCGCCACTGAATCCATATCGAAGAAGCACCCAAACGGACCCGCTGCATAGTGGGTCTTTTTATTAATGTTCGAATAGGCATAGGCGATGACGCGATCGCCATCTTTAGCCACGATGATGTGATTGTCCCTAGCGCCTTTTACAGACGGTAAAAGACGCGTTTCATAGTTCATGGTATCGAAGCGCTCTGGCGTGATGTGCGCCTTTGACTTTTGAAAGGCCATCAAAGCGTTGCATAGAGGCTTAAGTGTTTCTAAATCAGCGAGTGCGAGGACTTCGTATTTTAGAGTCATGGTGTTCTCCCTTCTCAGTAATCACGTTTTTTCGTTTCATAACCTGTTGACAATGCTTTCGCATCCGATATAATTTTATATCAAAGACACAAAATCACAAGTATGCATATTATTCAGAGTAAGGCAGAAAAAACAGAGTATCGATAATTAGAACGATTGGAGTGTAGTGATGAGTAAATATGAAGCGTGTCCATTGACACAAACCATGAACATCATCGGCGGAAAATGGCGTTTACCCATCCTCTGGGCGATTTATAAGGGGGAGACCGTGCGTTATAATGCGCTTAAAAGGGAAATTGAGGGTGTGACGAACATGATGCTGACCCAGTCACTTAAAGACCTCGAGCACTATGGCCTGGTGGTTCGAACACAGTATCCTGAAATCCCCCCTAGAGTAGAATACTGTCTCTCAGAGAAAGGAAAATCCCTTATTCCTGCACTTAAAATGCTGGCGGAATGGGGAAAAGACTTCACATAAACCTAAACTGTTCTTAATTCAGGGCTTACATGCGGATGTTATGCTATCTTCAGAAGGCTAAAAAAGAACAGGAGGCAATGATGAATAGCACGACAAAAAAACGTAAACCAGTAAACACGATCATTTTTGATTTTGACGGTACAATTATAAATACGAACACGTTAATCGAGGAAGGACTGAACTATTTCGCACTTAAATATAGAGGACGGTATTTAACGCAAAAGGAGTTATCGGATTTGACAGGTAAGACGCTAGAGGATCAGATGGCGTTTATTAGAAAAGACAAAGCGGAGCTGATGATCGAACAGTTTCGCATCTGGTACAACCATAATCACGATGCGAAAACCAGTGCATTTCCAGGGATGGTTGATTTGCTAAAGCACCTAAAAATGCTCGGGTATAGGCTGGCGCTCGTTAGTAACAACAGTAGAGCCTCCATAGAGCAAGGTTTAAGACATCTCGGTCTTAAGGATGTTTTCGAGATGATCATTACGCGTAATGATGTGAAAGAAGTCAAACCTTCTCCAGAAGGACTGATAAAGGTCATGTCACAGCTTGACGTTTCACCAGAGCGCTGTGTTTACATCGGCGATACGGCAGGTGATATGCTGGCTGCAAAGGCAGCACAGATTCAAAGCATCATGGTGGGCTGGACGCATCTGTCTCAAAGTCAGGTATTCGCCATCGAGCCCGACTGGGTGCTGAAAGTACCGAATCATCTGTTTATGATTCTTGATGAGTATCTGCTCGAAGAGAACTTAGTCGCTGGTTAATCCTCCTTCATTTAATAGATGCATCTCCCCTTTGAGACACAGCCTGGCTGTGTTTTTTTTATTTGACAATGAAAGTGCTTGTGGTAAAATATAGTTAGTTAAGCAAACTAACTAACGAATTTGTTGAGAGGAGCACTTCATGGATCAATTTTTAATCGAGTCAGCCGAAACGATTGGTTTATTCTGCCGCTTACAGATGAATGGACGGAGAAATTTACCCATCAGAGCCAGTGAAATGGGACTCTTAATCTATGTGAGCCGAGAAAATGAACCGGTAACGCCATTGGCACTCAGCCAATTCTTTAAGATTACGAAGCCATCTGTGACCACGATGGTCAGTGCTTTAGTGACAGGTGGGTATCTGGAAAAGCTGCCATCTGTGGAGGATAAGAGAAGCTATTCCGTTAAACTTACAGAAAAGGGAGCGCAGCTAGTTAGGGAGACCTTTGATGTTTATTATACGGAACTTACCCAAATCAGATCGGGATTAGGTGAGGCGGATTTTCTAGCGTTTATGAAGCTGTTAGGTCGTGTGAACGGGATTCTTCAGGAGGGGCGATAATATGCGTGTATTAGTAACAGGGGCATCTGGTAATGTCGGTAAATATGTGGTTATGGAGCTACTTAAACGTAACCAGCGCGTTTTGGTAGCTGGAACGGATACAGATAGGCTTAAGCAAATGTTAGGTGAACGGGTGGAAGTGGTGAAGTTCGATTTCTTAGACGCCTCGACATTTGAGACTGCATTAACGGATGTCGATCGTATTTTCCTCATGCGTCCGCCACATCTAGGAAAACCAGAAGATCTCTATCCGTTTATTCTAGCTGCGAAGGAAAAGAATATCGCACTTATGAGCTTCCTGTCGCTGATGGGCGTTGAAAACAATGCGATTCCGCCGCATCATAAAATCGAGAAGGCCATCGAAAAGGCGGGAATTCCTTATGCGCATATCAGGCCAGGTTTTTTTATGCAAAACGTATCGGGGATTCATGCTGAGGAGATAAAGCAGCTGGATGAGATCTGGATACCGGCAGGCCGAAGCAAGACCAGCTTCATCGATGCGGAAGATATAGGAACCGTTATAGCGACAGTGCTTGCTGATGCTTCGATGCATAAGAACACCGCCTATACCATCACTGGTCCAGAAGCACTGGATTATGATGAGGTGGCTCAGATTTTATCTAAGGTGACAGGGCGACGCATACGTTATAAAAATCCTAGTTTTTTAAAGTACCGTAGTCACTATATTAAGGTGAGAAAACTTGACAAGGGTTATGTGAACGTGACGTTAGCGCTTTATTTGATGACGCGACTAGGAACTGCGAAGGCTGTAACGGACACATTTTTCAAGCTAACGGGAAAACAACCTAAAACGTTTGAAAATTTCGTCACTGATCACAAGGCGTATTTTATGAAATAAGTCTCAAATAATTAAAGGGTTTTTAGACGTCTTATCGAATTTCTATTTGATAAGGCGTTATTATTTAGGAGGCATTATGTCGGAGAGGGCCGCGATTTTTGAACGCGTGGAAAAAATCAAGACGGAGACGATAACAGTTGAGGACCGCGTTTACGAGTTCGCCATGACCGAACCGGAAGGGACGCCGATTATTCTAATCAATGGCGCTGGAGGGCCTATCGATGGTTGGATGAAGCTATGGCGACGATTAAGGGAAAGCCACCGGTTATTTTGCTATAATCGACCTGGGATGGGGCTTAGTTCTGCACCCTTAATCCCACAAAACGGTCTTCAAATGGTTTCGGAGCTAAGGGAGATTTTGCATACACTTGACATGAAACCGCCCTATCTACTGGTTGGGCATTCGCTGGGAGGATTCATCGCGCAGCTTTTCGCCTGCCATTATCCAGAGGAGATTAAAGGCATCGTCATGCTTGAACCTTCCACTGTGGCGGATGTGCTTTCGAATAAAAAGAGAAAACAGAGAAAACCTAGAAATAACGAAAACCCCTATAATGAAATTTTCCATGTGGAGGAGACGGTCGGACAAATTCAGTCCTGCCCACCTTTTCCAGCTGTTCCGCTTACGGTCCTCGCAGGAACACATCCAGTAGCGAAGCACTTTATGCCCACCAAAGTGATTTTCAATCGACTGGAAAATTTGAGAACGGCATCACGACTTAGCCCGTTAGGAAAACTGGTCATCGCCCATCACAGCGGTCATTTTCCACAACTTTCCGATGCAAAAATGGTGGCGACGGCCATCGAGGAGGTCTTATGCGCATCATCGATCTCACCCATTTAATCACTGAAGACATGCCAGTCTATCCGGGCACTGAGCCGCCTAAGCTTCAGGAGGCCAATACCTACGCCAGGGACGGCTTTAAAGAAACGAAGCTGGAGATGTTTTCCCACACAGGGACACATATGGATGCGCCTGCCCATTTGTTTTATGGTCATGCCACTCTGGATGCATTACCCATCGAGCAATTTATCGGTTCGGCGGTTGTCATCGATTGTACAGGATTTAAAGAAGGGGAACGAATCTCTTTAAAACATGTGTTAAAAACGCAACCCCTTGCGCCTGATGCGGATTTCTTACTGTTTTATACGGGATGGGATCGTTTTTGGGGAAAAGATGCCTATTTTGGTGATTATCCAACCGTAACAGAGGATGTCATCGATTTCGTGGTCAAAAGCGGTAAAAAAGGAATCGGATTTGATGTCATCGGACTGGACGCCATCGGTGATGGTGAACTTCCTTTACACAAGCGACTGTTATCTCAGGGAAAATTTTTAATCATTGAGAATTTAAGAAATTTAGGTAGAATCGGGGATGGATTATTTACGCTGTATGCGTTACCATTAAATTATATTAATGCAGATGGTGCACCGACTAGGGTGGTGGCCGTTTGCCATGAAGAGGAGTCATTATGACATCATTAGTGATTAGACCAGCAGGTAAAGACGATTATCCAGCAATACTAGAACTCAACGAATCGTTGGTTCATTTTCTTTCACCTATGGATGAAGCTAAGCTTTCCCATCTACATGAAGAATCAGAACTGTTATATGTCGCTGAGTTATCTGGAAATGTAGAAGCTTTTGCCCTTTGTATCAGAGAAGGAAAAGACTATGACAGTGTGAACTATACTTGGTTTTCAGAACACTATCCACAGTTTCTGTACGTGGATCGTATCGTCGTTTCTAATAATGCACAGGGAAAAGGCATCGGGGCTGCGCTTTATAAAGAAGTCTTTAAACATGCCGGCGTAACAGGAGTGAGTCATGTAACGGCTGAGATCGATATATTACCACCTAATCCAGGATCCTTAGTTTTTCATGAGAAATTTGGTTTTAAAGAAGTGGGGCAGCAGGCGGTTGCTGGTGGTAAAAAGCGCGTTTCATTACAAGCGGTAGAAGTTAAAGCCGAGGATTAATCCTCGGCTTTTAGGGTTTTCATATAAGAGATTCTAAGGAGTGTTTGATGATTAAGCTAACGACCGATCGCCTTGTGATTAGAGACCATATTGGACCTGATATTTCGGATTTACATAGCTTGCTTTCAGATCCTGTGGCCATGCGATTTATCCCGGATTTGTTTTCGGCATCACTGTCAGATTCAGAAGAAAATTTACGCGTCGCCATGGAAGAGGCCGCGTCAGGAAACCGGTCAAAATATTTTTTCGCCATCACTAAAGATGAAAAATATATCGGAGAAATAGGCTTCACGATTTTAGAGAATACGCATGCGTTTTTGGTTGCCGAGCTTGGTTATTTCATCAAGCCTGAGTTTTGGGGAAAAGGCTACGTCACCGAAGCGGCTAGAGCGGTCCTCGACTACGCATTTGATGTGGTCGGTGTCACGAAAATCATCACTGGATGCAATGCGAAAAACATCGCTTCCGAAAGGATCATGAATAAACTTGGGATGATAAAAACCGATCACCTTCAGGCGCATAGTCTGTTGGAGGGAGAGTGGTGCGACCGCGTTTGCTATGAACTTATCGAGGTGAAACCCTGATGTTTTTGAATCGTTTTTACTTTCCCAGTGGCGATCGGGAGTTTGACTTTTTTCTCTCCATCAAACGAAAATGTTATGATAATTTTTATCCATTTCAGGTAATGCCACGTAAGGGACTTACTCAATTAGACTTTGAGCCCATCACTATCCTATATGGCGGTAATGGTTCTGGAAAGACCACTGTGTTAAACGTCATCGCTGAAAAATTAAAAATAGACAGGGAATCCATGTATAACCGTTCCAGTTTTTTTGAGGACTATTTGGCACTTTGCCGATTTGAAATGGAAGAACAAGCCCCTTCGCCTAGTAAGATAATTACTAGTGATGATGTCTTTAATTTTATGCTGAATCTTCGCGCCCTGAATGAGGGCATCGATATGAAACGCGAGGATTTATTTGAAGAGTATATGGATGCGAAATATAGCAACTTTAAAATGCGCTCTTTAGAAGACTATCATCAGCTAAAAAAAGTTAATCAGTCACGTAGTAAAACGCAATCGAAATTCGTAAGAGCAAATCTAATGGAAAATGTCAAAGGCAATTCCAATGGCGAAAGTGCGTATCGTTATTTCACCGATAGCATAAAAGGGCGTGCACTTTATCTGCTTGATGAGCCTGAAAATAGCCTTTCGGCTGAAAGGCAGCTTGAACTCGTTTCATTTATCGAGGAGTATGCCAGATATGAAGGTTGCCAGTTTGTCATCTCTACCCATTCGCCATTCCTGTTAGCCATTCGTGGGGCAAAGATTTACGATCTGGATGAGTCCCCCGTGGATGTTAAACGGTGGACAGAGCTAAAAACAGTAAAGCTTTATCAACAGTTCTTTAAGAAACATGAGAATGAGTTTTAGCAGATTTCAATTTGAGATCTGCTTTTTTATTTGTGATCGAATTGCAAAATTCACTTGACTTTATGAAACCGGTTTCCTATTATGAGAGTAGAAACCAAACGATTAGGAGGTGTTCGTATCAACATGATCTCTGAACACGAAAAGCGTATCAAAAAGCATTACAATTCACTTTATCCAGGTGAAATAGAGGCTTATGAAGGATTAATCAAACTACTGAACAAATACAAAAAAAACCGTTCTAAAACATTACAGAAACGAGATGACGAAGGCACTGCATGGTTGACTTCAGGAAATACCGTGGGAATGATGCTCTATGTGGATTTGTTCTCTGAAACCTTAGAGAAGCTAATCGGAAAAGTGAATTATTTTGAAAAACTGGGAATAACGTTAATTCACTTGATGCCTGTTCTTGAAGCGCGCGTGGGTGAAAATGATGGCGGATATGCGGTTAAGAATTATCGAGAGATTGATCCGAAGCTTGGTGATATGGCTATTTTTGAAAAGCTCGTCAAAGCCTATCATAAAAAGGGCATACGCATCTGTATCGACTATGTGTTAAACCACACGGCAGATGACCATGAGTGGGCGATAAAAGCGAAGCAAGGCAATCCGACATATCAAAGCTATTACTGGATGTTTGATGACCGCCGTATACCAGATCAGTTTGAAAACACATTAAATCAAGTGTTCCCAAATGTTGCGCCGGGAAATTTCACTTTTTTACCTGAACTCGATAAATGGGTAATGACCACCTTTTATCCGTTTCAATGGGATCTTAACTATGGCAACCCTTGGGTGCTTAATGAGATGATCGAGAACTTGCTGTTCCTTGCGAACAAGGGGGTAGACATGATTAGGCTCGACGCGATTCCTTATATTTGGAAACAGCTTGGCACCTCTTCTCGAAATTTACCGCAGGTGCACGAAGTGATGGCGATATTCAGAGAGGTCCTCGCTTACTGCTCACCTTCAACCGCATTACTCGGTGAAGCCATCGTTCAGCCAGAAATCATCGTGAAATATTTTGGAACTGAGCAAATGAAAGAATGTCATACCCTTTATAATGCCTCTTTCATGGTGGAAATATGGAACGCACTGGCGACGCGAGATGCACGTCATATTAACCATATGCCCTATTATCCGATTCCCAGTGAGAGCACTTGGATAAACTATGCAAGGTGCCATGATGATATCGGATGGGGACTTGATGAGGGGAGAATTCGTGAATTAGGCTTCGATCCACACGCACATAAGATGTTCCTTATCGATTTTTATCATGGAATCCTAAAGGATAGTTTTGCTTTAGGGGAGCTTTACGAGTTTAATCCGGAAACGCTGGATGCCAGAAACTCTGGTACTTTAGCGAGCCTGGCTGGCCTTGAAAAAGCGATTTTAAAATCCGACAGGTATCAGCGGGAGCTCGCCATAAAACGCATTCAGTTAATCCATGCCATGTTCATGTTCAAACGAGGCGTTCCGATGCTGTATAGTGGTGATGAAATCGCTGCACTCAATGATCATAACTATAAGCGGTTTGAACATAAAAAACATGATTCTAGATGGCTTCACCGGTCACCCTTTAAATGGGAAGATGCTGAACAGCTAGGGGATCATGATGACCCTAAAACCATCGTTAACAGTGACATCACGAAACTGATTGAAGCGAGAAAGGCAGTTTACGGTGATATCATCGTGACGGATGAGCATGCGATTGTATTTTCAAATCATCACGTTTTGGGCTTCAAGCAAACGGTTTCCGGCTCTGATGACGATATCGTTTTACTTTTCAACCTATCGGAGGATCGACAGTGGATTTATAGCGCGGAATTAAAACGCTATGTAAGCTCGGGTATTTGGAAGGAACAGTTGACTGGGAAGGGTGTCGATTTTGATGAAGAGAAACTGCTTCTCGGTCCTTATGAAATTTTTTTATTACAAAAATGAAAAAAAGACTTGCAAACGTGAAACCGGTTTCCTATAATGGTGTTAACAGGTCGTCTAAATCATGTGACGACTCACGCGGTTAAACTCATAAAATCCAAAGGGGGATTAAAATGAAAAAGAGTCTGGCTTTATTACTAGTACTGATGCTCGTAGGCGCGATGTTCGCAGGTTGCGCAGGTAAAACTGAAGAAGCAAAAGAAGTGGTTATCTATCAAAACAAGGTTGAAATTGGTGAACAACTCACTGCATTTGCCGCAGCTTACACTGAAGAAACTGGCGTTAAAGTAACGATTAAGACTTCAGGTGGTGACTCACCTTATGCTGAAGCACTTAAAGCAGAGTTTCAATCAGATCGTCAGCCTGACATCTTCGTTATCGAAGGTATGGGTGGTTACAACACTTGGCAAAGTAAACTTGGCACTTTCGAAGGTGACGAGTGGATTGATTTAACAGCACTTGAGTTTGTGGTTGATGGTAAAGTCATCGGATTCCCAGTGGCTGTTGAAGCTTGGGGTATGGCATATAATGTCGACTTGCTAAACAAAGCGGGTATCGACCCTGCAACCCTTACTTCTCAAGCAGGCTACAAAGCGGCATTTGAAAAAATCGAAAGCATGAAAGCTGAACTCGGTGTAGATTCAGCTGTGGCGATGGCTGCTGGCCCAGATATGAGATGGGTAACAGGACTTCACAACTTCAATGGTTATTTATCAGCGGGATTACCATATGGTGATACAACCGTTATTGACAAGTTAAATAATGGTGAAGCAGATATGGACCGTTTAACTCAGTATGCTGATTGGGTAGAGTTATTATTCCAATACGCTGATAAATCAGTTCTCCTTACTGGTAACTACGATGCACAAGTTGGTCAGTTTGCAACTGGTAAATCTGTATTTATTCATCAAGGAAACTGGATTGATCCATGGTTAATCTCAAATGGCGTTACATTCCCGATGGCATTTGCACCACATGCGTCTGTTGCGGGCGAATTTGACAGTATCTTCATCGGTGCACCATCATTCTACGTACTCAACAAAGACAGCGCTAGCACTCAAGAAGCGAAAGATTTCTTAAACTATATGGCAACTAACGAAAAAGGCCATGCTTACATGGTAAATGAAGCGAAAATGGTTCCAGCATTTACGAATGTAACATTGACACCAGATGCACCACTCTCTGCAGACGTTGCTAAATGGGTTGCTTCAGGAAAAGCTTACACTTGGTTACAAAATGACATGCCAGATGGTTTTGGTATGAACACACTTGGACCTTTATATGAAAGCTTTGCAAAAGGTGACATCGATAAACAAACATTCATCGATCAAGTGGCAGCAAAAATCGCAGAAAATAAATAGTGAACGGTTAAAACTAAAAAAGGGTGCTTAAAAACACCCTTTTTTTACTAAAATTATTTGGTTGTGAAGGAGTAGCTATGAAAAAACAGACGAAGGACCATCTGGTATTTTGGTTGTTTCTAGCACCGGCACTCATCTCTTTCGTGGTGGTGGTCATCATACCGTTTTTCATGGGGCTTTACTATTCGATGACAGACTGGACAGCAGTTGCTGATAGCACACCAGTGTGGGTTGGACTAGAAAATTATAAATCCATGTTTTCGGATTTTGCTTTTAAATATTCATTTATACGAACCTTTCTATTCAGCGTTCTGAGCGTCATTTCCATTAACTTAGTGGCACTGACATTTGCTTTCCTGGTAACACGGGAAATAAGGTTTAAAAATTTCTATCGTGCAGGTTTCTTTATTCCCAACTTAATCGGCGGTTTAGTTCTCGGTTATATTTGGCAGTTCATCTTTAAAAGTGTGGTTCCCTCTATAGGCGCACTCCTCGGAATCGACTTCATAGAAAGCCTTTTATTATTAGCGGATCCCAACCTGACATTATTTGGTCTCATCTTTGCTTTTACTTGGCAGTATGCAGGCTACATCATGATGATCTATGTGGCGGCTCTACTTAATGTGCCACAAGAACTGCTTGAAGCCAGTGAAATCGATGGCGCCAATTTCTGGCAGAAGCTAATCAGCATCACGATTCCAATGATTGCCCAAGCCTTTACCATTACTTCGTTTTTAACGTTAGTCAGCTCATTTAAGCAGTACGATATCATCGTCGCTTTGACGAATGGAGGCCCTACTGATCTCTACCAAGGACAGGTGGTCAACTCCAGTGAACTTCTAGCGATGCACATTTATAATGTCGCCTTTAAGTATAATAACATGGCGGAAGGTCAGGCGAGAGCCATTATTTTCTTCTTAGTGTTATCTGTGGTTTCGATTGCTCAAGTTTACTATAACAAAAAGAAGGAGGTGGAGATGTAATGGCCTCAAAAAAGAAAATTACACGTGCCTTAATTACGCTCTTAACCGTGGTCTTATTTTTAGCAACCATGTTTCCTTTCTTTATCGTCGTCATTAACGCCGCTAAATCCTCACTGGAAATCATCACAGACCCTATCGCACTTCCTGATAAGTGGTCACAGCTTTTCGCAAACATAAAAACCATCTGGACAAGTCCAAGTATTCGTTATGCTTCCAGTGTCTATACTTCTGCGATCATCACCATCGTATCGCTCATCACGATTTCTGTGTTTTCGGCCATGGCGGCTTGGGTGCTGGTAAGAAGAAAAACCAAGGTATCCACTATTGTGTTTATCATCTTCATCAGCGGATTGGTCATTCCATTCCAGGTGGTTATGTTCCCACTTGTTTCTCTGTTTAGAATCATAAACGAAACCTTTGGCATCCAAATGCTCAGGACCTTCCACGGTATGATATTTGCATACATCGGTTTTGGTGCACCTATGGCCGTCTTCATGTTCCACGGTTTTATTAAATCCATTCCGCTGGAGCTAGAAGAAGCAGCTCTAATCGATGGGTGTACAAAACCTCAGATCTTCTTTAAAATCGTCATGCCGATCTTAAAACCGATATTTGTGACCATCAGTATATTAAATGCGATCTGGATATGGAATGACTTCCTACTACCTTCGCTTATACTTGGGATTGGACAGGAGCTTCAAACCATTCCACTGGCCATCGCAGCATTTGCGGGTTCCTTCGTTAAAAAATGGGACTTAATCATGACTGCGGTATTGATGGCTGCAACTCCTATTTTAATCGGATTTTTCCTCGGACAAAAACACATTATTAAAGGTATGGTGTCTGGTTCCATCAAATGATATGATTTTATAAGTGGCTTAAATTCTAAGCCATTGATCAATACAGTTTGGAGGTCAGCATGAAAATTACCATCAATGAGATAGCAAGACAAGCGGGCGTATCAAAAGCCACGGTTTCCAGAGTCTTAAATGATTCTAAGCCCGTGAGCGAGGATATCAGAAAGCGTGTTTTAGAAGTGATAGAAAGCAACAATTTTAAACCCAGCTCAGTGGCTAGAAGTTTGTCCATGCGAAAGTCTCATTTGATCGGGATCATCATTCCAGACCTTTCAAATCCAGTTTTTTCCAGAATTATCGCAGGCATCGAATCCTATATTCGAAACCTTGATTACTCTTTATTGATTACAGCAACCGATTTTGACATCGATATGAAAATTCAGCATATCCAGATTTTAAAAGACAAGGGTGTCGATGGTCTGATTTTAGTCACTGACCACGGCAATGACGCTTTCTTTCAGGCGATGATCGACTTTAAAAAGCCCATCATTATGATTGGCTCTGATAGTGCGGCAGATTCTATTCCTGTGGTTAAAATCGACAACTACAAAGCCGCCAGCGAGGCGACGCAGTATCTCGTCGATCTCGGTCATAAGCACATCGGTATGATCAGAGGACCACTGGACGACCCTCAGTCAGGACTCGAGCGCTTTCACGGGTATCGAGATACGCTTAAAAAAGCGGGACTTTACGATGAAAACTTAGTGGTGGAAGGCTGGTATTCCTTCGATGATGGCTTTGAAGGAATGGAACAGCTGCTCAGTACCAAACGGGAAATGAGCGCCGTCTTTTGTGCCTGTGACCTTATGGCGGTCGGCGCCATGAAATGCGCTCACGAAAAAGGCATCGATGTCCCGAAACAGCTCTCTGTGATGGGATTTGACGATGTGGACATTGCGCGGATGTACAGCCCTTCATTGTCGACCGTTAGACAGCCTTTCGAAGAGAAGGGGAGACTTTCCATCATGACACTGGTGAAGATGATCGAGGGCAAGGATGAAAATCTTTCGTTTCAAAGTGAAATTTTACCGCATCAGATTATCGTACGAGACAGTACGGTGAAATACACAAAGGGAGCTCATAAAAAATGACTTCGGTACTTTGTACAGGTGAACTGTTAATTGATTTTATCGGTGAGAACGCTCATGAAAAAATGGCGGCTCAGACCTCTTTCCTAATGAAAGCGGGAGGTGCCCCTGCAAACGTCGCCTGTGTGATTAGTGCACTCGGCGGAGATTGTAGTTTTTTCGGAGCGGTAGGGCGTGATGGCTTCGGCGATTTCTTAGTGAGCACCCTTGATGCGTTTCGGGTCAACATGGTGAATCTAAAGCGTTCTGCTAAGGCGACGACATTAGCGTTTGTTTCTGTGGATGCAAACGGGGATCGCGACTTCGTATTCGTTCGCGGCGCAGATGCCGACCTAGAGCTCTCCGATTTAGATGAGACCTTCTATAAGGAATGTGGCATTCTGCACTTTGGCGCAGCCACTGCATTTTTAGAGGGTGACCTACAAAAGACTTATAAGGACCTACTTTATCGGGCAAAGACGGATCAAAAGTGCATCGTCTTTGATCCGAATTATCGCAGCGCCTTTTGGGCACATGACCAGGAGGGGTTTAAAACGGCCGTGCAATCCTTTCTTAGCGTAGCCGATCTGATTAAGCTTAGTGATGAAGAAGCGTTGATCGTCACGGGTGAGACCGCGCTAGAAAATGCGATTGAAAGGTTAAAAAATGATTATGATGGTGTGGTTGCCATCACTTTAGGCGCGGCAGGTGTCCGCGTATTTTGCAAGACCTATGACTTCATCGCCTCGGCCCCTGTCGTTTCGGTTAAAGATACCACAGGTGCAGGGGACGCTTTTATCGGGGCGTTAATCTTTACTTTAAGTGAGACCGAGGACCCGAAAAAAAGTCTTCGCGACGAAGCGATTATGAAAATTTTTGCTAAGGGTGCCAATTCTATCGCCGCACAGGTATGCACCGAATATGGGGCACTTACTGCACTTCAAAAGGTTGTTCAAGAAAAGTAAACTGGGAGGTTTATGATGGCTGGAGTTAAAATTAGTAAATTGAATAAGATTTATCCAAACGGATTTCACGCGGTTAAAGACGTCAACCTGGACATAGCAAACAAAGAGTTCATGATTCTCGTCGGACCTTCTGGATGCGGAAAAACCACCACACTCAGAATGATTGCGGGACTTGAGGATATTACCACAGGTGAGATGTACATCGGCGACGAGCTCGTGAATGAAGTGTCCCCAAAGGATCGTAACATCGCCATGGTTTTTCAAAATTACGCTTTATACCCACATATGTCGGTTTATGATAATATGGCGTTTGGTCTCAAACTTAAAAAAACGCCGAAGGATGAAATCGATGAGCGCATAAAAAAAGCGGCGAAAATCCTCGACATCGAAGCCTTATTGAAAAGAAAACCTAAACAGCTTTCTGGTGGTCAGAGACAGCGTGTCGCCTTAGGCCGTGCCATCGTTAGAAAACCTGAGGTGTTTCTCATGGATGAACCCCTTTCAAACCTCGATGCGAAGTTAAGGGTACAAATGCGTGCTGAGCTCATTAAACTCCATAACGAGCTGCAAACGACCTTTATCTATGTTACCCATGACCAAACGGAAGCCATGACTATGGGAACGCGTATTTGCGTTATGAACGACGGCGTCGTTCAACAGGTCGCAGACCCACGTACCATTTATAATGCACCAGCAAACGTCTTCGTGGCGAGCTTTATCGGTGCACCACAAATGAACTTCTTTAAAGGAAAGATTGCAGATACCCCTGTGGTTGAAGTCGCATCACACGTGTTTAAATTAAGTGATCACATGGCGGAAGTCGTAAAAAATAAAGGTAAATTTAATGCGGAAGTTATCGTCGGCATTAGACCTGAAGATATTAAACTCGGAAATTCATCTGAGGGCTTACCAGCAAAGGTGGAAGTCACAGAGCTTCTGGGAAGCGACCTTAACGTTTATTTTAAGATCGGGGAAAAAAGCTATATTATGAAGACGGAATCGTCATCTGATGTGAAAATCGGTGACACGATTTATCCGGTATTCGACATGAATAAGCTTCATTTGTTCGATTCAGAAACAGAAAAATCCCTTTTATATTAGTGAGGTGGCGCAACACATGTGGAAGCTTAAGACAAATCTGTACCAAGTGGACCGTCAGATGCTGGATGAAAGTCTATATATGATTGGTAATGGCTATATTGGCGTTCGTGGCAGCTTTGAAGAGGGTTACCCTGAAGGACCGTCCATTCGTGGAACCTATATTAACGGGCTCTATGACCGTGTACCGATGGTTCATGCAGAGATGGCCTATGGTTTTCCTGTGGAACAAGATAAGCAGCCTCGCATCGTTGATACGCAAACCTGCGAAATCTATGTTGATGGTGAAATGGTCCAGCTAAAGCCTGGCCAAACCCTTGATTATGAACGCAGTATCGATTTTCAAACGGGCGAATCGGTAAGAAGCTATGTCTATATTACACGAGAGGGAAAGCATGCTTATGTGTCCTTCCATAGACTCGCATCGTTTCATCAAAAAAACACCTTGATTTATAAAATCGAGGTTCAATTCGAGGGTGATATCGAACTGCGAAGCATTTGCGACACAGAGATTGAAAACTATACAAATCCGAACGACCCTCGGACAGGACAGGGGCATAGCCGTTTAATGAAGCTGGTTTCATTAGAATCAGAGGGACATCACGTGCATGCGCTTATGCAGACGAAGCAAACACAAATCGAGCAGGCGGTATCGATCCTTCATAATATTCATGCCAGTGGTCCCTATCAGGTTAGTCATCATCGTTCCGATGGAAAACTGACAACCGTTATTAAATCGAAGAATCAAATCGTGCTTGAAAAGCGATGCTTTTTTACAGATGGCCTCAGGGAGCGTTTTCCACTTGAAGCCTCAAAGCAGTTAATGTCCGAATCGCGTGCCTATCATTATGAAGAATATGTCTATCATCAAAAGCTCATACTCGACGACTTTTGGATCAATGCGGGCATCGAAATCGAAGGCGCACCTGAAGACCAAAATGCCATTAGAATGATGCAGTTTAGCCTTCTTCAATCGATTGGAACAGACGAGTACTCTAACGTCGCAGCAAAGGGATTGTCCGGCGAGGGCTATGAAGGCCATTATTTCTGGGATACTGAAATCTATGTCATCCCCGTGTTCCTTATGAATCAGCCTGAAAAAGCGAAACGCCTTTTAGAGTACCGTTATCATATCCTACCTCATGCGAAAGAGCGCGCCTTAGAGCTTGGACACAACCGTGGTGCAGCCTATGCATGGCGTACGATCTCGGGCATCGAATGTTCGGGGTATTTTCCAGCAGGGACAGCGCAGTATCATATCAATGCAGATATCGCTTATGCGTTTATCCAGTATTATCTGTATACAAACGACTTTGATTTCATCGTCGATAAGGGAGCAGAGGTTATCCTGGAAACAGCGCGACTTTGGATGGAAATCGGCCACTTTTATAAAGGTGCATTTCATATTCATGACGTTACAGGACCGGATGAGTATACCGCCATCGTTAATAATAACTATTATACGAATGCCATGGCGAAGTATCACCTCGACTGGGCGCACCGTTTTTATGGGATGTTAACGCAGCCAGCTGATGCCGGCATCCGCGCGAAAGCAGAAGATTTGTGCCAGCGCCTACAGATTTCCAGTGAAGAAATTCAGAGGATGAAACAGGCATCTGATCAGATGTATTTTCCCTACGATTCGGAATTAAAGCTATATGCGCAAGACGACGCTTTTCTTTCGAAACCGGTATGGCCATTTGAATCTGCTGATCCTGATAAAAAACCACTTCTCCTTCACTATCACCCGCTCCACATATACAGGCATCAAGTCCTGAAACAGGCGGATACTGTTCTGGCGCATATGCTTTTGGAACAATACGCAAGTCTGGACGACATTACACGTGCGGTTGCCTATTATGAAAAAATCACCACCCACGACTCATCGCTGTCGAGCTGTATTTATGGCATCATGGCTTCGCGAATCGGCGAACATGATAAAGCCTACGACTACTTTAAAGAATCGGTAATCCTGGATCTCCAGGATACCCATAAAAACACCAAGGACGGCCTTCACATGGCGAATATGGCGGGAACCATCCTCAGTGTGACCGCGGGATTCGGTGGTCTTCGTATCACAGAAGAGGGGCTCCAGCTTAGACCGGTTAAACCGAAAGCGTGGAAACAGTTTTCATATAAAATCCAGTACCATGGGCGCTTAATACAAGTGGTCATCGGAGAAGAGACGAAAGTGAATCTCTTAAAAGGGGCGCCATTAACCATTAAGCTATGGGATAGCGCCTACGAACTCACTAAGGAATCACATCCTGTTAAAGGCGTCATCTTCGATCTAGATGGGGTGCTGACCGAAACCAGTAAAGCGCATTTCGAAGCGTGGCGAGACCTTGCGCACAGCTTAGGTTTTGAAGTGCCACATCGACTAGAGGATGAGGTTCGGGGCATATCACGAATGGATTCCTTAGAATGTGTTCTGGCATATAGCGAATCTGAAGCATTAAAAAACCTCCCTCATGATGAAAAGGTCGCTTTAGCCACACAGAAGAATGAGATGTATCTGAAACGAATCGAGCAGTACAACCCCATGGATTTATCTCCGGGTGCGAGGGAGCTTCTAGACTTCCTAAAAGAAAAAGGACTAAAGCTAGCACTGGCATCAGCCAGCAAAAATGCGCCGTTTCTTTTAAAAGCCATGGAAATCGATCATTATTTCGATGCCGTGGTTAATCCAGGTGAAATCGCAAACGGGAAACCCGCACCGGACATTTTCCTTCGGGCTTGTGAGCTTTTAGAACTTCAGCCTACAGAATGCATCGGCATCGAGGATGCCTATGCAGGGATTGAAAGCATACATGCCGCAGGCATGAAAGCTATCGGAATCGGATCAAAAGAGGTGCTCACGAACTGTAAAGATGTCGTCAGTGGACTTGAGTCCATCTGTAGCATCATTAGTAATGAAATCATGTAATAATTCCTAGTCATTTTATATGACCATCGCAATAATTTGTGTCCAATCTCCCAGACGGAACAAATGGTATGGAAACGCCCCGAGCAATATAAGCTCGGGGCGTTTTCTTTTAGCGTTTTGAACTTGAGGCTGGTGGAAATTAACGTTTTAAATTATAATATGGGTAATCATACAATTACGCTTGATAATGCAAGAAACGTCAAACACACTAGAAAGGAATAAATATGCCGAATTTATACCAATATGCACTCACTGATGAAGAAATTTTTGAAAATGTATTTGACGACGAACGTTATTTAATGAACCACGTGGTTATGGCACCTGGTAAAAAGTTTCCAAAGCACCCAACAGACGCGGAGGTGACCATCATCGTGCTTCGCGGCACACTTACCGCCATGGCAGCCTCTGACGCACCTATCGACATCATCAAGGGGCAAGTGCTCCAGATTGAGAAGGGCACAGATTCGGCACTTTCAAACGAGACGGACGAGGTCTGTGAGTTACTGGTATTAAAGGTTAAGTAATCCCATCATTTAGTAAGAATTAGGAGTTTTTATGAGTTCATGCATTTGTAGTACCTGCAAAAATTTAAAAAGCGTTGCCGACGAAGAGGATATCGAGGGCAACGGCATAATCGAGTCATGTGAATTTGGATTTCCATCGGAGGATTGCGAGACCTGTGAACTGGAAGGCTGCGAGTTAACCTGTGATCATTATGTCAGCGACATGGGGTCAGAGGATTTTATGATGACCACTTGTTCGCGATGTGGCGTCTCTATAAAGCTGATGGCGAATCGCCAAGATGGCGATGTCTACTGCTTCGATTGTTATTTAAAGAAGCAATAGGAAGCCCACGATATTGATGGCGAAGTTTGCGAACATGTGCACCATCCATGAAGCGACGATATTGCCTGTGTGCTCGTTTAGTTGATTGAAAATCAGCCCCCCCACAAACAGCGAAATCATCACCAGTGCGAAGAGCAAGGGTGAGAACCAATTGGCGATGATGGAGAGGTGATAAACGGCGAAGATACTGGCACTAAAGATCATGGCGAAGCGTTTCGTGGAAAGACGGCGAAGCTCGATAAAAGCAAAGCCTCTAAAAAAGAACTCTTCAAGCAGTGAGTTTACAAAGGAAACGTAGAGTGCCAGGAGGACGAATGTGTTTCTGTTCACTTCCAGGTCATGCCTAAGAGAAGCCTCCACAGCTGAAAAATCGAAGAATCGTCCAATCGTGAAGTATGCACCTATAATGAGGAGAAATAGTAAGCTTCCTAGTAATGCTGAGGATTTAAGGTGCTTATTAGTCGTCTTTAAAAGATGTGTATAGGAAACATCATGCGTTATTTTAGCATACAGAAGTGGTATCGCCAGAAAAAGAATTAGCTTAACGGTTGAGTGGGTTATATAGCTGGGTTCCCAGAGGATATCGACGATGGCCATGATGCTACAAGCGAAAAGAATCGTAAAGATCATGGTGAATAATCGGGTTTTGTTGTTCATAAGTCACCTCTCTGTATTATTCATCCACAGCATAACACGCCAAGGTTAAAATACGGAAAGAAAAATGGGCATCGCACCTCTAGTAAGAGATTGCATATGCCCATTTGTTTTATGCTTCGTCTTCCTCATCCTCTTCGACGAGTTCGTTAAATGCAGCTGCTACCAGCTCGTATTCTTCGTCGCTGACGATTTCTGTAAGCTCAAGTGACTCATCTTCGTGCTCGACAAAGCCGTAAAGGAGTGCCACTTCTTCTTCAGGGTGGAGAAGCGCGATGTACTCTTTGCCTTCCACTTCGAAGATTTCTAATATCGGACAAACCAGCTCTTCGCCGTTTTCAAGCTCAAGCGTTACGGTGTGTACGTGCTCATGATCGTGATCATGGTCATGGTCGTGGCCACAGCCGCAACCGTTATTTTCATTTTTGATTTCAGACATTTTTTCACCTCAAATTAAGATACATAAATTATACACTGACATCGGAGAGATGTCGAGGGTTCCTATCTGATATTATAGGATGCCAAGCGTCTTTTTTGCTTCTGGAAGCTGGCGGTAGTAAGCATCATAGAATGTTTCTTCTGCCCCTGGGTCTATACTGAAGAAGGTGGTTAAAAAGTACTGTGAAAGCTTATTGGCGGTTTGAGTGTCGTGCTCAAACTTGAGTCTGAATTTCAGTGCTTTAACGATCTGGTACCAAGAAAGGATGAATTTTTTATTTTCCTCATAGTCGTCGATAGCGATCCACTTATCTACTGGGATGAGTTTTAAGATAGGCTTGACGCAGGCGCCGATTTGTAGGAAGTATTTAAAATCATTAGGCATGTCCGTATAAACCCTTCCCAGTGGAAATAGACGGCATGTGCTCGGTCTAAACCCGTGAACGTCACACCGATTATCTGCGTTTAGAAAGGTACAACGTTCATCGCTTCCTGTGGTTTTTAGATGGGGAATCATCAGTTTTCCATCGGGGATAGTGGTCACATGCTGGTGATTAAGCGCCTCAAAGGTTAAATTTGTGGCATTTCTCAGCTGAAAGACATCATATGGATTCAATTCAACCATGCCATAAATTCCCATACAGCAGGCATGACAGAGGACGCAGCCACTTGTATCCGCCTTGACATGGTCTTTTTCCGTGTATAATCGACCGTTTGAGATCGTCATCAGGTCGTCTATCTTTTTCATCTTTTGATCTCCTTTGAACTAACGACGCGGTTTCTGCCGTTTTCTTTTGCCTGATAAAGTGCTTCGTCTGCTTCGTGGATTAATTGTTTTTCATCGAGGATGCCATCGTGAACGGCTGCGACGCCGAAGCTGGCGGTAATGCCGAAGCCTCCAGCCGGGAAGCTAAACTCAATGGCTTCAACTTGTTTTCTTAGTTGCTCGGCATGTCTTATGGCATCTTCGAGAGAAGTGAAGCGAAGGATGATTAAAAATTCCTCGCCACCAAAACGACCGACGATATCTGAACGTCTTGAGTGTTCGATAAGAACTTCTGAAACTTTTTTAAGCACTTCGTCACCGATCATATGGCCGTACGTGTCGTTTACGATTTTAAATAGATCTAAGTCAATCATCAAAATGGAAAGCGCACCGTTATAACGTTTATAGCCTTCTAGCTCGATTTGGAGTGTTTCCATAAGATACCCTTTGTTAAAGAGATGGGTTAAGCTATCTACTTTCGAGAGATTTTCGAATTTATTCTTCTCAGACTCGAGCTCTTGAGTTCTGGAAATCACGAGTTGTTCCATGTTGAGCTTTAAATAGGCCTCTGTACGTAGCGCGCGATGGAGTCTCATGGCCAAAACAGCTGCTTGAGATAATATGAGAACGAAAAGCCCCATGCTAAGGTAATAACCGGTTTTTATGAGAAGCATGCTATAAAGGATGTCATTGATGGCGACTACGAAAAAAACGATATACCCTAGGGTATAGATGATGGCACCTTCTATATGAAGCCAAATGCCCTTTAGTGCCCAGAAGAGGATCATCGCTGAAGAGATGAAAATAAGTAACTGATAGACGATAAAGGTCTCTTGGTACCATCTTTGTGGGAGTAGGAGTATTAAGAACGCTTGTATGACGGAGGCAAAATAGAAAAACCATTCATAGCGTGAGGTCACGAGTGGTCGGAAACATTCGGATGCAAATTTCATAAAAGAAACCGCTATGCCAGGGATCATCAAATGGGCGATACGAAGCCCCATATCATAGTTGACAAATGAGTAGAGCTCAAAGCCTAACTGGTGTCCTGCAAACAGCGATTTTACAGTTACAAAAGTACATGCTAAAGCAAAGTAGAGAACGGCTTTATCTTCTCGCATGATGAAAAATAGAATCCATAGATAAAGCGTCATAAAGAAAATTGCTCCGATCATAAACGCATCTGATCGTTTAGAGGCCACTTCGTATTGATGGATTAAGCTTGCACTGCCGAAAAGGGTTTTTTGCCAAATCCCCATTAAATGACTGCTATTAGTGGACACGTGAATCACCACTTCAGCAGCATCGGTATCTGGTCTAAAGAAGGCGGTCTTTACTTTTGCTTCGGATATGGTTAACTGTGGTTCGGTGGATGGAACGCCAAGGCTGGCTATTTTCTCTCCATTTACATAAAAATCATAGGCGGTTAAGGCATCCATTAGGTGAAAACCATAGAGTTTTCCAGGCGTCAAGCCAGTGATGTTAAAACGATAAGAGGCATGTGTAACACCGGAGCTAACTTTCCATGTGAATGGCATGGCACCATATTTAATGTCCTCAGCATTAAAACCGCGCATGGGAATGAAGGTGTTTGGATAGATTTCTATATCGCCTGTCAGCTGGTAGATCACCTGATCTAAATCAAGAGTAGAAACATCTAAAACCCCCGAATTTAGTTCTGCAGCAGGACTAAAAGACCCTTGGAAGTTGATGAGGGGCCTAAGAAGTAGGGCGATGGTAGATGCAAATAGTAGGAAAATTAACAGCGTATTTTTTATTTTCATGGGTTCACCTTTTGTCATATTGATTTGCATAAGATTGTTTAGTGATTATACCCCAAATTATAGCATAGTCGACATGCGAACAGTACAAAATACCTAGGCGAAAATAAAGGGTTTTTATGATTTTTAGCGAAATAGGTAATACTATTGGTTAGTGGGAGGATTGAATGTTAAAAAAGGGAACTGGCGTTTTGATTTTTGCGTTGTTTCTGTTTTTACTGACAGGATGTAGTACAAAGAATCAAACCGATCCAACGGATCAAATAAACGCAACCGATCAAGCAAACGCTTCTGAGCAAAGCGGCTCGGCTGAAGAAAAGGATTCAACTGCCCAGAGGTTGGAAGACTTGAATTTTGTATATGATAACCTCGTCAGCAAGCATAAGAATGCTTTTGCATTAGTGAGAGAAGCGGAATTGCTGGCTGAAAAACAGCGCATCGAGAGTAATCTTGAAGGCTTGTCGGATGCTGAGTTTTATTTTGAACTAAAGCGATTCGTCAGTAAGCTTGGTGATGCCCATACAAACGTCTATTATTCAGATAGTGTGTATAAGCATTTGATGGCACTTCCGTTTGCGGTGGACAAATATGGGGATGCGTGGCATTTGATGATGCTGGATGAAGAAAATCACTTCTATATGGGTGCAGAGGTGTTTGAGATTAATGGGGTTAAAATTGCGGATGTCTATGAAAAATCTAAAGCAATTATGTCTTACGAAAATGAAGCATGGGCGACGACGCAGTTTTCAAATACCATCAATTTCAAGGAAGCACTAGAAGCCATCGGTGTGGTGGAAAAGGATGCGCCGATTAAGCTTACGGTCAAGTCCATGGGGGGAGTCGACGGTGAAATCGAGGTGAAGCCGCTGAGCTGGAACGATCTCGCCAGTGCTGAAATCGATGTGCTCGATGGCGAATCCTATGCACCGACCTGGCTTCAAAATGGAAACTACAGTGCAAAAGCACTGGATAACGACCATTTTTATATCCAGTATAACGTTTGTGAGGATTCAAGCGACCTGCCGATTAAAGACTTCGCAGCCTCCATCGCTTCAGAGCTCGAAGCGAAAGCTTATAAAAAAGTGATTATCGATCTCAGATATAACTCAGGCGGCAACTCTGATGTCATCGAACCACTGCTTGAAATGCTTAAAAAGCAACGGGAAAAAGGAAATCTCACTTTCTATACGTTAATCGGTGGAAAGACGTTTTCCTCAGCGATTATTAACGCAGTCCAGTTGAAGGATGAGCTGGGAAGTATCCTGGTGGGTTCGCCGACGGGTGGTAATGTGAACCACTTTGGAGAGGTTCAAAGCTTCGAACTCCCAAATGCACCCATGATCGTCACTTATTCGGTCAAATATTTCGAAATGATCGATGGCTATGATAAGGATTCCCTTTATCCGGATCATGAAGTGACGGAATCCTTTGATGATTTCATCAAGGGCATCGATACAGCAGTGGAGTGGATAAAGAAACAGTAGCAGGGTTAAGTAACAGTCACATATAAAGCAAGGCGTGAGGGTTCGTAAAGAACCCTCACGCCTTATTTTTTTATTAGTTTTTTTCGATTAACCGTTGATTTCAGCGAAAAGCTCAGAGATTAATGCTTTAATTTCCTCGACCACTGAATCAGCTGCCACCTTTTTATTCACGCGCTTATCGCGTGTAACGATTTCTACCAATGATTCTTTAAGATTTTTTGGGCTGACGATGACGCGTACAGGTACGCCGAGTAAATCGGCATCTGCAAACATGAAGCCTGGTCGAACGTCTCTGTCATCGTAAATGACTTCGATGTTTTGGTTTTGAAGCGTTTTATAGAGGTTGTCTGCAAAGCCTTTTGCTTCAGCGTCATCAACGCGTAAGCAGCAAAGGTGAACCTGCCATGGCGCGATAGTGATCGGCCAGATTGGACCGTAGTCGTCGTGTTTCGCTTCGCAGACCGATGCAGCAAGTCGGCCGACGCCGATACCATAGCAGCCCATGATTGGGTGCTGTGGTTCGCCGTTCACGTCTTGATATGTCATGCCCATGCCTTTAGAGTATTTGGTGCCGAGCTGGAAGATGTTACCCACCTCGATGCCTCTAGAAAGCTTGATGCTATGGTTACCACATTTAGGGCAGATGCCGCCCTCTTGGATTTTTGATAGGTCGACATAATTCACGGGACCGTAGTCTCTTTCGAAGTTGAAGCCTGTGTAGTGGTAGTCCTTTTCATTGGCACCCACGACGAGGCTGTCGATGCCTTTTAATGAGCGATCGAATAAGACGGTGACGTCTTTTGAAAGGCCTTTAGGACCGATAAAGCCTGCGACGATGCCAGAGTTTTCGGTGATGGTTGCTGGATAAACTTGGTCGCCTAGATGGTTGACGAGCTTGATGTCATTAATGTCCATGTCGCCACGCGTGAATACCACGACATAGCTGTCGTCGGCGTTGCGCTGGTAAACGACGGCTTTACAGGACTGTTTAATGCTGGACTTTAAGAAGCCAGTGACTTCTTCGATGGTTTTCGCATCAGGCGTATGGACCTTAGTAAGTGGTGCGGCTGCCACGGTATCGTTTACGATGATGGTTTCTGCTGCTTCCATATTTGCGCTGAAGTCACATGAATCGCAGATCGCCAGTGAATCTTCGCCGATAGGTGTGAGTAGCATGAACTCGTGTGCGACCTTGCCGCCCATCATACCTGTATCGGATGCCACCGTGATGACCTCTGGGATGCCCGCGCGTTTGAAGATACGGTTATAGGCATCGAGGCACTTATCATAATACGCTTCGAGGTCTTCCTGTGTGAGGTGGAAGGAATAAGCGTCCTTCATGGTGAACTCGCGAACGCGGATCAGTCCTGCGCGTGGGCGCGCTTCATCTCTAAATTTGGTTTGAATCTGATAAATCATAAATGGATAACGGGAATAGGTGTTTGCATAGTCTCTGACGAGGTGGACGGCTGCTTCCTCGTGCGTCATGCCGAGGACCATAGGCGTGTCACCGCGGTCCTTAAAACGCAGGAGCTCACTGCCGATGCTTTGGTATCTTCCAGATTCTTCCCATAAGCTTCCTGGGAGGACCACTGGGAAGAGGACTTCCTGTCCGTCGATGGCATCCATTTCCTCGCGAATGATGTTTTCGATTTTGTGAGTGATGCGTTTAAGGGATGGATATTGGGAGAAGATACCGTTTGCCACGTTCTTCATGTATCCGCCTTTGATCATCAGTGCGTGGCTGTCCACGACACAGTCGGATGGTCTCTCTTTAAAGCGCTCACCGACGAGGTTTACAAGTTTCATAAGGGTTCCTCCTATTATATGATGGGTGATGAATTTAAAATAAAAAAGCCCTAAGCATATAGCTTAGGGCGAATGGACTCCGCGGTACCACCTAATTTCAGACGAGGTCTGCACTTGGATACAAACTGTCAGTACATTCTGTCTGGCAGTTGATATCGTATCCCGATAACGGGGGAAGCCGGTTGAACTTTCCGGGGTTAACCATGGGTTCACAGTTCAAAGCTAGGTTCGATGGATCATCTGTAGAGGCTTTCACCGACCACCTCTTCTCTGAAACATAGACACATCTACTGGGCTTATCATTACTTTTAAACATATCGGATTTTAGCATAAAAAGCGGTCATTTGTCAACTGAAATCGATAATTTTAGATGTCCATACCAATTATGCGTTTAAGATGACACTTCACGCAGTTTTAAAATTCTTTCATAGGTTTTATTTTATAATTTGAACATCGACGAAATTGCATAAACAGGGGCGTAGTTTCGTGAGACATTCGAAAGGAGTTTAGTGGTATGAGATTTGGCATGAAAAAATTACTATCGTTATTTTTAGTAGCAGTAATGATCATGTCTTTATTAGGGGGATGTTCTGCAAAGAACGACACGACTAATGAGACGAATGGCACAGAAACAACTGAAGCCACAGGGGAAGTGGTGATCGCATTAAGAGATCCGTTACCAGTTGAAGAACTTGGTTCTGGAACAGTGAAATGGACGGAAGAAGAAACGTCTTTCGGTTATGTCACTGTGAAAAACGAAGGTGGCGAGACTTTAGGGTATTCAAAAGAATCAGGTGTTAAGCTGATTCAAGTGGAAGGCTTCGCATTTAAAGACCTCAACAGAAATAATTTACTTGATCAATACGAGGACTGGCGTGAACATGATAAAGCAAGAGCGATGGATCTAGCACGACTTCTCGATGTTGAAAGCATCGCTGGTCTTATGTTATATAGTGCGCATCAATTTGAAATCACAGGCACGCTTACAGAAGGTCAAATCGACTTCCTTGATAATGGCGGCCGTTCGATGTTAAATGCGGGTCCTGCTGCAACACCTGAGGACACTGCGCTTTGGAACAATGCACTTCAGGTTTACGCTGAAAAATCAAAGTTCGGCATCCCTGTAAGCACCAGCTCTGATCCGAGAGATCAAGGCATTTCAGCTTGGCCATCAAACCTTGGTTTAGCGGCAACCTTTGATCCAGAAGTGGCGAAGGCTTCAGCCATGACCATCTCTAAGGAATATCGATTAATCGGTATCGGCACTTTACTTGGGCCACAAATCGATTTAGCCTCGGATCCGAGATGGATTCGTGTGGATGGCACATTTGGTGAAGATCCTGCACTCTCAAGAGACATGACATCAGCATTTGTCGATGGTCTCCAATCGACGTATGATGAAAGTGGAAACGACCTCGGTTGGGGTGCGGACAGTATGAACGCCATGATTAAGCACTGGCCAGGAGATGGTGCGGGTGAAGGTGGTAGAGAAAGCCATGCAGAAGTGGGTAACACGGCTGTATATCCTGGTGGTCAATTCGAAACACATTTAATTCCATTTGTTGATGGTGGATTAAAGCTTGAAGGTAAAACAGGTGCTGCAACATCCATCATGTCTTCATACTCAATCGCATGGAGCGAAGATGGCAAGTATGGTGATTTAATCGGCAGTGCTTATAGCGAATATAAGATCAAAGAGTTACTCCGCGGACAGTACGGTTATGAAGGTGTTATTTGTACCGATTGGGGCGTAATCAACGACGTTGAAGAATTCATCCATACCTCATGGGGTGCATTCGACATGACCAAAGCAGAGCGCGTTTACAGAATTCTCACAGTGGGCGTGGATCAATTTGGTGGTCATAATAGCAATGCTGAAATTTTGGAAGCCTATGAAATCGGTAAAGCTGAAATCGGCGAAGAAGCGATCAGAGCACGATTTGAAGAGTCTGCAGTTAGACTTTTAAACAATATTTTTACAGTAGGCTTATTTGAAAATGCGTATGTGAACCTCGATGAAACGAAAGCGGTGGTCGGTAGCGCGGAAAACATGGCAAAAGGCTTTGAAGCGCAGCTGAAATCCATCGTCATGTTAAAAAATACAAACGATGCCATTAAAGCAAGCACAGGCGAAAAACCGACAGTCTACATTCCGATGCTTTATAGAGCGGCAGCCGCTTCAGATTTTGGACCGCCAAGTCCAGCAAGCTGGTATCTCCCAGTTGATCTGGCAGTTGCAAGCGAGTACTTTAATGTGGTGACTGATAAGGTAAATGAAACCCTTACTGGTCCAGCAGATGCTGAAGGTAAAGCGACTGTTGCTTACGCGGACATTACGCGTGCATCCGCGAGTGAACTGGCAAACTGCGATTACGCACTTGCGTTGATCGATGGACCGGATAATGCAGGTAGCATGTTCAGCGGTTATGGCTATGATAAAGAATTAGGCGTCTATATCCCGCTTTCTCTCCAATACGGTCCTTATACAGCAGATTCCGAGTTCGTAAGACAAGAATCCCTTGCGGGTCCTATGGTTAAGGAAACACAAAACTCGGTATATGGCACTCAAACCGTAGAAGTTAAGCAAAATCGTTCATACTATGGCAACACGGCGAAAATTAAAAATGCCAGTGACCTTGAAGCGGTTAATTACGCAATCAGTAACATGCCAGAAACTGCAAATGTGATCGTGGCGATCAGAGCGAAGCGCCCAGTGATCGTTTCAGAATTTGAAGCGAACGTCGATGCCATCGTGGTAGGTTTTGGCGTGAACAATAAAGCAATTCTGGAAGTGGTTGCAGGAAAGTTTGAACCATCAGGATTGTTACCAGTTCAGTTCCCTGCAGACATGCTGACCGTTGAGAAGCAGTTTGAAGACGTCCCAAGAGACTTGACGCCTTTCGTCGACAGCGTTGGTAACACTTACGACTTTGCGTATGGCTTAAACTGGTCTGGTGTCATCTCGGATGAAAGAACAACGACTTATAATGTAGCACCTTTGGTTACTCCAGCTAATATCGGCCAGTAGGCCTTCTTCAAAAAAATCTCCCCAAAGAGGCTGTTGTATCGGCTTACCGATACAACAGTCTTTTCACGCGTTAATGACGATTGCGCGGTGAATCGGGAAATTATATAATGAGTTGAATTACACTATTGGAGGCTAACGTGATAAGAGTTGCCATCGTCGATGATGAAATCGCCATTCAAAACCGTCTGACACAATTTATCAAGACCTATGAAAAAAGCTCACCAGAGCGGTTCAGTATTCAGGTCTTTTCTGATGCGGCCACGCTCGTATCGAAGTATAATGCCGTTTATGACGTGATTTTCATGGACATTCAAATGCCCATTATGGATGGGATGACGGCAGCGGAACATATCCGAGCGTTAGATCCACACGTGATCATCATATTCGTGACCAACATGGCCGATTACGCGATCAACGGCTATAAGGTAGATGCCTTCAGCTATATCGTCAAGCCGATTTTAGCGGTTGATTTTGCACAGCAGCTAGACAAGGTGGTAAAGCGAATCGTAGGTGGACGCTCTGCTTATTTGCTCGTTTCATCAGGCGCGGAAATCATTCGCCTCGACGTGTCAAAAATCGTCTACATGGAAAGCATCGAGCACCGAATATTGATCCATATGGAGCACGAAACCTTAACCATCTACAACACCTTAACGAAGCTGGAGGCGCTGGTGAAGCAACGCCATTTTGCCAGATGCAATAGTGGTTACTTGGTGAATCTCAGCCATGTGGAAAAGGTTGATAAAGAGATGGTCATCGTTTCAGGTATTAGTCTTCCGCTAAGCCGGTCTAAGAAAAAGAGCTTTATGACAGCACTTGCTGAATATATAGGAGGAGAGTACGCGTGATTTCAGAAATCTATTTAGAGATTCCGAGGATTTTCACTTCATTTGCAGAAATCATCGCATGTCTGATTTATATCCTGCCCCATAAAAAAAGACACGAGGGCTTTAAATACTACTTGACGCTCGTTCTTGGGCCAGTGGCAATCGTCGCAATCCAATTGATCAGTGGGTCACTACCGCTTATTTTTTGGTTGCCAGGCATGATCATGGCGATGCTGGCGATGTTTACTTATATCTGGCTGATGTGCGATGTGTCTATCTATGATGCTGGATTTTTGTTCGTAAGGGCATTTATATTAGCGGAGTTCGCGGCTGCACTTGAATGGCAGTTTTACTATTATCTGCTTTATGTCGGTATGCCGCATCAGTGGGTATTGGCAGTGACGGTGATGCTAGTGGTCTTTTCTGCGATATTTGCGCTTGCATACTGGATTGACGCGCGAAAAGTATTTAAGGATCGCCGATTGGGAGTGACCCCGAGGGAAGTGATCAACGCATTGATTATCGGCATGGCGACTTTCATGATCAATAACATCAATTTTGTCATCGATAACCCCTTTACGGTTAGTGCTGTACGGGCAAACTTGCTATACATCAGAACCCTCGTGGATTTTTGTGGCCTGTTGCTTTTATTTGCAGCTAACGAGCAACGAAGGGAAATGGCGCTTAATCATGAACTCAGTGCCATCAATGATATATTACACAAGCATTATGAACAGTACCAAGCCTCTAAAGACAACATCGATTTAATTAATCGAAAGTACCATGATTTGAAGCATCAAATCGCGCAGATAAGGCAGGAGAACGATCCTGTTAAACGCGATGCTTATCTGGAAGAAATCGACCGTGCCATAAGGGTGTATGAGTCACATTATGAAACAGGTAATAAGGTCATCGACACGATTTTGACGAATAAGAGTATCTATTGCCATGATAATGACATCAGTTTTAGCTGTGTGGTCAATGGAAAACTTTTAGACTTCATGTACGTGATGGATATCTGCTCTGTTTTTGGGAATGCCATCGACAATTGCATCGAAAGCGTGAAAAAGATTGAAGACAAAGAAAAACGTATAATTAGGGTAGCGGTGTTTGCGAAAAATGGATTCCTCATGATGCGATTTGAGAATTATTATGAGAATCCGCTTGTTTTTGTGGATGGATTGCCTATTACCACTAAATCGGATGGGAATTATCATGGCTATGGCATCAAGAGTATAAAAAAGACGATTGATGCCTATAATGGAAATCTCACCATCAATAGCGAAAATAATTGGTTCGTCATGAAAATACTCATGCCATTACCAGATGACTTACAGGAGGTTTAATGGTCGATTATTTAATTATCGGCAGCGGGCTTTATGGCGCGACCTTTGCCAGTGAAATGACCCGTTTAGGAAAAAGGTGTATCGTGTTAGAGAAGCGGTCCCATATCGGCGGAAATGCTTATACTGAAACGATTGAAGGCATACAAGTTCATCAGTATGGTGCCCATATTTTCCACACCAACGATGCGTGCGTCTGGACATTTGTGAATCGATTTGCTGCATTTAACCACTTTATCAACAGCCCAATGGCGAATTATAAAGGCACGCTTTATAATCTCCCTTTTAATATGAATACCTTTTATAAAATGTGGGGTGAACCGAGGCCGGCTGAGGTGCTAAAGATTTTGAACCATCAAAGGGCTGAAATCCAGCATGAACCACGAAATTTAGAGGAACAGGCCATCCGTTTGGTCGGCCGGGATGTCTATGAGGTTTTAATCAAAGGATATACCGAGAAGCAGTGGGGACGGTCTTGTGAGGCCCTGCCGCCATTTATCATCAATCGACTTCCAGTTAGACTTACCTATGATAATAATTATTTTTCAGACCGATATCAGGGCATCCCTGTGGGTGGTTATACGAAGCTCATACAAAAGATGCTAGAGGGTGTAGAAGTTCATTTGAACACGGATTATTTTGAGCGGCGTGCGTATTGGCAACAGAAAGCGAAAATGATCGTCTATACAGGCCCGATCGATGCGTATTTTGATTACTGCTATGGGCCACTTGCCTATCGAACCGTGCGATTTGAAACAGAGGTTTTGGATTTGGAGAACTATCAAGGCGTTGCTGTGGTCAATTTCACCGAGGCGGAGGTTCCCTTTACGCGAATCATCGAGCATAAGCATTTTGAATTCGGGACACAGGCTAAGACGGTTATTTCGAAAGAGTATAGCGAAGAGTGGCATCTAGGAATGGAACCGTATTATCCTGTCAATAATGAGGAGAACCAGCAGCTATTTACGCGTTACCAAGCATTAGCAAGCAATCAAGAATCGGTCATTTTTGGTGGACGATTAGCGGATTATCGCTATTATAATATGGATCAAGTGATTGCTAATGCGCTTGAATGCGTGCAAATGGAGAAGGAGAAGTGGGGCGTTTAAACCCCGCTTTTTGTATGGGATGAAACGCGTGCTACTTAAGAATTTTGAAACGTTACAATTTGTGGTGTAAAAATGACCGTTTACGTAATTAAAAGCACATCTTTTAACAATAATGATACGATAATTTTACATTGAAAGGAGATTCTCATGAATCTATTATCTGTGGTGGTTCCAGCCTATAATACAGAACGGTATCTCGAAAACTGTGTGAGAACACTTTTAGAGAGTGGGGATGGCATCGAAATTCTCATCGTCAATGATGGGTCAAAGGATGGCACAGCTAGCTTAGCGGAAAGCTTAAGAGCAGAGCGGCCGGAAGTGATTAGAGTCTTTCATCAAGAAAATGCAGGGCATGGTGGTGCAGTAAATACAGGCATTCAAAATGCAAATGGCGCGTTCATAAAAGTTGTAGACAGCGATGATTGGGTAAATCCTCAGGCGCTCCGTCAAGTGGTCGACCAGCTTAGAGCGTTCGAAAATGAAGGCACCAAGGTCGATATGGTGTTAGCCAACTTCATGTATGATAAGGTGGGCGAAACCCATAAGAAAATCATGCATTATCGTGGCGTTATTCCTCAGGATCGCATCATCACTTGGGAGGAAATGAAGCGTTTTTCTGCAGGGAAGTACATCCTGATGCACTCAGTGATTTATAGCAGGGACGTGCTTAAAAGGTGCCGATTAGAACTACCAAAGCATACCTTTTACGTGGATAATCTGTTTGTGTATCTTCCGATTCCTTATGTGGGTAGCCTCTATTACATGGACCTGTGTGTCTATCATTACTTCATCGGCAGGGAAGACCAATCGGTAAATGAGAAGAACATGATGCGCCGAATCGACCAACAGCTTAGGGTTAACCATCTGATGCTCTCTCATACCAAGCTAAAGGCGATTGATGGAAAGAAAAGAAAACAATACATGCTTCACTACCTGACGATCATTACCACGGTTTCGTCTATTTTGCTGTTAAAAATAGGCACGGAGGATGCGCTCCACGATAAACAATTATTATGGAAAGCGATAAAAGCTTACGATTATAGGGTTTATTTGAGGATGCGTTTAAGCTTAATGGGAACCTTAATCAATTTACCAGGGGTTATAGGTAGAAAAATCGCACTGTCAATTTATGAAATTGCCCGCCGTAGGGTTGGATTTAACTAGTTCCAATCACGCGTCGGTATAAAATTCGAAACAAGGAGGATGATTATGCCGACGAATCTCCGTGAATTGGTGGCTAAAATGACATTAATGGAGAAAGCATCGCTCATGTCAGGAGAAGATTTCTGGCGTACCAGAGGACTCTCGCGTTTGGGGATCCCACAAATGGCGTTTGCGGATGGTCCACACGGCCTGAGAAAGCAAGCGAGTGAGGGAGATCATCTGGGACTCGTGAAAGGTGTAGAAGCCACATGCTTTCCGACCTCTGCTACCATGGCTTGTAGCTGGGATTTGGCGTTAAGTGAGAAGCTAGGAATCGCACTTGGCAGAGAAGCCGCACACCATGGTGTCAATGTCGTTTTAGGACCAGGCCTCAACATCAAGAGAAATCCGTTATGTGGTCGAAACTTCGAGTATTTTAGCGAAGACCCTTATTTATCAGGAAAGCTTGCAGCAGCCTATACAAAAGGCATACAAAGCAATGGCGTGGGGGCTTGTTTAAAACATTTTGCAGTGAATAATCAAGAGACACTGAGAATGACCAATGATTCCATCGTGGATGAAAGAACGCTACGGGAAATTTATTTGACCGGGTTTGAAATCGCTGTTAAGGAGGCAAAACCCAAAGTGGTGATGTCTTCATATAATAAAGTCAACGGCACCTATGCACATGAAAACCATACGTTGCTAAGGAAGACCTTAGTGGATGAATGGGGGTTTAAAGGGATGGTGGTATCTGACTGGGGAGGTAGCAATGACGCGGTGGCCAGCGTTAAAGCGGGTGCGCATGTTGAAATGCCATCCACTGGAGCAGATAGCCTCCATCAAATCATCGATGCGGTGAAATCAGGGCAATTACAGGAATCGATACTTGATGAGCGCGTAGTGGAGTATTTAAGTGTACTCTTCGAAACCCAAATTGAAGAGAAGCCCACTGCTGAACTTGATGCACACCATCTTTTAGCACAACAGCTTGCAGAGGCCTCGATCGTTCTTTTGAAAAATGAAGATGCTCTTCCATTAAAGTCAAACGATCGTGTGGCAATTATCGGTGATTTTGCTAAGGTTCCACGCTACCAAGGTGCAGGCTCCAGTATGGTCAATCCTTATCGGCTTGATTCAACCTTAGCCTGTCTCCATGAGGCTGGGTTCCAACTGTTAGGTTATGCAGAGGGATATGAACGATCCGGCGCAGAAAATGCAACTAAACTTCATGAAGCGGTTGTGCTTGCAGAGAAAGCGGATGTCGCTGTTTTGTATATCGGACTTAGTGAAGTTTACGAGGTAGAGGGTCAGGACAGAGAGCATCTTAGAATTCCTGGGAACCAAGAAACGCTCCTTAAAGCGGTTTCAAAGGTGGCAAAGAAAACGGTAGTTGTCATCAGCAGTGGTTCTGTCATAGAGATGCCTTGGGTGGATGATTGTGACGCCATCTTGCATGGTCATTTATTAGGTCAAGCCGGTGCAAAAGCCATGCTGAAAGTCCTGACGGGTGTTACGAACCCAAGCGGAAAACTTACTGAAACCTATCCTGAAAGCTATGAATCCGTTCCTAACAAAGCGTATTATCCTGGATTAGAGCTTACGAGCGAGTACAGGGAAGGTCTTTATGTTGGGTACAGATATTATGAAAAACGCAATGTCCCTGTGAAATTCCCATTTGGCTATGGTTTAAGCTATACGACCTTTGAATATCGTGACCTTCAAATCTCACGTACGGGTGTCTCCTTCAGTCTTACCAACAGTGGTAACCGACCAGGGGCCGAGGTTTCGCAGCTCTATATCGGGAAGGCTCAAGAGCGCATTCACCGCCCTATTAAAGAGCTGAAGGGGTTTGCTAAAACGACCGTAGCACCAGGTGAAACCGTGCGCGTATCGATTCCCTTTGATGAATATAGCTTTAGATATTTTGATGTGGCGCAACAGGATTTCGCCGTCGAGACAGGTGAATATGAGATTTCTGTCGGAAGCTCATCACTTGATATACACCTTACAGGTCAGTGGTCTGTAACTGGTATTATGCCTAGTGCGGATGACGCGAACCGTTTAAAGCCTTATTTTGAAGGTCAAGTAGAAGCAATCGACGATAAGACCTTTGAATGCTTATATGGACATAAAAGACCGCCAGAGAGATGGGACCGTTCGATGGCATTAACCCTTAATGACTCGTTAGCCCAGATGGTTTATGCGAAAAGCTTGCTGGCCCGATTCGCCATTAAGATTCTGTTAGGTCTTCGCAACCGTTCAGTAAAAAAGGGAAAACCTGATCTGAATTTATTCTTTCTGTCCAACATGCCCTTTAGGGCGATCGCCAAGATGTCCAATGGCGCCTTTTCCATCGCGATGACGAAAAGTATGCTTATGATCGTAAACGGAAAATTTTTCAGAGGTGTCGGCAGCTTAGTAAAAGCATTCATAAGGTATAGGAAGAGAGGATTCAACCATGATTAATGCCATAAAAGGCTTTAAAGCAAGGCATGGTGAGCTTTATGAGTTCATCCTTTTCAACTTGCTTAGCAATATAGCAACCATCACCAACTTTATCGTCTTGAACCTAGGCAATTCTATTCTTTTCAGCAATCTAATGACGGTTCCATTTTCGTTCTGGATCTTTGATTATTCTGCTGAAAATGGCGGATTAGGTGGTTTTTTAGCGTTTCTCTTGAGTTTCTTTTGTGCACAAGCGGTTAACTTTATCGTTCAAAGAAACCTCGTGTTTAACTCGAACAACAAACTGGGTTCGGCGATTCCCATTTATCTATTAACGGTTATGATCGTCTATGTCATATGCCTGTATATTCCCACGATGACACTAAAGCCTTTATCAAATCTCGTGGGTAACTTTTGGGGGGTCAACCTCACAAATGCGCTCAATATTATCGTACAAGTGGTCATTATTTATCCTGTACTAAAGTTTGTGGTTATGAAGAAAGTGCCAGAAAAGCAATCTTAGGAGGAATCAAATGGAGAGTAAGTTAATGGGCAAGAGAAGCAAGACGCCGAAAGTCATCATGGCTTTGATTTTGGTGGTTGCCATCGTGGTAAATGTCGCCTTAGTGGTTTTTGAAGGACATGTAAACCTCTATTTAGGAAAAGGTGAAATGGTCATCACTAAAGCAGAAGGCTCTGAGGGCTGGAACAGCGATTATTATAAAATGGATTACGATAGCTCTAAATCACTTAATGAAGCCGCATCGTCGTTTGTTGAAAATATCACAGATGAGGGCTTTGTCCTCATGAAAAATAACGGATTATTACCATTAGCTGGATCTGAGAAGCTAACCTTGCTTGGCAGAGGGAGTGTGGATTCGGTTTATGGCGGTTCAGGATCGGGTTCATCTTCATCAGAAGGGCTAGTAGATTTGAAACTCGGTCTGACGAATGCTGGTTTTCAGGTAAATGAAACGGTATATTCGATTTTAACCCAGTACGCGTCATTTAAAATGGAACAGGGCATGTTCGGCCCAAAAAAGGTTTATGACCATCCGAAATCAGAGATCATCATGGATAACCCCGCAGAATCGACGTACATGATCGGCGAAATGCCAGTTACCGGATATACCCCTGAGGCCATTAGTAGCTTTGCTGCCTATGGAGACGCTGCCATCGTGACGATCAGCCGTCCTGCGGGCGAAGGCGGGGACTTGGCTCAGGACCTGAAGGGCTGGGATGATCATTACACTGAAGGTCAACATCAGCTTGAACTGAATCAAGATGAGCTTCAAACGCTTGCGCTTGCTAAGGAGAATTTTGACAATGTCATCGTATTAATCAACTCAAGTGCAGCGATGGAATTGGGCGCTTTACAAAACGATGACGCCATAGATGCCATCCTTTGGGTGGGATTCCCAGGCAAAACAGGGTTCAACTCAGTGGGTAAAATCCTTAACGGTTCCGTTAACCCATCGGGGCACACGGTTGATATCTATCCAGCTGATTTCACAAAGGATCCAACCTTTAATAACTTTGGACACTTCCAGTATGCAAATATCAATAGCAAAAATGCGATCGGCGATGCGACTTTTGTTCAATATGAAGAAGGCATTTATATCGGTTATCGTTACTATGAAACAGCAGCTGTAGAAGGCTTTATCAATTATGATGAAGCTGTGGTTTACCCTTTTGGTTACGGCCTCAGCTATACGAACTTCGATTGGAAAGTCGTGAACCAAACCATGGGCGACACTGAGGAAGCCATTACGGTTGATGTAGAGGTCACCAACACAGGCGAAGTCGCAGGAAAAGATGTGGTCCAGGTTTATTTCACAGCACCTTATACAAAGGGTGGCATTGAGAAATCATCTGTCGTTCTAGCGGATTTTGCAAAGACAAACCTATTAGCACCTGGGGAGTCGCAAGTGGTAACGCTCACATTCCCAGTTGAGGACATGGCATCTTACGATTATAAGGTTGAAAAAGCGTATGTACTTGAAGCAGGCGATTACGAGATTAAGGTTCAAAGTGATTCACACAACCTTAAAGCGGGTATTGAGCCGATTGTCTATACTGTAAAAAACACAGTGGTTTTCGATGGCAATAACCATCGTGCATCAGACCTTACAGAAGTCACTAACCAGTTCGATGATGTTTCCGCGATGTTTACAGATACAGCGACTGCTGGTTTTGCATTAAACCTGTCGAGAGCCGATTTTGCGGGAACCTTCCCGACGAGACCTGTTGCGTCAGATAAGGAAGCGAACGAAGCGATTATCGAAGGATTCCAACCTTATGTCGCTGCCGAGAATGAGGATCCAGAGGCGGTGATGCCGACGACTGGTGCCGATAATGGATTATCACTGATCGATCTAAGAGGAAAGGATTTTAATGATCCTGCTTGGGAAGCGCTTCTAGACCAAGTAAAAACAGATGAAATTTTGAATGTCGTCATGAATGGCGCTTATACAACTTTAGAAATGCCTTCAGTAACGAAACCGGTCACCATCGATATCGACGGCCCAGCTGGACTCAGCTCATTTATGGGTGCTGAAATCAAAGGTACTGCCTATCCATCGGAAGTGGTCATCGCTTCAACTTATAACACGACACTTGCCACCGAAATGGGCAGAATGGTGGGGAATGAGGCGTTAGATAAAGGCGTCAACGGTTGGTATGCACCAGCACTTAACGTTCACAGATCACCATTTGCTGGAAGAAATTTCGAGTACTATTCTGAAGATCCTATCGTAAGCGGTAAAATCACTGAAGCAGTCGTCGAGGGTGCCGCTGAAAAAGGCCTTTACACCTTTATCAAGCACTTCGCGCTAAATGATCAGGAAACGAACCGCGTCAACAATGGTGTGGCCACATGGGCTAATGAACAGGCAATCAGAGAAGTCTACTTAAAAGGGTTTGAAAAGGCAGTTAAGAATGCGACGACGACCATTAAGTTCATCGGAGATGAAAATGGAACCATGGTCGAAAGGGAAATGAAAGCTGCGACGGCGTTAATGAGTTCATTTAACCGCATCGGTAGCACCTGGACAGGCGGTAGTAAAGCGCTCTTAGAAAATGTCCTTAGGGATGAGTGGGGCTTCGAAGGCGTGGTCATTTCAGACTTTAACTTATATAACCACATGTATGCGAACCAAGGAATTGCGAATGGGACGGATTACTACATCACTTTTGCTTCCATGAAATCCATGGAAGACACGACCAGTGCAACTGCAGTTAGCAACTTGCGTAAAACATCGCATAGATTGCTTTATACCGTGGCTAACAGCAATGCCATGAATGGCATCGTGCCAGGAACGACGATTACCTTTAAAATGGCACCGTGGAAATTGGCACAAATCATCATCGATGTCTTACTCGCGGTTGTTCTTATCGCATGGTTCGTCGCATCAAACAGAAAAGGTAAGAAAAATGACGTTGCGTTATCGGTAAATCAAAAGTAAAATAGAGCATGACCTTACCTGATTTCTGGAGGATACAATGTTCAAAGTAGCTGTTTTAGACGATGATCATAGAGTGGTACAAGAATTGTGTTCGCATATTCATCGCTATCAGCAAGAAAATAAGGTCGCTATTTCGGTAGCGGCCTTTACTAAGAGTCTTGAGCTGATTTCAGATTATGAGCCGATCTATGACGTGCTATTGCTGGACATTGAAATGCCACACCTAAACGGCATGGAAGTGGCAAAAATCATTCGAAAGATGGATCCTTATGTGGTCATTGTATTCATCACCAATACTGCAAAGTATGCGATCAACGGCTATGAGGTCAGCGCATATGATTATATGATGAAGCCTGTGGAATACACGCATTTTTCCATCAAGTTTTCTTCTATTCTTGAAGCGTCTAAGAAAGCAAATGATTTGAGCCTCCTCGTACCAGTGGAAGATGGCTCTAGACATATTCGGACCAGCGAAATTCTCTATATAGAAGTTCGCGACCACTGGCTAAACATCGTCACGAAGGAGGGGATCTTCGGCATTCTGGGAAGCCTGAAGGAGATGGAGGAAAAGCTTAGTGCCCATGACTTTGTGCGGTGTAATAAAAGCTATCTCATCAACTTGCAGTATGTGACACGGTTAAAGTCGGATGTGGTCATCATCAACAACAATTATCAGCTAGAGGTGGCCAGATCGCGAAGAAAGGCGCTTCAGGAAGCTGTCGTCAATTATTATCATCACGTTAGTTGGTAACAAAAGGGAGCCATTCACTGATCTTAAATAAAGATGAGTGAAGGCTCCCTTTTTCACGGTTTTAATTTAATTCTCAGGTTTTTGATGGTTAAAGCTCCAGTTGACACCGAATTTGTCGGTGAGTGCACCATAAATCGCACCCCAGAATGTGTCCTGTAATGGCATGGTGATATTGGCACCCGCAGAGAGGCCTTCAAATATGCGTCTGATTTCTTCTTCGGTATCGATATTGAGGTTGATTTGAACATTCATTCCTGGTTGGTATTCGCCTTCCTCAGATGTGTCTGAGAAGTACATCAGGTCGTCGCCGAGAACAAGCTCAGCATGCATGACGCGATTAGCGATTTCGGCAGGAATCTCGGGCCCTTGTGAACCGTAACGCATGATTTCGCTTTGACTTCCACCGAGCACTTTATGGTAAAAATTGAATGCCTCTTCACAGTTGCCGTTGAAATAGAGATAAGGAACGACTTTCATAATAACTCCTTTCGGGTGATTCACCCCATCGTTTAGCGTGACTATGGTCATTTTACCCATAAATGAGAGCCGTAATCATCGCACTAATGAAACAATTAAATTAGGCTTAAACCCTGATGATGTCATTATTTTAACTTTTGTCACCATTCATCTCTGCCAAATTCGATGGTCTTTGTTTTGAAAAATGTTTGACTGCATGGTTTAATTTGGGCATGAGGAAAGCATCCTCGATGAAACTTTTATTCCAAGGGGGAAACTATGGAGAATGTTTTAAAGACGAGTGGATCGTCTAAAAGTGGCGTTCAAAGATTTGGTCGCTTCTTAAGTGGTATGGTAATGCCGAATATCGGCGCTTTTATCGCTTGGGGTATCATCACGGCATTATTTATTCCTACAGGCTGGACACCGAACGAGAGTTTATCGAAGCTCGTGGGTCCGATGATTATTTACTTGTTACCATTACTGATCGCTTATACGGGTGGTAAGCTCGTAGGCGGCGGAAGAGGCGCGGTTGTTGGTGCGGTTGCAGCGATGGGCGTTATCGTGGGCGTAGACATCCCGATGTTTATCGGCGCGATGATCATGGGTCCTTTAGGCGGCTTCGTTATTAAGAAATGGGATGACGCAGTAGAGGGCAAAATTCCAGCAGGGTTCGAAATGCTCGTATCTAACTTCTCAGCGGGTATCTTAGGGATGCTCGTAGCGCTCTTCGGCTTCGTGGCCATCGGTCCAGTCGTTGTGGCATTAAACAATGTTTTAAAGGTCGGTGTTGAAGGCATCGTTAATGCGGGTCTTCTTCCGTTAACGTCACTTTTCATCGAACCAGGTAAAATCCTATTCCTTAACAATGCCATGAACCATGGCGTTCTTGGACCTTTAGGAATCCAGCAAGCAACTGAAGCTGGAAAATCGATCTTCTTCTTACTCGAAACAAATCCAGGTCCAGGTCTCGGTATCCTGTTAGCTTACTGGGTATTTGCTAAGGGCATGGTTAAGCAATCGGCTCCTACATCGATCATCATCCACTTCTTAGGCGGTATTCATGAAATTTACTTCCCATATGTGTTGATGAGACCGATCTTAGTGCTTGCCGTTATCGCAGGTGGTATGAGTGGTGTGTTCACATTTGGATTACTTGATGCAGGCTTAATCGCTACACCATCACCAGGAAGTATCTTTGCACTTATGGCAATGGCACCTAAAGGTGGCTTATTACCAGTATTAGCAGGCGTTTTAGTCTCTACAGTGGTATCGTTCTTAGTCGCTTCGTTCTTTATCAAGGGTAAAGGTGGCGATGATGATTTAGATCAAGCAAGAGCAGCGGTATCTTCCATGAAGGCAGAAGCAAAAGGCCAAGTGAAAACATTTGTTAGAAAAATCGTCGTTGCTTGTGATGCTGGTATGGGTTCTTCAGCAATGGGCGCTACGACGCTTAGAAAAAAAGTTAAAAACGCTGGACTCGACATCGAAGTCGTCAACACTTCAATCGAAGATATTCCAGCGGATGCGGATATCGTCATCACTCACTTGAATCTGGCGGACCGTGCAAAAGCAAAAGTGGCTTCAGCAGAACTCATCACCATCGATCAATTCGTAGGTAATCCTATCTATGATAGCTTGGTGGAAAGATTAAAAAAATAATTAAACCCTAATCGCAGCAGTTAAGACAGCACTGGAGTTGTTGTAAGTCTTTCGAAGGATTTACAGCAACTCCTTTCAACATTTATGGGCTTATTCAGTTTTGGCACTAATAAATAATGACATTAACGAGCAACTTACCAGCGAAACATTTGAATTTTAAGGATATAATAATATTATATAAGTTATCTGAAAATTTGAATGATAAATACCGTCGCTAATTATTAGGGGGTTGCCATGAATTGCACGAAACGTATCATCGAAATCATAAGTGTGCTGGTAGGGCGTACTGATTATATTTCCGTCTCCGATGTGGCTGACCAGTTAAGCATCAGCAAAAGAACCATTTTCAGGGAAATGGATGTTGTGGAGGATGTCCTGACCCATTTTGGCATGAAGCTTGATAAGAAGACGCGTCTCGGTGTAAAGCTCATAGCAACTTCGAGTCAAATCGACGCTTTTAGAAAATTTGCAGAAAACTGTACGGACAATGGCCTTGATCAAGAAACAAGGCAAAAAAAATTGATTATCGAGCTCTTGAAGACGAGAGAGGCAAAGAAATTCTACTATTTTTCAAAGCTTTTCGATGTATCAGAGGCCACGATATCCTACGATATGGATAAGATTGAGCCTTGGTTTGATTCAAAGGGAATCAAACTCGTCAGAAAACCGGGATATGGTGTCTTTTTGGAAGGCACCGAAAAACAGTTCAGAAAAGCCATCGTCGATTTTTTATACCAAAACTATGATCATGAAGCCCTTCGAGACTTATTTAGCACGCAGGACGCCATAATGGGTGAGGTGCTCGATAAGAATACACTTATACAGGTAGGTGATATCCTCCAGGCTTTTGGAAGTGTGCTCATCAACCACCTCACAGAAAATGCCCATATGGGGCTTACCATACACCTCACCATCGCCATTCAAAGGGTTAAACGCGGTGAGGCCATCACCATGAAAGGCGAGTTATTACAGTCCTTAAAAAAGGATGAGCTCTTTAAGATCGCTTACGAAATCGGCGCTAAAATCGAATCCGATTTCAATATTCGGTTTCCTGAGGATGAGATCGGCTATATCACGATGCATTTGAAGGGATCGAAGCTCAAAACGGGTAGCATCACTGAATCTGACGGCGTATTAATTTCTAATTTTGAAATGACACGTCTGGCTTCTCGGATGGTTCAAAAATTCGATGCCCTCAGTGGGCTTAACCTAAAGCAAGACAACCAACTCCTAATCGGCTTGGTGACACATTTGAGGCCTGCGATTTCTCGAATTTCCATGGGACTCGAAATTAGAAACCCCTTACTTGAAAAAATTAAAGAAATGTATCCCGATATTTTCTCATTAACAAAGTTTGCTTCGGAGATCGTGGAAAGCCAATATGAAATTACACTTTCAGAAGGCGAGGTTGGCTACTTGGCCATGCATTTTGGCGCTTCCATGGAACGTAACCGACAGGAAGCACTCCAGCAACGAAAAGTACGCATAGGCGTCGTATGTGCCAGTGGCATAGGCACCTCGAGTCTTCTATTATCCAGACTCGAAAAGACCTTTCCGGATATGGAGTTGGTTTCTCAGCTCTCAAAGGAAGCGGTATTGGAAGGTGAGGCAGAAGACATGGGGTTGGAGCTTCTCATTTCTACGATACAACTTGAGAGTGAAGCCATTCCTGTGATACAGGTTAATCCCTTATTGTTAGGGACAGATATCGATAAAATCAGCAAACTCCTCCCGATGATCAAGAGCAAGCCACGTGTTTTTCAACGACCTGAGTCTGATGAGTCGTCGGAGCAAATTAAGCGGATTAGAGACATCACTGAAGTGATTCTCTCCATAGAAGAGCACTTTGAAATCGTCCGAATAGGTTCGATTGCTTCCATGAAAGCGCTTATCAAGACCATCGCTTCCCACATGTCAGATCGATTTGTAGATGCCGTTCTTTTGCAAAAGGAATTGCTGTATCGGGAGAAGCTGGGAAGTACACTTATTCACGGAGAGCAAACCATTATCGTTCATACGAAGACAAACGCTGTTCAGAAGGCCAAGCTCGCACTTTGGCGAATGGATCAACCCTTGAAGCATGATTCAGGTGAAACCGTCAAGCTGGCGATCGTCATGTTGATACCAGAAAATGCTTCTAAAGTCTCGATGGAGCTTATGGGACGCATCAGTAAGGCGTTGATCGAACAGGATGCCTTCTTAAACTTGTTGAAGTCCGGCGAATCTCCAGAGGTCATAAAGGCGATCAAGTCAATCCTTCATGCTTGGCTCAGACAGAATATTAAGCGAGGTGACGGTTATGAATTCTAGCGTTCAAACAGTCGGTCGTTTCCTTAGCCGCATGGTGATGCCTAACATTAGTGCGTTTATCGCATGGGGGATCATCACGACCCTTTTTCATAGCAACGGATGGTTTCCAAATGCGTCCATCAGTCAACTAATCGAACCCATGATATTTTATGCCCTACCGTTATTGATCGCCTATACAGGTGGCAAAGCGTTTGAAAGCAGTCGTGGTGGCGTTATGGCTGTGGTGGCGACACTTGGACTGATCGTCGGTTCGGATGTGCCCATGTTTTTAGGCGCGATGATCGTGGGACCCTTTTGCGGTTGGCTAGCCACCCGTATGGATCAACTCCTTAAGAATCGCATTCCCACAGGATTCGAAATGCTTAGTAATAATTTCTCTGCCGGTATATTAGGGGCGACTTTAGCGGTTATCGGTCTAAAAGTAATCGGTCCACTATTGGCTGGGCTTAACGCCATTATCGAAGTGGGCGTCGGCCAGGTCGTCGATTCGAATCTTCTGTTTTTAGCTTCCGTTTTCATAGAACCTGGGAAGGTGTTGTTTCTTAACAACGCCATGAATCATGGCATATTAGGACCGCTTGGCATCAATGAAGTCCTCGCTCAAGGAAAATCCATTTTCTTTCTACTGGAAACAAATCCAGGACCTGGGCTGGGAATCCTTCTGGCGTATTGGTTAATGGGCAAGGGCTCTGTCAAGCAATCTTCTCCAGCAGCGATGGTGATTCACTTGTTCGGCGGCATTCATGAAATCTATTTTCCGTATGTCCTCATGAATCCGTTCCTGTTTATCGCCGTTATTCTCGGAGGAATGGCGGGTATTTTAACGGGGCAGTTTTTTAATATCGGCTTAGTGGCAACGCCGTCGCCAGGTAGTCTGTTTGCGATACTGGCGCTTACCCATCGTGACGATTTCATCGGCGTACTATTAGCGATTCTCGTTTCCACAGTCGTCACCTTTACCATAGCTTCCCTGGATATACGCCGTAAGGCCGCTTTATTTGAAGAGGCCAATAAGAACCTGATAGAAGGCTATAAAGGAAATTACACACTAAGACGCATCACTTTTGCCTGTGATGCAGGCATGGGTTCCAGCGCTATGGGGAGCTCCATATTAACGAAGCTCATCAAGGAACACGGCATGGACGTTCCTGTTGAAAACTGCTCCATCGATGATATACCGCTTGATGCAGAAATCGTCGTCACATACACCGAGCTTACAAAGCATGCAAAAAAACGCGTCCCGAATGCACTTCACATCGGTCTTAAGGATTTCATGGACAAAAATGAATACATGGAACTGCTGGAGCTGATCAGGGATAAGTTTGAAATCATAAGGGAGGAAAAAATGATAAGTAAACCAAATGAAATTTTAATGAAAAGCAACATTATTATAAGCCGTCCATCCGTAACGATGGAGGAAGCCATCATCCATGTGGGAAATTTACTAAACCAAAGCGGATATGTTGAAAAGGGTTATATCGATGGCATGCTTGCACGAGAGCGTAAATTCAGTACGTATATCGGCAATGGCGTCGCGATACCACACGGCGAGAACGAGGTGAAAGATTTAATTAAAGCATCGGGCATCGCAGTGGTTCAATACCCGGATGGGGTTGATTTTGGAGAGGGTAAACTGGCAAAAATCGTCATCGGTATCGCTGGCCTTGGAAATGAGCATATTCAAATTTTAGCGAACATCGCTGAAGCCATCGAAGAAGAAGAGATTCTAGAGAAGCTTCACACCACACAAGACATCGAATGGATCCATCAGATCTTCTCAAGTGAGGAGAACGCTTGATGAATGTGCTTACGATAACCTTAAACCCAGCAGTTGACAAGACTTTAGAGGTTGAAGGCTTTCACGTCGGCGGACTTAATAAAGTCGTTGCCTCACGTGCGGATGCAGGCGGGAAGGGGATCAATGTCTCCAGAGTGCTGAAAAGCTTAGGGACAGATAGCTTGGCTACTGGACTGATAGGCGGTCGCACAGGTGACTTCATCATCGATGCCATCGACAAGCTCGGGATCGATAATGACTTTGTCCACCTGCCGCATGACACGAGAACCAATTTGAAGGTATTCGATCGCTTAACAAAAACCATCACGGAAATAAACGAACCAGGGCCTGAAGTGCAGGCCGATAAGTTTCAGTCGTTACTCGATAAAGTGTCGCTCCATTTAAGAAATGACATGCTGGTGATCTTATCCGGCAGTATCCCTGCTTCCGTGGGCGTAGATGCGTATTCAAGGCTTATTCAAATCATCGAGGCGCAAGGCGCATTAGCCGTTCTCGACGCTGATGGAGCCCCTTTTAAAGCGGCGATTAAGGCGGCACCGTTTATGATCAAGCCCAACAAGGACGAACTGATACGCTATTTCAACAGTGCCCTCGATACAGAGGAAGACCTTTTAGAAGCCATGAATCATTTCATTAGCTTAGGCGTAAAGCATGTATTCGTGACGCTTGGTAGTGAAGGGGCCTATTATCGTTCAGAGGGATGTGCTTATCGACTGAAGCCACTTAAAATCGAAGCGCATAGCTCGGTTGGTGCGGGAGATGCATTCGTCGGAGGCGTCGTTCATGCATTAAGCTGTGGGCTTGATGTTGAAACGATGCTACGATATGGCGTTGCTTCCAGTGCAGGCGCAGTGACCACTATCGGGACCAATCCTGCAAGTAAAGAATGGATTTTAAATCATATACGAAAAGTTGAGCTAATTAAACTTATGGGCTAGTTATGCGCATGGGTTAACAGGAGGATTAGATGAAAACGAGAGCCGTAAGAATGTATGGTCAAGACGACCTGAGATTAGAAGTGTTTGATTTACCAGAAATCAAAGAGGATGAAATATTAGTAAAAGTGGTATGCGATAGCGTTTGCATGTCTACGTATAAAGCATTAAAGCAAGGTGCCAACCATAAACGTGTACCTGACGATGTTCATGAAAAGCCTGTAATCGTCGGTCACGAGATGGCAGGTGAAATCGTAAAAGTCGGCGCGAAATATGAAGGCGAGTTCAAACCAGGTCAAAAGTTTTCACTCCAGCCTGCCCTTAACTATAAAGGGAGTCCATACGCTCCAGGTTACTCTTACCAATACTTCGGCGGAAATGCCACGTATAATGTCATCCCTCAAGAGGTCATGGAACTCGGCTGCTTACTTGTTTACGAAGGCGACAGCTACTTCGGGGCTTCATTAGGTGAACCGATGTCGTGTATCATCGGTGGCTTCCATGCAAATTATCACACGGTACCAGGTGCTTATCAGCATATCATGGGGACGAAAAAAGGCGGGAATCTCGTGGTGATGGGTGGCGCTGGTCCAATGGGCCTCGGCGCAGTGGATTACGCATTGGCCATCGAGGACAGACCGGCTATGATCGTGGTAACCGACATTAATGATGAGCGCCTCAGCCGCGCATCACAGTTCATCACGAAAGAACGTGCAAAGGCTGCCGGTGTAGAACTGCATTATGTGAACACAGCGGCTTATGAAGATCCTATCGCTGAGCTCATGCGCCTCACGGATGGCTATGGATATGATGACGTCTTCGTCTATGCACCAGTGGAGCAGTTGGTCCTTCAGGGAGACAAAATTTTAGCGAAGGACGGATGCATGAATTTCTTCGCAGGTCCGACAGACCACGGCTTCAGCGCAGCCATCAACTTGTATAACGTACACTATAGCAATACCCATATCATGGGCTCAACAGGTGGTAATACAGATGACCTGAAGGAAGCGCTGGAGATGTCGGCGAAAGGCTTAATCAATCCTTCTGTAATGCTGACGCACATCGGCGGCATGGATGCTGCGATTGACGCTATTAAGGATTTACCAAAAATTCCAGGTGGTAAAAAGCTCATTTACAACTTCATCGAAATGCCACTGACAGCCATCGATGACTTTGAACAGCTCGGAAAAACCGATGAACGTTTCAAACACCTTCACGAACTTGTAGTGAAGCATAGTGGCCTATGGAACACAGAAGCAGAAAACTATCTGCTTGAAAACTTTAGCGTTTAAAGAAGATTTAGATAGGGGACGAAAGACATGGAGAGATTTGAGGTCGTATTAACAAACGCGCATGGCTTACATGCAAGGCCAGCTGGCATGCTCGTACAAACCAGCGGAAAATTTAAAAGTGACATCAACATTCTAAAAGGCGAAATCAAAGCAAATGCGAAAAGCCTCTTAAGCATGATGAAGCTCGCAGCCTCAAAGGGCGATCAGCTTACTGTTGAAATTAACGGCGAAGATGCAGGTGATGCAGCGAAAGCATTAAAAGCACTATTTGATTCGTCATTTGGCGAGTAAGCATTTCGAAATTGATAAATAGTAAAAGGGATCAGATGGGCTTCGATGAGGAAGCGTGTCTGATCCCTTTTTGATGGGGTTACCTAGAAAAGCTTAGAGCGATAATTGGTTTGATAGCAACGTTTTTTGATATGCATTTGTGTGCGTGTAAAGCTCATGACGAAGTGGATTTTTTTGGCGAATTTTCATCGTATAGAGCATGTATGCAAACACGACAACATTAACGACCAACGAAATAATGCTGAGGGTCATTAAACGGGGCGCGTCGTAAATCGGAAAAATTTGAAAGGCTGTACTGGCTTGAAAATCAAGTGACAGTGAAAACATGGCATAAAGAGATAAAATTTGTGCACGATGCTGAAGCCAAGCGCCTCTTTTGAAGACAAATTCAGCAATCATAGCTGCGAGAAGGATTCCAAAGCCAGCGTACATCGACCGCGTAGAAATGCAGTTATAAACGTAGGTAAAGTTCCATATGGTGTATCCGATGATATAGAGCCATGTCATATCTGGCCAAATCATGTCTCGGCTTTTATCATTAGAGACCCTAACACCGACGAAGCCGCTTAAAGTGATGATAGTGAGAATACCCGCGATAGCATTTAGAATATTCCAAGGTCCTCCTAATATCTCGCTACCGCCAGCATCAACCGTTAAAGTTTGATAAGTCATAAACACCTGAAGTTCGCGATAGACGGCTTCTGCAATATTTAGCGAAAGAATTGATGCGGGAAAGACCATCGCGAATTTTGATTGTCCAAGTTTAGTGAATCGGATTAGCATGAATCCGTACACACCTGCTAAGGCAGAAACGACTTTGACCCATCCGAACCAGGTCTTTCCAGTAGGTGAACCTAAATAACCGTTGCCTACTGCAAATGCTAATACGAGTGGAAGAACACAGAAAAATAGAAGCGACATTGTTTTTGAACGCCTTGAAATTTCGTTTAGAATCAAAAATGTAACGATGAATAGCAATAAAGAAAATGCTGAGGTGAAGGTTATATTTTCATATAAGAATCCCATAAAATCTCCTTTCGCTAACAAGCGACGATTTCTTTGATGTTGAATTCACGGCCGGTGAGCAATGTTGAATGTTCAAAATGACAATTTGGACATATCCTTCTGTGCTCTACAAGGTTGAACTGCTCATGGCAGCTGTTACAAGCCGCCATGGCAGGTACGATGATGATTTCCAGTTTGGTATGTGCATAGGGGGTATCGTTCACCGCGGCGGGGAAGCAGGACTCAAGAAACTTAGGGACGGCTGATGAAAGCTGACCCACCTCGAGTACAATCTTTTCCACCTGTGAAAGTTCGTTTTCGGCGACGAATCGGTCGACAATTTTTATGATTTCAAAGACGATGCCAAGCTCGTGCATCTGTTCCTCCTCTAGAATAATGGCTATCTCTTTTCAGAGAAGGGATTGATCTTATTCAGTGTGATTTTCGCTTTGCGCTTCAATGCTGTTTTCATCACGTGCTTTGGTAGGGCATCGATCTCAAAGCCCTTTACATCATAGACACGCTCAAGCTTGATGGCATCAAATTTACATCTGAGGGTACACGCGCCACAACCGACACAAAGATAGGAATCAACCTTAGTTGCGCCGCAGCCGAGGCAGCGTGAAGTTTCCTTCGCGATTTGCTCTTCCGTTAGAATCCCTCTGAGGTCTTTAAAGGTGGATTTTGAGAGTTTGCCATCTATCGGGTTCAGACGTTGTCTTTCCGTTCCGTCGTAATCTATCGCTTCAGCCAGGTTCTCTTTGCTTAGCATTTTGTAGGCGTGCATGTCTCTACCAAACAGAAGGGATTGGCCCTTTTGAACAAATCGGTGGATGGAGACGGCTGCTTCCTTTCCTGCTGCGATGGCATCGATGGCAAGTCTAGGCCCGCTCGCGACATCGCCCCCAGCAAAGATATCTGCTTTTGAGGATTGTAGGGTAATGGGATTGACCTCGATGGTGTTTCTAGGCGTGAGATTAACACCTTCACCTGCTAATAAGGACCCGTAATCGTAGGTTTGGCCGACACTGAGAATCACATAATCGCATAGGACCACCATTCTGTTTGCATGATCAAACTGTGGTGAGAATCTTCCGTTTGAGTCTACTGTGGAGACGCATTTTGTAAACTCCACGCCTGTTACACGACCATTTTCAGTGATGATACGCGTAGGTCCCCAACCGTTCTCGATGCCAATTTCTTCTTCAAGGGCTTCGTGAACCTCTTCTTTATGGGCTGGCATGCCTTCTCTGGATTCTAAGCAATAGAGCTCGGTTTGAATGACACCGGAAAGTCTCGCAGCACTTCTCGCCACATCGATGGCCACGTTTCCACCGCCGATGACGACGACTCTTCCGCCGACTGCGCTTTGTTTTCCGAGGTTGAGGTCTCTTAAGAAATCAACACCACTTAAAACCTCAGGCGTATTTTCGCCCTCTATGCCGAGTTTTCGTCCAGCCTGTGCACCAATCGCTACATAAAATGCGTTGAAGCCTTGCTTTCTTAGGTCTTCGAGGGTAAGGTCCTTACCGATTTCTACTCCAGTGACGAACTTGACACCCATTTCTTTGATGACTTCGATTTCAGCATTTAGTACGTCTTTTTCCAGACGGTAGGATGGAATGCCTAAGGTAAGCATGCCGCCTAGCTTTTGTTCCTTTTCAAACACGGTGATGTCGTAGCCATCCAGTGCGAGATCATAGGCACAGGTCAGACCGGATGGTCCTGATCCGATAATGGCGATTTTTTTATCGCTGTAGTCATGGCGTTTCGCAGGAATAAAGCGACTTGCCTGCTCTAAATCCTTTTCGGCGATGAATTTCTTAATATCGTCTACAGCAACCGCTTCATCGATGTCGCCTCTGGTGCAGTCCTCTTCACAGAGGCGTGGACAAATACGGCCGCAGACAGCAGGCAGTGGATTGTGTTTTTTGATCAGCTCAAGCGCCTCGATGTATTTTCCTTGTGAAGCCAGCTTGATGTAGCCCTGAACAGGGATATGGGCAGGACAGTTAGTAATGCATGGCGCTGTGCCTGAATCGAGGGCGTTCTTACGATTGATACGGTAATCGCTGTTCCACTTTTCTTCTGGCCACTCCGTATTTCGAGGTGTGGCTTTGATGATGGTTTCATCGATTGGCGTCTTGGTGCATAGCTTTTGGCCAAGTCTGAGAGCGTTGGTCGGACAGACGTCCACGCATTCGCCACAGGCGACGCACTTGCTCTCATCGATGACAGATTTATAGTTGGACCGGACGATGTCGTTATTGATAAACTCGTTTGCAAGGCGCATGGCGTAGCAGCCACAGCCACAGCAGTTACAAATGGCGTGTGTATGACCAGGCGTGTCCAGGTTAGGGACAGAGTGCATGAGGCCGTTATCTTCGGCGCGTTTGATGATTTCAAAGGCCTCATCTCTGGTGATTTCGCGACCTCTCCCTGTTTTGATGTAGTACTCCGCCGCGTGGTCCAGCTGGATACACATCTCCTCCTTGAGGTGTCCACAGCCTTCGTCCATGGCCTCCCTAGAGGTTCTGCAGGAACAGTCTGATACGGAGAAAATGGAGGCTTCATTTAAATGATAGGAGACCTCCTCGTAGCTGAGATGCTTCGATTCCCCATCAAGCGCTCTTTCGATGGGAAGCACACGCATTGGACCAGCACCGATAGGCATGATGCCCGCAGCCATAGGGCCTTTTTTGCTACCGAAGTAGTAAAACGCTTCTGCCACCTGTGGGTATTTTGCAACCAGTTCCTTATTATTGTTGATCATCTCCAGGTGGCCAGGTACGAAGATGTCTTGCCAATACATATCGACGCCATCCACGGTATTGACGAAGGCGACACCCGCCCAAGCGATATAATCGAGGGCTTCCTTCACCTTCTCATAGGGTTCTCCGGAAGCTTTCGCCACGTCATCTGCGCTACGTTTCTCACGAAATGCCAAGTGCATGGCGATTTTTGCTTGGTAATCATCCATGATTGGGTCCAGTGCATAATACTCTGGTCCGAATGGAATCGCTTCACGACTGGTGCCTGCTTTGGTACGTCCTATTTTATTCGCCAGGTCCACGATGCTTTGACGATAGGGTCTACCCTCCACATCCGCCCAGGTCAATGCGAAATTGAAATTCTTCGATTTGTTGAAGTTGGTTTTTTCAGGTTGCTTCGCCATATTGAATCCTCTCCTTATGCGTTATGATGACTGGTTTTTCCAGTTGTTTACTTCAGTCTGGAGCCAGTTTGTCCACCGATCAAGCCCTTCGCCTGTTTTCGCAGATATCGGGATAATCTCGATTTTAGGATTGATTTTTTTAACGCGCTCCACTACTGCTTCGTAATTGAAATCGAAATAGGGGAGGGTGTCGATTTTATTGATGAGCAGGACGTCGATGACGCTGAACATCAGCGGGTATTTAAGTGGCTTATCGTCTCCCTCTGGAACGCTGAGAATCGCTGCACTTTTGCAAGCACCAGTATCGAACTCCGCAGGGCAAACGAGGTTGCCGACGTTTTCTAAAATGACGAGATCTAGTCCTTCGTGCTCAAGTTCGTTTAGCCCCTGCTTCGTCATGTCCGCATCGAGGTGGCACATACCGCCGGTATGGAGCTGAATGACCTTTACACCCGTTTCAGAAATCGTCCTCGCATCCACGTCAGAGTCGATGTCTGCCTCCATCACACCGATATTTAGCACATCCTTTAGCGAATGCATGGTCTTCACCAATGTGGTGGTTTTACCTGAGCCGGGGGAGGACATGAGGTTTAGTAAGAACGTTTTGTCACTTTTAAGCTGCATCCTGAGAAGATCAGCCTGTTTGTTATTATCCTCGAAAATACTTTCCTTCACTTCAATCACTTTAAAGGGTTTCACGTCTTCCTCCTTATTGCAGATGTTAAAATTGTTATTATATTGTCAATATAATTGTATGGTGTTAGAAACAATAAGTCAAAATTGTGAAAGCATTATAAATGCCAACTTTCATGGAAAACACTTTCGAGATAAGTTTACACTCTGTTGATGAAAAGGTGTCTGAAAATAAAGAAAATCCAGTCGACTCACGCAAATGCATGTGTCAACTGGACTTGAAAGTAAAATTAATTAGAAAAAATCACTGACTAAGGACTCGGAAAAACGGATACAATTTTCAAGTGATAGTGCACTGAGGCATTCTCCTGCTAAAAACAAGCCATTTTTACCCTGTAACGCCTCTATTCTCTGGAAAAATCCATTCTGAAGCTGGTCGCTGTCCACATGGGGAGAATGTCGCCAGCGCTTCATTTGGTAGATTCGTGGCGCATTAACGCCGAGTGCCACCAAATCCTCCATCACCAGTCGTGTCGTCGTCTGGGGGTTACCATCTGGGGCATCATAAGCATAAGCGATGACCAGCGCTTCTTTCGAAGTCACCTCCCAGCGCGTATCAAACAACGTGATGTGGCCTCTTCGCTCGGGTTTTAGGTTATCCAGAAGGCATCCCACACCGGAAGGGATGTTCTCGGCACAAATGGCGTAGACATTAAACGATTCCACCTTGATTTGATTTAGCATTTTGCTTAATGCCGAATCAAAGCAAGCAAAATGTGAAACTTCATCAAGTGGAGCAGCGATGATGACTTGGTCATAAAGCGCGGATTCAAAAGCTGTCGTAAGCTGCCACTGCTGGTTTTCGAGCCGCTTTAAATCGGTCACCGCTTGACCCAATCTAACGTCCTTCACCGATTGTCCCAGTTTTTGTACCAATGTTATAGCGCCGCTTTTCCATGTCACAAAATCAGGCATTTCCATGAAGGTCATAAGATTATCATAATTTAGCACCCTTAGGACAAAGAGCGCTGGGATCAGGGATAGTTCTCCTAATCCAAAAATAGTATAATAATGAATAATGACTTTTTTTAAGACAGTAAATTCATGGTAATCACACCACTGTGAAAAGGGTAGCATCAAAGGGGGTTCTACATACTGGATTCGAGGTGCGTTCAGCGCGGTGTACTCAGCAAGCACCTCGGGAAGTCTCTCCATTTCAACTCGGAAATCACTCAGTAAGGATTTGGGGAGCTGTATGGTTTTTTCCCCATTCGCCGAGTAGTTTACCCGGGATAGTTTAGGGCCGTCGCCTTTAATGCCAAGTCGCTTCATCAATGCTTTTAAGCGTTCTTGCGAAGGGAGGCCGAAGATAGTCCCCAGCTCATAGGATTTGCCTGCGTATTGGATCGAGTGAATTTTCCCGCCTAGCGTATGATGTTTCTCATATAGCGTAATCTCTTGATAGCCTTTAGCCCTGAGTTGTTCAGCGATGACGAGGCCTGAAATGCCCCCGCCGATAATGGCGATTTTACTAGTCTTCATGGGGATCACCTTTGTTGGATGCATCGATGATGGCTAATAGCCATAGTGGCAAGGTTTCGAGGTCGGCATGATTTTCCACCGCTTTGTTTAGAACGACCTTTGCGGGTGTTAATCCCTTATAGGGGCCATCCTTTATTCGTGTGAAAAAGTTGTATTGTCTTAAGTGACCTTGAAGTAAGCGTTCAACTGAAGTAAGGGAGTTGAAGTGACCGAGAGCCACTTGTTTCTCGTAAAATGCGTTCATGAGCTCATCGTAATATTGATTTAGGTCAGAAAATAATTCATCGTGCGCATCGGGGATGAAATGGTGCATCATGCCATACTGCGTCGTCAGCTGTTCGAGTTTGCGTCCTTTTAAATACTGAGGCGTATACGCTGTGTCCTTCTCGGTAATGATCGTATCAATGGATAACTTGAATGTTTTCATCAGATAGACAAGTTTTTGCTCAAAATAATGCCAGACATCGATTTCGGTTTTGCTCCCATATAATTTGACAAATGCCCATCTTGAAGCGGCATCAAACAGAATATGTTGATAAATTCGACCAACACCATCAAAGTTGCCGATATAATCGATTCTTTGGAGAAGTAGATAGCCAGGGTATTTCTCCCGGGCATCAAGCAAATGTGCATAGGAGGATGGACTCGATTTTCTTTTTTTACTCTTATGACGTGGATCCTTTGCATACTCCATACGATCTTTTCGTTTGGTCAAATCATGGCGTTTTAAAACGTTAAAAATACCGGTCTCGCCGATGTGGATGCCTTCAGATTTTAAGGCGTAGTAGATGCGTTTAGGACCATCCTCTGGAAACTCAGCCACGTGAAATAAAATTTCTTTTTCGATGGCCTTGCCTACCTTATTAGGCATTTTAGGCGGCTTTGAAGGTGCTTGCTCAAGTCCATCCATTCCAGAGGTTCGATAGGCCTTTAACCATTTATAAAAAGAGGTCCGAGAAACACCGTATAATGCACAGGTCAGGGTGACGTCTTTGTGCATCATGGCATGCTTTATAATCATAAATTTGGTGTAGGCACTAAACTTCTCGACCATAGGGTAATCTCCAAGTGAAAGGGTTAATTAATAATATTTTAACATACTAAAGGATGACAAACAATTAGAAGGAGGCCGAGGATGAAGCTAACTGTGCTCGTGGATAACCACACATTGATTGACCGGTATTTTAAAGGAGAACCAGGGGTGAGTTATTATATTGAAGTGGCAGATAAAAGAATTCTATTTGATTTAGGATATAGTGATTTGTTTCTGGAAAATGGACGTAAATTAGGGGTTCAGTTTGAAGCGCTGGATGCTGTCGTGATTAGCCATAGCCACCTTGACCATACTTGGGGAATGGAGCCGCTTGTAAAGCACTTTAATGAACGGTTGATGGAAGGACTTCATTATAAACGTCCGACCTTAATCGCGCATCCGGAAATCTTTAGGCCGCGTTCCTTTAATGGAAGAGATGAATTTGGCATGAATATCAGTTCCGATACCGTATTCAAATACCTTGAAGATGGATTGTCCAAGTCTCCGGTATGGATTACAGATAAACTCGTCTTTTTAGGCGAAATACCCAGAGAAAATGACTTTGAAGCTTTATCGGCTATCGGTGACATCGTCGTCTCAGGAAAGCAAGTACCGGATTTTAGCATCGATGACAGTGCGCTTTGTTATATGGCTAATGACGGACTCGTCATTATTACAGGGTGCTCGCACTCGGGAATCTGTAACATCATCGAATACGCAAAGAAGGTCTGTCATGAAAATCGCATTTTGGATATCATCGGAGGATTTCACCTGCTTGATCCTGAAGCGAAACAACTGGAGGAAACCGTTCATTATTTATCCAAACAGTCCGTCGCGTTCCTACACGCTTGTCACTGTACGGACCTACGATCTAAGATCGCCCTTTCCACTGTGGTGGCACTAAAAGAGGTGGGCGTCGGCTTAAAATTAGTTTACTAAGGCTGTTTTTTTAATTGAGAGATATTGTCAAATCGGGGTATAAGCATCCCATAAGTTGAAATTATTTTTAGAGAGAAGAAAGCAGGTGAGGAAATGAAATTTACACCGATTACAGTTAAAACAGTGGTTAAAGGTGATTTGGATTTGGTATGGAGATGCTTTACTGAACCTGAACACGTGATGAAATGGAACTTCGCTTCCGAGGATTGGCATTGTCCAGAGGCAAAAAATGATTTAAGGGCAGGCGGCAGTTTTTGCTATAAGATGGCAGCGAAAGATGGCAGCTTTTCGTTCGACTTTGAAGGGGTTTATGAAGAGGTGGTCATGCATGAGAAGATCGCGTATGCATTAGGTGATGAACGTCGTGTTAAAATCGAGTTCATCCCTCATGGCGATTCGGTAGAGCTGATAGAAATCTTTGATGCAGAGGGCGAAAACAGCCTCGATATGCAGCGTGATGGCTGGCAATCGATTCTCAATAATTTTAAAAGGCATGTGGAAAAAAAACATGTGAATCGCCATAAAATCGTCACACATCTTTGGTTTGATAAAGAGGCAGGGGATGCGGCCGAGCTTTATCTGAGCGTTTTTGAGAACTCCCGGTTAATCGATCGAACAGAACTTAGTGGAACACCATCGGGTACTGTTGAATCATTTACGCTTCAGATTGAGGATCATCGCATCATGCTTTTATCTGCCGGGCCATACGTCAAGGTTAATCCATCGATTTCCTTTATGGTCAGTAGCGCGGACGAGGAAGAAATCAAGCATTTCTGGAACCGTCTATCAGAGGGCGGGAATGTGTTAATGCCATTTGACACCTATCCTTTTAGTCCTTTGTATGGTTGGGTAGAAGACCGTTTTGGTGTTTCTTGGCAGCTCATGTGGGTAAAGGATGGACCGATTGCTGCGAAAATCAAGCCTGCGCTTATGTTTGTAGGAGAGAATGCTGGGCATGCAGAAGAGGCGATTCGCTTTTATACTGAAACTTTTAAACATGCGCGGATCAACGCTGTTTCGAGGTATGGTGATGGCATGGAACCGAATACACCCGAAATGCTCAATTATGCGGATTTTGTTTTGGAAGGCCAACACTTTTCTGCGATGGACAGTGCTTATGAGCATGATTTTTACTTTAATGATGCAATCTCCATTATCGTTAATTGTGAGTCACAGGAAGAAATCGATTACTACTGGGAGAAGCTTTCTGCTGTTCCAGAGTCAGAGCAATGTGGCTGGATTAAGGATCGATATGGCTTATCATGGCAAATCACACCTGACCGTATGAACGATATGATGCGTGAAGGAAGTCCGGAAGCGCTTAAACGCGTAACAGAAGCGTTTTTGAAAATGAAAAAATTTGATTTGGCTACACTTGAAGCAGCTTATAGAGGCGAATAAAGTGGTGTCATAAAGAGGGGTACCCATGAAAAAGAAGTGGCAAAAAAAACTTAAAAACTACACGGGTCTTGCCATGCTAGCGACAGGTGCTGTAGCGTACGGCATAAGTGATTATTTCTTTCGGACTGCAGTCTTGCGAAACAATCAAACGCCGATTAAGGAAAGTAAAGCGCCTATAAATTCTGTTTCTGACAAATCGGGCGTCAAATGGCTTGAAGAGGTTGGCTATGACGTATGGCAAATTCAATCGGAAGACGGTCTGGCTTTAAGGGGATACTATATACCGGCGCGTGAAAAAACGGAAAAAACGGTGATTTTAGCCCATGGTTATAGCGTCGATGCCACTTGGATGAGCGACCTGGCAAAAGCCTACCATGAAAGCTTCGGTTTTAATGTTTTAATGCCAGATGCTAGAGCACATGGTATGAGCGAAGGAAAATACATCGGTTTTGGATGGATGGAGCGCATCGACTACCAGCTTTGGATTCAAAGGGTTATTTCGAATGGAGCGGGTGATGCGCGCATCGTATTACACGGGGTTTCTATGGGGGCTGCAACTGTCATGATGACCAGTGGAGAAGTATTGCCCTCGCAGGTAAAAGCGGTCATCGCCGATTGTGGGTATACTTCGGCCTACGAGCAACTTAAATACCGCTATCAAGTGGAATACGCTTTCCCAGATTGGATTGCACTTCCAGGCACAAACCTTTTAACGAAATGGCGCCTGGGATATGATTTTACCGAGGCATCCACCATCAAGCAAGTGAAAAAAAACCGCCTCCCCATGATGTTTATTCATGGAGAAGCGGATACTTACGTGCCATATAAGATGGTCTTCGCGCTTTACGACGCTTGTCACACACCTAAAGTGCTTTATACAGTACCTGGTGCGGGTCACGCAAAAGCCTTTGAGACGGCGCCTGAAAGCTACATGCTACAGGTTAAACAGTTTCTGGAAGGCCGTTTATAACCGGCTGACGTGCGCTCTTAAAGAAGTCGTTTGAGTTTATAAGCACCTGAAGGGGAAACCTCGAGAATTGCTGGATTTACCCAAGTGTAGTGTGTGGTTGTACTTTTGCCAGAAGAGAAAAGTGTAAACAATTTGCCATCAAAGTGACTTCTAAGTCCATCCTCTACAACCTCATGTCCTCTAAATAGCTTTTCGATTCCAAATCGCTTCGCATAGGCGTAAAAGTCATCCTCAGTAAAGTAAAAGCGCTTCATATGCCTTTTCAGATCGCCTTCACCGCGATAAGGGTCTGCCCATAGGAGGTTTTCCAGAATCGTCGCACCAGCATTATCGCGTTCAGGATAAGTGGTTAATGCTGACAGTGATTTTAGATGGTTGAACGGCTCGGCGGGTGCTTCGGCAGGCTTCGGAATGCCGCCGTGAACACATTCGTATACCCCGAGGTCAGTGTTTAGAAAGGCGATATAGGGAAGGGCATCAAAAAGTTTAAAATACGCGGATAACACTTCCTTTGAAAGGGAAGTGTTTTTTCTTATTAGCGATTGAAGGTAGGTCGGGAAGTAATCCATGGGATCATCATTTTCGGGAATTCTATAGGGAAGTTTAATGGTATCGTCAGGTAACAGGATACCACCATCGTGATTGCCACGAAGGAGGTGGACTGTATCAGGAAACATGGTTTTTAATGTCAGTAGCATTTCTAGCGTTTTAAGATGATTTAAACCGCGATCCACATAGTCGCCTAAAAAGACCATATGAAAACGCTCTTTTCTCTCCAATCGATTAAAGAAATCAGTGGCTCTTAAAATGTGGTCGAGCGATTGATCATCGGAGTGAAGATCTCCTATAAGATAAATCAGGTCGTAATCGTTTAATATGAGGATACCATCGCTGGATTTTCCGTTTTCAAGGTCTTCTATGATGCCTCTTATAGAAAGGTGTTTGGCGAGCTTGTGCTGGTTAAACTCACTATGTTCTTTCTTTAACAGGTCGATGACGGTTTGTGTTAGCTTTATGTGATGTTCTCCAAGTGCTGTTAGGTCGCTTTCGAAAATATTTGATGCGTCAAGTGTGCGCCAGTTGTTTTCAATCGAAAGAAAATAGGCTGTTTCAAGTGACGTGGTCGTTTTCATGAGTAATGAACCTCTGCTTTCATTTTGATACTACTAGTTTACCACAAAAAATAAAAAAAGCGCTGGAATCCAGCGCTTAGTTACTATCTTACGATTGTAATGTTTTCTGCTTGTGGGCCTTTAGGACCTTGAGCAACTGTGTAGCTAACTTTTTGACCTTCGTCTAAAGTTTTGAAACCGTCAACGTTGATTTGTGAGAAGTGAGCAAATACATCTTTGCCGTCATCTCCTGTAATAAAACCAAAGCCTTTTTCTGAGTTAAACCATTTTACTGTACCATTCATCATGATGTGTACCTCCTAATATTTTTGATCTTTAAACCTGCTCAAACCTTGATACATTTTATTAGGATGATACCATCTTCTAAAACATGTTCATAAGTTTTCATCATAGAATTTAAACAACTTCCTTAAGATACCATAGAAGCAATAGCACTGTCAATAGATATTACGAAATTTAAATATATAAAACAGAAATAGTCAGAAGGAACAATAAATGATATCTTAAATTATAGACATCGTAAAGGGGGAATTGGTTTGAACAATCTTTATCAGTACACAAAAAAAGAAGGCCTGAATGACGCAATTTGTGATGAAATTAAAGAACTTGAACGCATCTGCATGTCACACGAGCCTATCGCATTTAAATTGGAACTCGATTATAAGCTGGCTTATGCTAAAGAACATTCAAATGATCTTAAGGACATGAATGAGTTTTTATGTTATGAAGCGTCAAAACTGGTTGGTTATATAGGTATTTGCGCTTTTGGTGGCGGGGAGCTGGAAATAAATGGCATGGTTCACCCTGAACATCGACGCAAAGGGGTATTCAGCCATCTGTTTAATGAACTGTGTGAGGAAGTAAAAAGTCGTTCTAGCCATACGATGCTGCTGCTAAGTGACAGGCGATCGGAAGCTGGAATAGCCTTTATTAAGAAGTTAGGCGCAACTTATTTCAACACGGAATACGAAATGTCATGTGATCTGAAGAATAGAAAAAAGATGTTGCCAGCAGAAGGTTTTAGTCTGCGTAGAGCGGTAAAGTCGGATGCTGTGGAGATTCAGTCACAAAATACGCTGTATTTTGGTGATGAAGACATCGTAATCGAAATCGACGTTGAAGAGGAAGAGAGACTGGGTTCATACATGTATCTGGCTGAATACCAGGGAGAAGTCGTGGGCAAGGTTAATCTACAGGTATCAGGAAATTCTGGTGGACTCTACGGACTGGGGATCAAGCCAGCGTTTCGGGGAAAAGGGTTCGGGAAATCACTCCTGGTTACCGCTATGGAGGAAATCGAAAAATTTGGATGTGACCGCGCATTTTTACAGGTTTCTGCCACGAATGACACCGCATTAGGTCTTTATCTCGACAGCGGATTTATACAGCAATACGTAATGGATTACTACCGATTGTCAACCTGTGAATAATTACGGGTTGACAATCGGTAGTTTTAATTTTATACTGGATTTGAAATTTACATTAAAAGGAGCCTTATATGAAATTCACCACGAGAGATTTGACACTGATTCCTATTTTTACTGCTTTGATGATTGTTGGTGCAAAGGTAAGTATCCCACTCGCAGCAGTACCTGTAACCTTCCAGCTCTTCTTCGCAATACTCGCGGGGCTTTTATTAGGTGCCCGCAACGGTTTAATGTCACAACTATTATACGTATTCATGGGACTGGTTGGATTACCAGTGTTTTCATATGGTGGAGGTTTTCAGTATGTTTTTAATCCGACCTTTGGCTACATTCTCGGATTTGCAGGCTGTGCCTTTATCGTAGGTGCTCTAACTCAAAAAATAAGTCAGATGACCTTCGTTAAGCTCACCGCGATTGCTTCTGTTGGATTTGTGTTTACGTATTTGTTTGGTAACGTGTATTTTTATGCAATTAAAAACCTATACCTTGCTAGCCCGATCGGTCTGATGGACGTTTTTAAAATCATGATGCCTTATGCTATCAAGGACTTGATTTTAATGCTGGTAGCGGTTTCCATTTCTGTGGCTGTTCTCCCGAGATTGCGTGCATCTAAAGCAATTTCATGATTTAAAACGCAAACTTATGGTATAATTACTCATACGATACACGATGAGGTGGTTATATGTTTGGGAGAAAGAAGCAAGAGGCGACGATAGAACCCACGGCAGAAGTAGATAAGAAATTGGATTTCACAACTATGAATACGATGAACGACACGCAGCTCCATTCCGAATATTTGGGCAGGGTGAACGAGGTTTTAAAGTACGTCACCAGTCTTGACTATGTAAAAGATATGCTATTAGGCGTTAACAGACAGACTGAGCTGATTGAAAATGTGGCCTCCAGTAGTGAGGAGATGACGGCTTCGATTGAAGACATTTCGAATTATGTGCTTGATTCCACTGAAAAGACACACCGATCGATTAACACGGCGAAACAAACGATCGCCAGTATTGATGTGTCTTTTGAAGAAATCGTAAAGAGCTTTGATGAGTCTAAAAAGGTTCAGTTCATTATGGCGAAGGTCAGCGATGAAGCACAGAAGATTAATGACATGGTAACGATCATAAAAGGCGTTGCTGATCAAACCAATCTCCTAGCATTAAATGCTTCGATAGAAGCGGCCAGAGCAGGTGAACACGGTAGAGGATTTGCTGTCGTCGCCGATGAAATTAAAAAGCTCGCAGAAAACACCAAGCAGCAGGTGGCTTTTATCCAAAACACCGTATCGACGTTGACACGTGAAATCGAGAATACAGGCGATGCGCTAACAAACGCAAATGTCGTTTTTGAAAAAGGCAAGGAGCATTTGACTTCAGCGGTTCATGAGCTAGCCACGATGGAGCAGGATTTGAACGAAATCAGTGGGGCTTTCATGGAGATCAGTGCCAACGTCCAGGAGCAAACAGCGGCTTCACAGGAAATGTCCAGCTCAATAATGGTCATTAATGAAGAGACGAAAAAGCTAGCACAGGAAACGAATAAAACGGGGCGAGCGATCAATACCATCTCAGAAAAACTCAACGCGTTTAGAGCTGAAATATTAAAAAAGAATCCTGCCATCAACATGGATATCCAAATGGAAGTTCTCATGTGCGATCACTTGATCTGGCGCTGGAAGGTCTATAACATGATTCTCGGTTATGTAAAATTATCCGAGGCTGAAGTGGGAACCCATCATACCTGTCGATTAGGCAAGTGGATAGAATCACAGCATTTTACCGATTCAAGAATCATCCAGTTATTTAATGAGCTTTCCAAGCCACATGCCCATTTACATGAGGTTGCAAAGAAGGCAATTAGTGCTTATAACTCAGGAAATTTGGATTTAGCTGAGAAGTACCTTCATGAAATCGACCAAGATTCTTTAGAAGTGGTCGCCATTTTAGAGAAAGTTAAAAGAACGTTCAAATAACGAGCCAAATATTAAGGTCCTGACGGTAATCATTACCATCAGGACCTTTTAACTACATCCCTGTCAAACCGAGATAGACGAGATAGGTTCCAAGCAATATTCCACCTTCCATTCTTCCGAGGGTATGTTTGTTCACTAAGGTAAAATAGCGGAATGCCACTAATATAAAAAGCATGGCGGGAAAGTGCAGATTAAAGAACACTTCGCTGACCAAAAGCTGGTTTTTCGCGAAAACCGCTGCTAGTCCAGTGACGAATAAGACGTTTAGAATATCAGCACCGATGATGTTGCCGAAAGCTAAATCGCCGTGTCCCTTTAGAATCGCCTTAATGGACGTCACGAGCTCAGGAATACTCGTACCGAAAGCGACCAGTGTGGTGGCGAGAAACGTTTGTGACACACCGAGCTTTAATCCGATGGTTTCCACCACCGTGATCAACAAATCCGAGGATATGATGACGATGCCCATTCCTAGGATAAGGAAAAATACTTGCTTAATCAAGCTCTCTGTGCGGTACTTCTCAGTGTAGTCATCATAGTAGTATTCTAGTTTGTTCATCCCATTTCTAAACGACCAGATGAGGTAAACAATTAACAGCACTGTCATCATCATTCCAGTGGTTTTGCTGATGACGCCTATGGATGCTTCAGATGCTACAGGGATCGCGATAACCACGATGAACAAACCCGTAAAAAACTGGATCCAGCTTTCAATGCGTATAGCAGAATAGTCAAAAATAATGGGGCTGACCAGCAACGTCAACCCTAAGATAAAGCCTGTATCCACCATCACAGAGCCAATCGCATTTCCCAGCGCTAAATCATAATTGCCTTTCATGGCAGCTAATACCGACACCGATACTTCGGGAAGGGTGGTTCCCAGCGACACGATGGTAGCCCCTATAACAGAAGTCGGTATGCGTAGATGGGTGGATACGGCGACTGCCTCGTTAACGATGATATCTGCGCCTTTGCTTAAGAAATAAAAAATTACCATTACGATCAGGAACAATCCTACTAATGGCAAAGGGGTTATAAAATCTGAGATCAATGAACCCATAGTCCTCTCATTTCAAGTGAATTTAAGTGTTTACTGGCTTAATACTAGCGTAATTATTTAAAAAAGTCAATGTTAAGAGTGGGTTTAAGGCGCACGCGTTCAGGGTAGAGATGGAGTAATGGGATAATAGGAGGCGACTATGAGGAAAGTTCATTTTGAACCATTGAAGGCGTATATGAAAAACATTTTGATGGCAGCAGGATTACCTGAACCGGATGCTGAAGTCAGCGCTGACGTATTAATCGAATCAGACAAGCGTGGGATCGATTCACATGGCATCGGTCGGCTAAAACCGATCTATATCGACCGTATTCGTGAAGGCATAATCAACCCCATTACGAAAATCGATGTCATCAAGGATGGCCCAACCACAGCGGTTTTAGATGCTAATAATGGTATGGGACAGGTGGTTTCCAAATACGCCATGCAACTCGCCATCGATAAGGCGAAGCAGTTCGGAATGGGAATGGTGGCTGTTCGAAACTCCAACCATTATGGCATCGCGGGTTACTACGTCACCATGGCCACAGAGCAGGGGATGATCGGAGTCACGGGTACCAATGCAAGACCTTCCATCGCACCTACTTATGGCGTTGAAAATATGCTAGGCACTAATCCGTTAACTTTTGGCATGCCGTCAGATGAACCCTTTCCGTTTGTACTGGATTGCGCTACTTCAGTCACCCAACGCGGAAAGATAGAAGTATACCAAAGGCTCGGGAAGGACTTACCAGACGGATGGGTAATCGGTGAAGATGGCACTTACAGAACCGATACGGAGCAGGTCCTGAAGGATTTGGTAACGGGTGGTGCAGCGTTGACACCACTTGGTGGAATGGGTGAGCTTCTCGGGGGTTATAAAGGCTATGGCTATGCCACGGTGGTGGAAATCCTGTCAGCTGCACTTGCTGGTGGTGCTTTTTTAAAAGGATTATCGGGAATTTCCGACGGCGTAAAACAGCCATACCATTTAGGACATTTCTTCATCGCCATCGATGTAGAGGCCTTTACAACCTTAGAATCCTTTAAGCAAATCACAGGTGACATATTAAGAACCCTAAGAAGCTCAAAGAAAGCCCCTGGAGAGGACCGCATTTATACGGCAGGTGAAAAAGAGCATTTGGCCAGTCTGGAACGTTCAAATGAAGGCGTCCCTATTAATGAAGCACTTGAAAGGGATATCGCCGCGCTAAAGGCGATTTACGGGATAGAGGTTTAATAAAACTAAATTGCGCATTCATTGGTCTTAACGGCAGGAATTTACAGGTTTCCTGCCGTTTTTGGTAGCGTGTGGCCCCTTTTTTTGATAAGATAGAACCATAAAGTCATGCTATTTGAAGGATTTGGTGAACACATGAATAAATTGCGCGTTTTACATCTCACCAGTGGTGAGGACCGCCACGGTGGAAAAGTCAGCGTTATGAATATATTAAGGGAATCTGCACCACTGATGCAAATCGAGCTCGCTGTCCTGGCTGAAGGCGATCTGACGCATGCTGCAGAAGAAGAGGGATTCAAAGTCGTCAAGTTTTTGCAAAAGAAGCGATTTGATTTCACGGTGATCTTTAAAATTTTAAGCTATATAAGGAACAACCCGGTTGATGTCGTTCATTGTCATGGACCAAGGGCGAATCTATTTGGGGTGTTTTTGAAGCCATTTTTGAAAATGCCAGTAATCACGACGATTCATAGCGATTTTATGCTGGACGACTTTACCATGGGAAAGATGTTTACCATTCTTTTTCGAATGATGAATTCCATGTCGATCAGGAGACTGGACAGTTACATCTGCGTAAGTGCCGAAATGAGGAAAAAACTAATCGAACGCGGTTATCCACTGGATAAAACACACGTGGCATACAACGGCATTTCGTTCGAAAAAGTCGAATCAGTCCCTCGAGAGGTCTTATTTGATAAGTACCAATTACCGTATGATCCTCAAGCGACCTATGTTGGAATACTAGGAAGACTTGCTCCAGTAAAAGACCATATGACCTTTCTTAGAGGGGCGAAGCGCGCGATAGAACGCGACAGTGGATTAAGGTTTTTAATCGGTGGCGATGGCGAAGAAGAGCACCGCATGAAAGCTTTCATCGCTGAACATCAACTGGAGCACCATGTTTTTATGATGGGGCATCTAAGTGAACCCAGTGATTTCTTCCAAATGATCGACATCAATGCTTTGACTTCACTCCATGAGGGGGGCGTTTCCTATGCCCTGATGGAAGGTGCCGTGTATTCTAAGCCTGCTCTGGCAACGGCCACTGGTGGTCTAAAGGAAATCGTCATCGAAGGCGTTACAGGTCGACTTATCCCCGTGGGAGATGATGAAGCCTTTGCGAAAGCGCTCATCGAAATGTGCGATCATAAGATTTATCTCACCTACGGTCAACAGATGGAAAATTATGCGAAAACCCATTTTTCCCGTTCGCAAATGGGAATCAACTATTTGGAGATCTACGAAAGAATTTTAACTGAGAAGCAAAAAGTGTTTATCATCGGGTACTATGGCCGTTTTAATCTAGGCGATGAAGCCATTTTGGATATGACGGTCAAGTTTATAAGGGAAATAAGCCCACGAAGCAGTATCAAAGCGCTAAGCTATCAAAAGCACCTGACACGCCTGCGCTCTGATGTTGAAGCCGTTAGTCGTAACCGAATTTGGAGTATCATGGCAGCCCTGTTTAGTGCCGATGTGCTCGTGCTCGGCGGGGGGACATTGCTACAAACCGCCTCAAGTAAACGCTCACTCTGGTACTATTTAAGCTTCGTGTGGATGAGCAAAACCTTGCTGAAGAAGAAAGTCATGATGCTTGGGAATGGTTTCGGCCCCATCAATGGCAGCATTAGTCGAAAAGTGACAGCTAAGCTCCTGAGTATGCTAGACCTTATCCTGTTGAGAGATGAGGGATCACGTGCTTATATGGAGAAGCTAGGTGTCGTCAATCCTCAAATACACGTCACCACGGACTTCGTTTACGCACTTGATGGAAAGGACGAACCGCTTTCTGTTCGTGAAAATCGCGTTGGGGTTAATGTTAGGAAGTGGAGCAATGCGCAAACTGTTTATTACGACCTGGCCCATACACTTGATACCCTTATAGATGCGGGAAAGGAAATCATATTTGTTCCATTTGAAGATGAAGATATGCACGCGATTGAACTCGTTAAACAGCAAATGAAGCATAACAGTGTGACGTTGCCGTTTGAACCTAATTACAGAGAAGTGATTCGTCATATTGGCGGGTTCGAAGCACTGATATCCATGCGTTTACATGGGATGATATTTGCATCCTTAAGTCATACGCCTTTTGTGGGGATTGCCTATGATCCTAAAATTCATTATTTGTGTGAACAGATGGATTATCCGTATGTGATGGATTTGGCAAGCTTTGATGGAGAGATGACCATGTCTTACTTAAAACAGTGCCAGGATGCCTCAGCACTGGCTAAGCTTGAGCGTTATGTGGTGGTACAGAAGGCTCAAATTGAGGAAAGTAAACACGTGATGAAGCATTTTTTATAAAGTGGGGAACAGAGCATTCAGACATACAATTAGGATGAGAGGATGTACAGTATGGGCATGGTCAGCAAAGTCTATTTGGTATTATATTATGGCATCGGCAGACATTTGCCAGCGTCAGATAGCCCTTACGCTTTTGGAGCGAAGTCTTTTAGAAGATTCTTATGTAAGGGATTATTTAAATCAGCGGGGCGTGATGTCAATATTGAGCATGGCGCGTATTTCGGGAAAGGGAATGAGCTTTCCATCGGTAATCGCTCAGGGATCGGACTTAACGCACGAATCCAAGGACCGGTGAGCATCGGCAACCATGTGATGATGGGACCTGATGTCCACATTTATACACGAAATCACGATTTTTCTAGGCGCGATATTCCCATGATTGATCAGGGGGATACGATATCAGAGCCCGTCATCATAGGTGATGATGTCTGGATCGGCGCACGCAGTATCATACTCCCTGGCGTTACCATAGGTAATGGCGCGATTATCGCTGCAGGAAGTGTCGTCACCAAATCGGTTGCACCATACACCATCGTCGGTGGAAACCCAGCGAAGCTAATTAAGGAGCGGTCCTAAATGACGAAGGATGCGATTAAGAAAAAGCTCAGAGACTTAAAAAAAAGAGAAGTCGAAATGCGCACGGAGTATGGTGCAAGGCCAATTCCGCTAAGTGCTCTCGTATGGGACGCATTTTTCTCTGAAAAGTCTTTAAAAGGGCCGCGTTATAGTGTAGATCAGCTTTATCAGATGGCTTCCGATGAACGTAAAACGGTTTTTGAAGAGTATTTTATTACAGTGACCATCAAGCATTATGAAGAAATGGGGCTATCTTATTCGCTTCTATATGATCCATCCGTGTTAAGTGTATTAGGCTTACATGTAGGCGCATCGCCACAGCAGGTAAAAGACCGGTTTCGTTCGCTTGCCCATAAGTATCATCCAGATAAGGGTGGTGATCCCGAAATCTTCAGAACCTTACTGGAAGCCTATGAAAAACTCAAGTAGCGAAAAAACAAAAGTCCTTCCAATTTTGGAAGGACTTCGTTTTTATAAGGGTGGTTTACACGGCTTTAAAGTTTGCATACTCTCTTGCTTGCGCCTTATGCATAAAGCTCTCATAGTGAACGAGGCTACGTGAATGGGTGCCATCGCCGATTTGACCATACTCGTCATAGGCTTTCATCTCGAACTGGTATTTACCATGATCAAATCCAGAGATGGTCACTGCCACAGTTACGGTCGACCCTAACAGTGTCGGCTTATAATGCTCCACGTTAATGCTGTTACCGATGGAGACGAAACCATCCGGAAGTGTAGGGTCGATGAGCTGTGCACAGGCTTCTACCATAAAGGCAACAAGCCTAGGCGTTGCGAATAGATTTTCTATCTTTCCAGAGCCGTAATTCAAAGCGGTATCGTCTATCGTGATTTTCTTCTGTAAAGTTAAGGACATGCCTTTATATAATCTTGCAAATGACTCCATGATATTCCTCCTAAAAAAACCTTTTAAACTTAGTTTAATCAGCAGAAAAATTTATACAAGTCAATTTGGAAATCCTTTATATAAATGCTATAAAATCGTAACAATTAGACTAAAGTGCTTTGATTTCCTTAAAAGCGGCCAAATCAGAATGGACTTCAGTTTTGATTGGGTTGCGCTTGTATTTGATGATCTTATAGAAGTGATAGATGAACACAGCAACGTTAACCGCTAAAGACAATGCGCTCACCACGAACAATGCCGTCTCATTATGAGATGATTTGACCGCAAACTTAGAGGTGTCCACAAATGCCGGGAAGCTCATGACAAACATCATCCAAAAGGCCAAGGTCTGAGCGCGGTGCTGTAGCCAAGCCCCTTTTTTAATAAAGAACGCGGGTATCGTACACGAAATGAGGAGCGCTGCACCAGCATAGAATGCATGGTCTGAGACGCAGTTGTAGACGTATGCGAAATTCCAAATGTCGTATGCGATGATCCAAAACCAAAGCTGGTCAGCCCATAACATATCTTTTTTTGAATCCTTACCAACCGTAATCCCGATCCAACCAGAGATCGTAATGATGTTGAGGAGTCCTGCGATGCCGTTCATAATGTTCCACGGTCCACCGATGATGATAACGCCATCGACTAAACCATTGTAACCGAAACACTGAAAATCTCTCACTACAGCTTCCATGATATTGACAGCCAAGATCAGTGCAGGGAAGAATAGTACCCATTTGTTAGAGGCAGCTCCTTTAATATGACGTAGTGCTAAAAAGCCTAAGCATCCAGCGAGTGCTGAGTATACCTTTGCCCAGTGAAACCAAGTGCCGACACTGGTGCCTTCACCAGCGGTTTTCGGCCACACCATAACGGTGAGTATTGCGGGGAGTACGAGAAATAATGCCAAAGAAATCCATTTGTTGATTCTTGCGAGTTCGTTGAGTGCGATGAGTCCACCGAGTACAACAAACCACATCAGTGCCGAATACCATGGTATGGCTTCGAATAAAAACATAAACCCTCCTTTGTTTTGACGATTTCATTTTGTTATTTATTTGTCAAAACACTTCACCCTAATATTATAGTCCTGCTAATAAAAAAAACAATAGTTTTAATGCAGAACTGTTATAAGATGGGATAAGCGGGTATAATTCAACGTGTTCAACTAATGGAAATCATAAAGGAGCAAATGGATGAGACATTATAAGGTAATCGTCATCGGTGGCGGCCCTAGCGGAATCACATGTGGTTATTATTTAAAACAAAGGGGTCTTGACTACCTCATCATAGAAAAGGAAGAAATGCTACACACCTGGAAAAATGAGCGCTGGGATTCGTTTTACTTAGTGACGCCCAATTGGATGACCCATCTACCGGGATTGGAAAATGAAATCCCTTATAATAACGAATATATGTCGAAATCTGAAATTTTAGCCATATTGGAGCGTTATCAAAAGTTCGTAAATCCGGTCTACGTGGAGAACACCGTGATTCAAGAGATCGTTCTGGAAGGAAGTGTTTATAAGGTCTATACGAATAAGGGCGATTACTGCTGTGATCATATTATCGTCGCCTCAGGCATGTACAGTGAACCGTTTATACCGAAGGTCAGCGAAAAGATTCCAGCAGAAATTAACCAGATGCATTCCTCAGACTATAAAAATCCGTGCCAGATGACGCCAGGCAATGTCGTAGTGGTGGGCAGTGGGTGGTCAGGTGTGCAGATCGCACTTGAGCTGAAAAAAGCCCTTCAAAATGAAGTCTATCTTTCGATCGGCAGTCTATCACCACTGCCCGTGGTCTATAAAAATGTGCATGGCGTTTACTGGTTAAATCGACTTTCCGGCTACGCCAATGTAAACCCCATATTGAATTACAAAAAAGAGGATTTTACCAATCCTAACATCCTTCATAAAATGGGGCAAAACATGGTGGAATGCCAGAAAAACGGCGTCCATCTCGTGGGAAGGTTGCTCGATCGAGAGGGAAACAAGTTGATTTTTAATGATAATATTCGAAGTGTTTTTAAAGAGGCAGAAAAGTATATTGATACAGCGAAGCAGAAAATTGATGCACTTATAGAGAAGGAGCATATCACCACGGGAGGTAACGAGTTTGATTTAAGATTGGACCGTGTCGATCTGGATGCCATATCGCCTTTAGCGGAGCTGGATATCAAAGCCCATCATATCACGAACATTATCTGGTCCACAGGCTTCAGACGAAATTATAGCTATATCAAACGTCCGATATTTGATGAAAATGGCCTACCACTGTTAATCGATGGTGTAGCCACCACAGAAAACATCACGTTTTGTGGGCTTGAGCTCGAGGTTGACCGCAATATTAGATCTGCCTTTGGCGTGGGTCTTTACGCCATTAATGAGTCTTCAAAACGTGCTGTGGATTACATCAAGTTGTAAGAATATAACTAACCCCCGTATCTTTACGGGGGTTTAATTTTTATGAATGGTGGTATAATACATCAAAGACTATCACCTTATGAGGAATTTATGAGAATATCGCACGAAGCCATTCGAAATCGTAACGTAATCATTATCATGATGTTAATCGTGGTCATTAATTTTTATAGCCCGATTACCTTTACACAGGCGCAAACGGGTGAGCAAAAAAGTGTCTTAATCATTAATTCATATCATCATGGGTTATCTTGGACAGATGATTCGACTAACGCTGAAATAGATACGATCAAGAAGACTTACGGTGGGGACGTCAGGTTTTATGTGGAGTTTCTCGATTGGAAGGAACACCCAACTGACGAGACCCTGGCGTTATTTGCGCAGTTGATGGCGTTTAAATACGAAAAGACATCCATCGATTTGATTATCGCTTCTGATGACGCCGCGCTATCATTTGTCTTGCAGAATAGGGCAAAACTATTCTCAAACATCCCTGTGATTTTCCATGGCATCAGTGAATCGAGCTATGCATCATTGGTAAAGTCTACTGATAAGAATTTGACAGGTGTACTTGAAATCGTAGACATCAAGGCGACCTTAGAGGTAGCGATGATGGTCAACCCGGATATGAAACGGTTTTATATCATACACGATCAGACCGAAAGTGGAAAGGCCATGGGCGAAGCGGCCGCCTCAGAAATCGCCGATCACTATCCCCAGATTGAAGCAGTCATCGTAACAGACAAGACCATCGAAGCCATCGTCGATTTCGTTTCCATGCTGAGTCCGAGCGACAGTGTACTGATGACGGCCTATTATACTGACGTAAACGGCAGAAACATCAACTTCGAGGACATGATTGAAAAAGTGAGTGATGCTACGCCTGCAGCTGTGTTTTCGCTATATGATTTTGCGTTAGGGAATGGTGCCTTGGGTGGGACCTTATTAAGTGCTAAGCTTATAGGAAATCAGGCAGGCTTGCTGGCCACAGAGATATTGAATGGCACGCCTGCAGATGAAATTCCTTTAGTCTCAGAAAATATCCACATGAATGTCATCGATTATCAAGCGGCTGAACGATTTGACCTCGACTATGAGCGGCTCCCTGATTCTGTTCAGGTGATTAACCGGCCCATCTCCATTTTTGAAACCTATCGCACGGTTATTTTAACCGTGGCATTAGTGATGGGCTTGTTAGTAATATTCTTAATCATCCTAGGCATCGCTCTCCGTAGATCAGTAAAGCTGAAGAACGAGCTGAAACACTTGTATGATGAGCTTTCTGCATCCGAGGAAGAGCTTAAAGCACAGTTTGACGCATTAAATGAGCTTTACGATGAGCTACAGGCCAGTAAGGAAAAAAACGAACTGATTCTCGACGCCATTAAGGACACGATTGTGGATTGGAATATCAAAGAGGAAACGTTCACTGTTTCTGACCGATGGGAAAAGATCATCGGTTTTCCCGTTAAACACATCGATTCACCTACCTTCTTTTTCGATTTTGTCCACGAAGAGGATTTACCTCAGATTAAAAGCTATTTCGACTCTCGTAGACTGAATATCGCCAATGATTTTCTCACACAGATTCGCTTGAGAACAAAAGGCGGCAATTATAAGTGGTTTCTTGTAAAAGGTGTCATTAGAAGAGATGCTGAAGGAAACCTTACAAGGATGATCAGTTCCTATACGGATATCGATGCGATTAAGCAAATGGAAGATCAGCTGAGATATGCAGTATTTCACGATAAACTCACAGGATTACCTAATAAAACGGCACTTGAATCCCATCTAAACCAAGAAGTGAAGGGAAGCCTTCATCAATACGCCCTTTTATTAATCGATATAGATCACTTCAAACGCATTAACGATACCATGGGGCATCACTTTGGTGATCGCTATATTCAGGCGGTGGGCAGTTTGATTGAACAGCAGCTGGGTTCTAAAGCACGTGTCTATCGGATCAACGGTGATGAATTTGTGATCCACCTTAAGTTTCAAGCCTTGCATGAGCTGGAATCCCTATGCGAAGCGTTACTAGTAGGGCTCAACTGTGTCATCCAAGTGGAATATGGAAAGTTTTCAAATAGCATCAGTATAGGCTATGCAATTTATCCTCACGATGGTGATTCTCTTGAATCCTTGCTAACCAAGGCAGATTTAGCCATGTACCGTGCGAAAGAGCAAGGCCGAGGCCGAGCCGTTCGATACGAAAGTGACATGTTTGAAGGAATTCTGTGGCGTGTAACACGAGAAGAAGCATTGAAAGTCGCCATGGAAAACGACGAGCTTTCATTGGTTTATCAACCACAATACGATACAAATCAGCAGACGATTTTAGGATTCGAGGCATTGCTAAGATGGCATCACCCAGAAATGGGACAACTGCCCCCGCATGAGTTCATCCCGATTGCCGAAGAAACGCAAATGATTATGCCCATCGGAAAATGGGTGATTGATGAAGCGCTACAGTTTCTTAGTGAGCTAAACTCGCCTGATCTTCATATGGGTATTAACGTCTCAGTGCTTCAATTAATTCAAGAGGATTTTGAACAGTATGTCCTAGAAGCCCTAGTGCGAAATGGCATAGAACCCAATCGGTTAGTACTTGAAATTACCGAGTCGGTGTTAATGCAGACCATGGAGGCTTCCTCTGCAAAGCTTGAGCGATTGAGGAGTAAAGGAATTCAAATTGCACTTGATGATTTTGGTACGGGGTATTCATCTTTAAGCTATTTAAAGAAGCTACCTGTGGACATACTCAAAATAGATAAAAGCTTTGTAGATGAATTGCTCGAACAGGATTCAAGTGATCCTTTATTGAAGGTCATCATAAAAATCGGCAAACTTTTAAAGCTAAAGTTGGTCGCTGAAGGTGTGGAACACGAAAAACAAGTGCGCATGTTAGAAACGTTGAATTGTGATGCAATTCAAGGCTATTACTTCGCAAAACCGCTATGTAAGGACGAATGTAAGAAACTGCTTGAGTAATCAAGCAGTTTTTTATTATGAAGAAATGGTGATGTTTTCATAAATAAGGGTAATTATTAACAATGGAGGATACGCTTATGGATTCTAAAATGATTGAACGGTTTTTAACGGAAGTTTTGACCATTGACCAAGACATGAAGCGACAGCTTGACCATATAGAGAGTGAAATCATCGAAAGAGAGCTTCAGTTGAAGGTCCTTTTAAAAGAGATTGATGAAGGTTCTCATCGACTAGAAAAGGAAAATGCGCAGAGGATTCTGGACCGTGTTCAGATGGAATGGACACAGAAACTTGAAGTGCTTAGACAGGAAGGCCAAGCGTTGATGGAAAAGCACAACAGCACTTATGATTCTGCTGAGATTCAGCTGGTAAATCAAGTAGTTGAAGAAATGGACTGGTGGAAATAAATGACGAACAGCAGTATACATGCCGCGCCAGTGGCAAAAGCGCATGTGATGATGGGATATCTGATCAATAAAGAAGGCTTCGAGACTTTAATCAAGGTTGATTCTGTGGAGGATGTCATACGATCCCTAGCTACACGACCGCAATATCGATCGTTTCTAACACAAGAGCAATTGGCGAGTCAACCAGTGGAAATGGCGATTAAACAGGCTTTTTTCAATGTTTATGAAAAGCTGTACCATTACTACATTGGCGCATACCGCGATTTTTTCAAAGCCCTTCTTTTACGATATGAAGTAGAGAACATCAAATACCTAATCCGTCGTGTCCATAACCTTTCCCATTTTAATATAAGCCCTAAGACACTGTTAATCCCAAGTGTATATAAGACCATTTCTTATGAGAACCTCATGAAAGCAAAGCAATTAAGCACCCTTATAGAGGCACTTTCGGGCACTCCCTATAGAGAGTTGCTTAAGCCGTTTATCGATGAGGAACCCGCCAAGATGCTGTTTCATATGGAAATGGTGTTAGACCGTTATTATTTTAATGTACTAAGAGACCGGATGGGTCGGCTTAATAAAATGGACCGACAGCTGATGCTGAAATTGCTGGGGGTGAATATTGATTTGCTCAATATTCAGTGGATTTATCGAGGCATCCATTTTTTTAATATTTCACCAGAGGAAATTTTTAACTTTACGCTATCCGGAGGCTTAAAATTTGATTATAAAGCTTTAAAGGCATTATGCTATTATTCGCTGGAAGCGTTTAGAGGAGAACTTGATAAAAGTGAATACAGCGTCGTATTTAATACACGTGAATATTTGATGGAGCGGGAGATGGAGCGCTATCTCTATTATGAGATCGATAAAATTCTTAAGGTTAACGCTCAGACGATTGCAACACCCGTCGCACTACTTTTCAAGTTCGAGTACGAAATCAGAGACGTATTGACGATTCTAGAAGCCATTCGATTTAAATCGACTGAGATTGAGAGTTACCTCATCCGTGATTTGAGGAGGGATTAACATGGCCATTAAAAAACTTAGAATGATGAATGCCGTTTGTGAACGTTCCTCTTTGGATGCCATTTTAAGTGAACTCATAACCGATGGCAACTGCGGGTTCATCGACGCATTTCTGGAAATTGATGAAGGCGACTTCAGTATAGGGATCGCTGAAGAGAATGCCGACCGGATTCTCGATATGGAGGATATCACCCCTTTAGTGGAGAATAAAAAGCTAAAGCGGGTTTCGGAGTCGTTTGATGACCTAATGAAGGCAATTCAGTATACACCTAACATGAAACATGAAACCATCGCTCATGACGTGGTTGTAGAACAGGTAATCATGGAAACCGAGGCGTTTTGCGAGGCGTTTTCCCTCAAGCGCGATACGCTCAAACAGCTTGAAGAACGACTGGATTATTTAAAACGTTTAAAGGTACTTGAATGCGCAAAGCATATTGAAATCGACTTTAAGCAATTGGTGGACATGAATTTTTTCACCATGAAGTTCGGCTATTTAACACGAGAAAAGGCAAAGCGTATCTCTCAAAACTATGACCATATCAAAGCGCTGGTCTTTCATATAGGAACGGCAGAGGAGAAGGAGCTATACATGATCATCTCCCCTAAATCACTTGATTTGGAGATGTCCAGAATTCTGCGAAGTACGGATTTTTATGAACTAAATATCGATTCGAACCTATTGGATACGCCTAAAAATATGCTGATGAAGATAGAAATGGAAATTGAACGCAATCTGGGGCAGCAGCAAGCACTTCAAGATGAAATGGGAAAAGGCCTTGAACCGCGAAAGGCAGAAATCGATCGGTTGATGACGCAGCTTACCACCTGTTCAAAAGTGAATGAAATCAAGCGTTTCGTAGCAGTAACAGAGGAACTCGCCTATTTTGCGGCTTGGGTACCAGAGGCTTCACTTACGGTGGTTACGTCGGTGATGAATGGTTACAGGGATGCCCTCGTGACCTTTAAACATCAAGATGAGGTGTCACAGCGAATTCAAACGCCTACATTAATGGTCAACCACTGGTTTTTCAGACCGTTTGAAACATTGATCAAGATGTACGGCGTCCCCTCGCACACGGAACTGGATCCGACGCCATTTTTCGGTGTCGCCTATATCCTGATGTTCGGTGCCATGTTTGGGGACCTGGGTCAAGGCCTCGTCATCAGTTTAGCCGGTCTGATTCTCAGTAAACGCGGAGGACATGATATGGGCGGCGTATTAGTGAGAATCGGGTTTGGCGCGATGCTTTTCGGTGTTTTATATGACTCGTTTTTCGGATATGAAAACCTCATTTCACGCTGGCTTCCGATACCGATCTATCTTCGTCCAATTGAAAACATCATGACGATACTGCTGTTATCCATTATCATGGGACTCATCCTCGTCTATATCAGCTTAGTCTATGGGATCATCAACAAGCTGAGGCAAGGCGATTATCAAGAAGGCCTTTTTGGCAGGAATGGCATCAACGGGACGATTTTACTCAGTACACTATTACTCTATGGCTACGGCGTAGCCGCTGGAACATCTCTTATCAGTAATCGCATCCTGTTGGCCGTCATGCTGCTATGCGTTACGCTTCTTTTAATCAAGCAACCGTTAAGCCGCTTTATAAGTAAAGAAGAGCATCTCTATGAAGAAACCCTATCGGCCTATTACGTGGAAGCGGGATTTGACATTTTTGAAACCTTACTCAGCATGCTCAGTAATACGGCATCTTTTATTAGGATTGGGGCATTTGCACTGAACCATGTGGGGCTATTTATCGCATTCCATACACTGTCGGAAATGATCGGTACGACGTTCGGCAACATTCTGATGTTTATCCTCGGGAATGCCATTATAATCGGCCTAGAGGGGTTGGTAGTCTTTATTCAGGGCCTGAGACTATTTTATTATGAGTTGTTCAGCAAGTATTATTTAGGTGAGGGAATCCTCTTTGAACCTGACCATTTATAGGAGGCAGTTATGGGAATCGTTGTAGTGTTAGCCGGACTCGTATGCATGACCATCGGCGTCGGAATTTTTTATTATTATCAGCCCAGCATTGAAGCAGGGAAAAAGAAGTTGAAGTGGTTACTGAGTGCCAATGCCTTATCTTTCATGGCATTAATGGTCATGGCGACCATTCAAGCCTTTACAGGACTTGCCTTTTCAGAAACGGCACAGACGACAGCTGAGGTCACTTCACAAAGCGCTTCTGGGCTCGGTTATATCGCAGCAGCATTATCAACCGGTATGGCAACCATCGGCGCAGGCTATGCAGTCGGTAGTGTAGGGTCTTCCGCTTTAGGCGCGGTGTCAGAAAATCCTAAAATCTTAGGTAAAACGCTTATATTCGTAGGACTAGCGGAAGGGATCGCCATTTACGGGTTGATCATATCCATCTTAATTTTAGGTAATCTGTAATGAAGGTATTTGCGGTTTGCAAAAGGGATGAAACCCTCAAGGCCTTAAGATTTGCTGGTATAGAGGGCGAACGATGTGATGTTGACCATGCGTACGATCGAATTATAGCCCGATTATCGGAAGAGGAGATTGGGCTTGTTCTCGTGTCTGAGGATCTTTACATGGCGCATGAAAAGAAGCTTTTAGAGGTCAGGCTCAAGTCTGAAGAGAAACTGATTACCATGATTCCTGAGCCCAGTGGACTAAAAGAGAAGAATTATTTGATCGAGACCATCAAAAATTCCATCGGGATCAAGTTGTGAGGTGATGTCATGATTACCATCGAAATGAAAATAGATTTATTTGAAAAAATGATTGAAGAGCGTCATTTGGTCGAGCGCAGACAGCACCTTGAGCAGTTGAAGATTCAATATGCACAGCTGTTAGACGAAATGGCGGTCAAATACGAAGCACAACGCCGTGAAAAATTGGTGCATCTCGAGCGAAAAGTCACACTGGAAATGTCGCAACTTGAGGCCAGAGAGAAGGTCAGCATACAGCGCCAAATCAGAGAAAACGAAGCCTGGCTGGTAAGGCGATTGGTTGAGGCTGTGAAAGCTGAATGGAAAGAACGCATTAAAAGCGAACGCTATAAGGCAGCTTTCTTAATGCATTTCGAGAGATTAACCGCTGACATCTCTAGTAAAATTCAATCGGTATGGGTATCACCCATGGATTTCCAGTTGATCCCGGTTCGATATAACCCAGTCGTTTCAGAGGAGATCATCGGAGGGTTCATTATAAGATGCGAAGGAAACCAACAGGTGGATTATACCATCAATCGGCAACTGGAAGAGATGTCCCTTAAGCTTGGGTGCATGATCGATCATTTGATTTCGGATGGAGGGGCTTGTCATGAACAGAAATAAAGCGCTCGGGCACATTTACTCCATCAATGGGCCTGTGGTTAAAGGTTTAAATCTTTCTGAATCGCATATGCGAGAAATGGTTTTGGTGGGACATCAAAAACGAATCGGCGAAATTATTGGCATAAAGGATGAAGAGGCCATCATCCAGGTGTATGAAGACACGGACGGACTAATGCTCGGTGAGCCTATAGAAGGAACTGGAGAACCCCTTTCGCTTTATTTAGGGCCTGGTATGGTGGGCAATATTTTCGATGGGATCGGGCGTCCTCTTAGTCGGTTTGAAGGCGATCGGGTTAATACCGGCTATGGTTTACTGACCATCGATCGAAAGGCACCGTGGGAAGTGACCTTTTGTGTGGATATGGGGTCGAAGCTCAGGGCCGGAGAGTGTTTTGCACGTGTTCAAGAAACGAAGCTCATTACGCATGCCCTCCTCGTTCCGATCGGTATTGAAGGGGAAGTGATTTTTTGCGCTAAAGAGGGCGTTTACACTGCAGAAGATATCCTCATCAGATTAATGGATGATAAGGGGCGTGAGCATCCGCTGACACTGATGCAAAAATGGCCAGTGAGAACGCCTCGGCCAGTGAATGAGAGGCTTAGGCTTTATAAACCGCTGATAACGGGGCAACGCATATTGGATGTGTTTTTTCCCATCGCGAAAGGGGGAACGGCCGCGATTCCAGGTGGATTTGGAACTGGAAAAACCATGACACAGCATCAGCTTGCAAAATGGTCAGATGCGGATTTGATCATCTATATCGGCTGTGGCGAACGCGGTAATGAAATGACGGACGTTTTAGAGGAGTTCCCTAAGATCGTCGATCCGAAGTCAGGCCACCGGTTAATTGAACGCACCATCTTAATCGCGAACACGTCGAATATGCCCGTAGCCGCGCGAGAAGCGTCGATTTACACCGGGATCACCATGGCTGAATATTTTAGGGACATGGGCTATCACGTCGCTATCATGGCGGATTCCACCTCTCGTTGGGCGGAGGCTTTGCGGGAAATCAGCGGAAGACTTGAGGAAATGCCTGCGGAAGAGGGCTACCCCGCGTATTTGTCCTATCGATTAGCAGAGTTTTATGAGCGTGCGGGCTATGTCGAAACGCTGTCACATCAGGAAGGGTCCATCACGATTATCGGTGCGGTTTCTCCCGCGGGTGGTGACTTCTCGGAACCCGTCACTGAAAATACGAAAAGATATATTAATGTCTTTCTTGCACTTGATCGCAAGCTGGCGTATGCGAGACATTATCCCGCGATTAATTGGCTCGCCAGCTATAGTGGCTATCTGAATACACTGGGTAAATGGTATGAAACAAATGTCGCTGAGGATGTTTTTTTACTAAGAGGTAAAATGATGCGATTGCTTCAGGAAGAGAGCAAGCTACTAGATATCGTGCAGCTGGTTGGTGAGGATGTCTTGCCTGATGACCAACGACTTGTGCTGGAAATCGCCCGAATTTTTAAGATTGGTTTTTTACAGCAAAATGCCATGCATCCGGAGGACACCTTCGTGCCACTAAACAAACAATATCAAATGCTCGGTGCCATTTGGCATCTCTATGTCCGTGCAAATGCGTGTTTGTCCAAAGGCATTCCACTATCAAATGTGAGGTCTTCAGAGCTTTTTGACCGTCATATAAAGATGAAATACGATATACCGAACGATTTTTCAAACGCTTTCAATCAATTGAAGGATGATGTAGATGCTTTTTACGATGTGTTATTAGAACGATACCACGTGACTTAACCATAGGAGCAGAAGATGAATAGGGATTATCTAAAAATCGATAAAATCGAAGGACCTTTAATATTTATAAAAGGCATTCGCGAAGCACGATTTGGCGATTTGGTCGAGGTTAGATTGACGACGGGTAATCGTCTGGGGAAAATTATTAAGCTTGAAAATGAAATGGCGATTATTCAGGTGTTTGAGGGAACAAGTGGCATAGGGACCTATAATGCTACCGTACGTTTTATAGGGGAGCCCATGACCATCAGGTTATCTAAGAACATATTGGGACGCACTTTCAACGGGCTTGGGAAACCCATCGATGGCGGGGGTGAAATTTATTCCCCTCATGAAGTGGATGTCAACAGTGCACCGATTAATCCGATCGCACGACAATATCCGAGAGATATGATTGAAACGGGCATTTCGAGTATCGATACGCTGATGACCCTAATCAGGGGGCAAAAATTACCGATTTTTTCAGGCAATGGTTTACCTCATAAGGAGCTGGCTGCTCAAATCGTCTCTCAAGCGCGTTTGCTGAACGATTCAAAAGATGATTTTGCCGTTTGCTTCGTGGCAATCGGTGTTACGAAGGATGAAGGTGGGTATTTCATCGATCGATTGGTGGAAAGCGGTGCGATGGGGCATTCGGTGTTATTCATCAACTATGCAGATGATCCAATCGCCGAACGGCTGAGCACGCCGAGATGTGCACTGGCTGCTGCTGAGTATTTGGCCTTCGAGGAGAACATGCATGTGCTCGTGGTGATGACTGATGTGACCAATTACTGTGAAGCCTTAAGAGAAATTTCATCAGCAAAGGAGGAAGTCCCCAGTCGTAAGGGTTATCCTGGTTACCTATACTCTGATCTGGCGTTACTTTATGAGCGTGCGGGCGTTTTAAAGGCACACCATGGGTCCATTACATTTTTACCGATTCTGACGATGCCAAACGACGATATTACACACCCGATACCCGATTTGACCGGGTATATTACGGAGGGGCAAATCGTTTTGTCCCGTGAGCTTTCTAACCGAGACTTTCTACCACCAGTGAACATATTGCCCTCCCTTTCCAGACTTATGAAGGATGGTATTGGCGAGGGATATACCAGAGAAGATCATCCAGCGTTGTTTAATCAACTGTTTTCTTCGTACTCTAAGGTGTTGGAAGTACGTTCTCTCGCACAAATTATCGGTGAATCCGACTTGTCGCCACTTGATCAAGCGTATATGGCATTTGGCAGGTTGTTTGAGGACCAGTTTATCGCGCAAGGATTTAATACGAGACGATCGATTATTGAAAGCTTGAATTTAGGATGGACGCTATTATCGAAGCTACCACCAGAAGCCATGGATCGACTGGATGATGAGATGATTAAACGGTATCATCGGTATGTAAAGCCTGCCTAATCAATTAGCGAGGTACTTATGGAAAATTTGACGCCGACCAAATCCAACTTAATAAAAGCGAAAAGCCTGCTAGATTTTTCTAAACAAGGCTATGTTTTGCTGGATAAAAAAAGAGCGGTGCTCATCCGAGAAATTATGATGATGATTGATGAAGTGGATGCGCTTCAAGTACAAATCGATGAGGTCTTTCGGGAAGTGTACATCGCCTTGGAGCATGCAAATGTGACGATCGGCAGTGATACCATGGAGGAGCTATCGTATTCGGTTCCTTACGCATCCACCTTTGAAAAACTGGGTCGAAGCATTATGAATGTTGAGATCCCACTCATTCGATATGAGGCGGAAAAAATAAAACCGCATTATGGATTCTTTCGAACCAATAGTGCGGTCGATTTGGTGCTTGTTCAGATGAACGAAGCGCAGAAGTTGATTTTTAGGATGGCTGAGGTCGAAAACGCCGTATATCGTCTAGCTCTGGAAATTCGAAGTACCAATAAACGTGCCAATGCGCTGGAAAAAATTCAAATTCCAAAGTATGAGACACTGGTTAGCTGGATACTAGAATCACTTGAAGAACGAGAACGAGAGGATTTTTTCAGGATGAAGCGATTCAAAGGCAAGAAGTGACGTCACCCTCTGAATATGTTATAATATGGGTGCCACTTGGGAGGTTATCTTGAAAATAATGATTGTTGATGATTCAAAATACATGCGAATGGTCATTCGGGATGTGGTCGAATCCGTGGGTCACACAGTGGTCACTGAAGCAGAAGATGGTGAGACCGCTGTGGAAAAATACCAGTTGTTTATGCCGGATCTCGTTTTTATGGACATAACGATGCCGATCATGTCTGGATTTGACGCTTTGAAAAACATCAGAGCGATAGACAGAAATGCAAAGGTCATCATGTGCTCTGCCATGGGACAGCAATGGCTGATAAGGGATGCGATCATGGAGGGTGCCATCGATTTTATCACCAAACCATTTAAATCCGAGAAGATCATCTTTATTCTGGAAAGGATTGAACAACGCCTTTTGTCAAACCGTTGAACCATAGATCAAGTGCTTCAAATAGTGCCACTGTTTGAGGTGCTTTTATTTGACTATCGAAATCATGAGGCATATCATGGACTGTAAATAGCGTGGCATCAGGGATCAAATGGCTGAGCTTAACACTCATTACATATGGAACATCATCATCGGATGTGCTCGCTGCAATAAAAGACTTTGGGAATAACTTGAGCTGGTCTTCAGAAATGGCATAGCTAGCACAGTTTTCGTAGGTAATACCAAGTGCGTTCATCCAGGTACCGTGCTGTCTCAAATGATAATAGAGCAAGGCGCGGATCATGGTAGCGTCATCCACGACGATATGCGGGGTATAAAACTGCTGAACTTGGTCATGATGAATAATGCGTTTGCCACCGAGTGTGGGTGTTGGTTCAAAAAAAGAAGGAATCTCAAACGTATGGTACCCATAGAATAAGAGTAGCCCCTTAGGTGAAGTGTTGAGACGAGCCATCATTAGGTCACACAGCTTAAGCGCGAGATACGTACCGCCAGAGCGGCCGAATAGGATCAGTTGGCTGAGGTTCAGTTGGATAGGATCTGACATCAGCCACAAAAGGGCATCATAAAGCGCCTCGAAAAGTTCATCGAGACTAACGCTAGGGGCAAGTGGATAATCCAGTTTTATGAGATCGAAGCCTTGCGCCATCAAGTGATGGATGTGATGTCTCGGCAAATCATGTCGCGTACCATAGATGAGCCCACCCCCGTGAAGATAGAGGATTGTGTGCCCATTTGGGTGTGGACTATTATGAACGGTTGTACTAATGGTGACATTTTCATTTCTAATCTTGATGGGTATTTTATAGTGAATGGGTTGCATAGGACCTCCGATAGAATGTCGATTCAAAACCTATTATATCAAATCATTTCAAATGGAGGTAGATATGGGTGTATTTACTTACTTCGATGTTGAAACCCCAAATCGATTCAATAACCGAATGAGCGCTATGGGAATCATCCATGTCGTGGACGGTGTAACGGTGCATGAAAAGTCATACCTGTTAAATCCAGAAGTCCACTTTGACGCGTTCAACATCGAACTCACGGGCATTACACCACAAATGATAAAAACAGCCCCCACACTTAAGCAAATTTGGTCTGAAATCGAACCGTATTTCGTCGATACCATTATCGTCGCCCATAATGCCACCTTTGATTTAGGGGTCCTAAGTGCGACGCTCGCACATTATGGACTTGGCCACTATGGGTTTGAATATATCGATACGGTAAGGCTAGCGAAAAAGCATTTAAAATATAAACGCAATAATTTAGCCTATTTATGCGCCACCTTGGGAATCCTGATGGATCGCCATCATGAGGCACTTTCAGATGCAAAAGCTTGTCAGGAGCTGTTTTACTACTTAGTGGAGCGATTTGGATTCACGGATGATGATGTCCAGTTTTATCGGTATGGCTCATCGAAGCGTTTTTAATGCACCACTCCATGCGATAAGCTGGTCGAGCATCGCGTTCACATTGTTTTCATGTCGCGCATCTGGTTTAAAGACGCTGAAATTTTCAAAATCTGTAAACAGTGAAAGGATGACTTGCGCCCTTACATCAGCCACTTGAAGCTCTGCCATGATTTGTCTGAGCTGTTCTACAGCACGAACGCCGCCTGCAGAGCCATAGCTTACGAAGCCAGCCGCTTTATTGTTCCACTCGGCATAGACATAATCCAATGCGTTTTTAAGGGAAGGCGAAAATGAATGGTTGTATTCTGGTGTCACGAATACGAAACCATCAAGCTCAGCTACCTTTGAAGCCCATTTTTTCGTATGGTCGTTCATGTACTGTCCCATGGATGCTGGAATTGCTTCGTCGAGTAGTGGCAGGTCATAGTCTAAAATGTCCACGAGTTCGAAGCTGACATCCTTTCTTTGATCTGCAATTTCTTTAACCCAGTTTGCTACCGCAATGTTATTTCTTCCTGGTCTTGTTGTGCCAGTGATGATACCAATCTTTAACATAATGACCTCCTAAATTATCTTTAATTAGTGATTTATTACATTCAATATATCACTATATAGTGATAAAAGTCAACAGGTCATTTTGTAAATAAATTGTGTCCAATTTTTTATTTGATAAGTGGGGGAAGTATGGTTGAAATTTTCATCGTCTGTTTGTTAGGGTACTTACTTGGAAACGTGCAAACCTCCTATCTTCTGGGTAAGCTCATCTATAAGGTCGATATCAGGACGTTAGGCAAAGGAAACGCTGGCGCTTCCAATGCCCTCGAATCCCTAGGCTTTAAGTTCGGCTTAATCGTAGGGCTCGTGGATGTTTTAAAGGGGACTCTCGCCGTTATACTGGCGAAAGGGTGGGTTCCTGGAGAGATTAGCCTTCAATACGTAGCAGGTTTTTTAGCGGTCATTGGTCACGTGTTTCCGTTTTACATGCACTTTAAGGGTGGAAAAGGTACAGCGACGCTGATCGGCATGATGCTGGGAATTAATATTTGGATGGGTGTAGGGGGAATGCTGTCCATTATTTGTTTCACACTTCTATCGGATTACATTGCGATCGGTACAGCGGCCTTAGTCGTTTATTTTATCGCCATCAGCCAGTGGTTTAGGCATGGAGATATCGCATTAGTGATTACCGTAATCATGTGCGCATTAAGTCTCTATAAGCATCGTCATAATTTTATAAGGATAAAGAATAGGGAAGAAAGTCGAGTATCCCGTGTTCTTTTCAAAAAAAATAGGAGCTAATCGCTCCTTTTTTCTTTATGCATATACCCATTTGGCCACCACCCGCTTGTTTTGGGGGAGCTCATAGTCGACTTCCAGTTGGTCTGTGTGCCAATTCCCACCAAATCCAGCGTCATTTAGTCCAACTTGGAAATAGAGCATGGCAATCCCAGCGTCGATGCCTTGAATCACTCGCGGTATATCTTCGCTCGTTTCGACGATCAAGTCGATGGCATGTCCATGAACGACGAAATGCCAAGGTTGACGGTTATGATAGGAGGGGGCGAGTCTCATGTAGAAAAATGCACGGTGCAAGCCTAGCTGTTCGAGTTCCTCTAGGGATGCTTTATCACCGTATTTCAGGTGGTCCACGAACTCAGTAATGGCTTTTCGTGAGCTAATGGGGCCTTCATTGCTGATGGCCTCGATGTTTGGATAGCCTAGATCGGTAAGTGAAGATAGACTATTCGGATGGCTAGGCGAGTAAAGCGAAGAGCTATGAAACTCCTTCTTCGGATACCCAAAGGCAATCAGGGCTGCGATGGTCTTAGGCGAATCGATCTGAAGTAGCTGTTTCACAGCAGGCACGTCCTTGACCTCGATCCAACATGAGCCTATGGATTGCTTCAAAGCATTTAGAATAAACCATTCTCCGAGATAGCCAACCCATTTATGACACGTTTCCCCTTCTTCACAGAGTAAGGCGAAATAATGGGGTGCTGTGATCATGTGCCCAAAATAACCTGCCAGTCCTTCCATCTGCGGCGCTAAATCCCAGCCATCTTCAACAAAGGAAAATTCAACGTTCGCGTTGTTAATCTTAGGAATGTTAAGCAATAAATCGTTTACATAACGACGGTCCTCGTCCGTCAGCTTTTTGTGCTTATACTCTCGAGAGGAATGTCTTTTTTCGGCGAGTTTTAATGCGTTCATAGGCACCTCCATTAATATCTTTATTCAAAAGATACCCGAACTGTTTCGCATCAATCATCAACCTGTTTTGAACATGAAAAAAGCGATTATATGCAATTGCATATAATCGCTATAAGATGTTTAACTGTCGCGTCTGATGAGTTTGATGCCGTCAACATGACACCTGTTTAATCCAAGGCGTCTCTCTTCGTTGAGAACAATCGTATCATCGTAAGCTTCAACATGCTTATCCACATAGACCTTCACACCATCAATTTCATAGGTATCAAAGTGTTCGATATCTGGTGGCGCTTCAAAGTGAACCCTAGGTATAGATATAAACTCACTTTCATGCAGATAACCTGTGTTTTCCAAACGAATTGCTACAGCATCACGATGATGTTCTCTCAAATACTCTTTTAAAGAGTCTTGAAGTACAACATGCAACATATCCTTCACCTTCTTTTCTAAACACTTGGTTATTATATTGTTACCCAATTGTCGTAGAAATAAGCAATTATGATTGATGATGATATGGCTTGTAGAAGTAACCCATGGCAGCAGCAAGTAAAACCATACCAGCAGCTATGGTAAACGCAAGGCTATAAGAACCTGTAGAATCTGCGATAAAACCACCGATCATCGGGCCAACAGTTCCACCAGCACCCCACGCGGAGAATAAGATTCCGTAGTTCATACCGAGGTTTTTAGTACCGTAGTTATCGCCACACGCTGATGGGTAGACTGAGAGCATGGAGCCGTAAGAGAAATACATGACCATGGCACCGAGAAGTACCGTGGTAAAGCTGCTAAATGATGAAAAGATAAATAAGACGACTGCTTGTAGGATGTAGAGGAACATCATCGTCTTACCTCTGCCGAACTTGTCTGAAATGACGCCTGCAGCAGGTCTACCGATCGCATTTGCTATCGCGGCTAAAGCGACAAGCATAAAGCCGGCATCAGTGCCTAACTGTAATTTCGCTATCGTTTTTAAGTGACCGATAATCATTAAGCCACCCGTTGCACCAGCGAAGAACATGAACCAGAGTTGGTAGAACTCTTTGGTCTTTAGCATTTGTTGCCATGTTAAATCAGGAACAACCTTCTTCTTAACATTTGTACTGACCACTGGTTTTTCAGGGTTGACGATCAGTTGCGATAACGGCAATGTAATGGCTAAGAAGAGAAAGCCTAGAATTCTGAATGAAGTAAATACCCCATATTCATGTAGAAGATACTTAGTAAGTGGTGCAATATAAATACTTGCTAAACCAAATCCACCAACGACGACGCCTGTGATCAAGCCCTTCTTCTCAGGTGCAAACCATTTGACAGCGGCTGGAGTCGTCGAAGCATATCCAAGTCCGATACCAGAACCGGCTAATATACCAAATGCGAAAACCAGACCTGGAACACTTGGTAAGAAGCTCGCAAGAATACAACCAGCACCGATTAAAAGACCTCCAAGCGTAGCGACCCACTTAGGTCCGATTTTATCTTGGAGTCTACCAGCAGGTACCATGATAAATGCAAAGGCAATAATGGCGACAGTGTATGGAAGTGAGGCTTCAGCCTTGCTCCAACCAAACTCTTCACTTAATGCACCACCGAAAATACTCCATGCATAAAGAACACCAAATGCCAAGTTGATTCCGGTCCCTGCCAGTACAACTTGCAACCCTTTATTTTTGCTTTTCAAAATAATCCTCCCAAATCAAGTAATAATCTAAAAATAATGACATCCTGAGATATTATATATGGGAAAATGCATGGACACAATTGTTTTTTTACATTCACAACAGAACTATTCCATAGTATTATCAAATAAGAGGCTTATGGGGGGACACATGCAAAAACAGACCACTTTTTTAATGATTTTAATATTTTATCTCGAGTCAATTCTAAGGGTGAAAGGGAATGGCAATTTTCTGGATGCTGGCCTATACCTATCCATTATTTTAGGCGGCGTATTTGCGATCAGCCTTTCAGCTTTAATGGCTTATATCAGAAAAGAATGGATCAAATGGCTGACCACTTCTTTCTTTACATTGTTCTTATGCTTTTTATATGCATCTCAAATGGTTTATTTTCAATTGATGCGAACCTATTATTCCGTTTATTCAGCGGGTAATACTGGAAGGGCACTTGAGTTCATCGATATCGCCATCAGTGCTGTTGGGGAGCAGATTAACTATGTGGTATTAATATTACTGCCGTTTTTAATTTGCGTAGGTGTCACCATCTGGAGTTTTAAATCTCGCCAGAAGGCGCAAAATAGCGTAAGGTCTAGAGTGCTGTTCTGGAGGATGCTCTATTTTGCGGTATTGTTGCAGTCGATCGGCATCGGTATTATCAATCAAGGTAGCAAGCTGGACAATTCGCCCTATTCCCTTTACTACCATTTGAACTACCCCGAGTTCTCAGTGAATCAACTGGGGTTATTGACGACCATGCGCCTGGATTTTCAACGTACACTCTTTCCAAGTGATGTTACTGCCAGTTCAGATGAACAGTTCATTCCTCCCCATGAGGATACCGTAAAAACCTTAAAACCTGCTGCGGAGGTTTCATATGAGGATTTCGAAGCATCCACTAAGGAAATCACCTATAACGTTTTACCTATAGATTTCGAAGCACTGGCTGAGAAAGAAACAGACGCGACGCTTAAAGAAATGCATCAGTACTTTCAGTCTAGACTTCCATCAAATCAAAATGATAAAACGGGTAAATACGAAGGCTATAACGTAATTACGATTACGGCGGAAGGTTTTTCGCATTTGGCCATAAGAGAGGATGTTACACCGACACTCTATAAAATGGCGAACGAAGGCATCCGATTTAATAATTTTTATACTGCGATTTGGGGCGTAAGTACCTCCGATGGCGAATATGTCGCTACCACAGGGCTTATTCCTAAGAGTGGCGTTTGGAGTTATCGCAGAAGCGCTGAGAATGATATGATGTTCGCCTTAGGAAATCAATTGAAGCAAAGGAACTATCTGACAAAAGCCTATCATAATCATACGTATACCTATTATGACCGCCATCTTTCACATCCAAACATGGGGTACGACTACAAAGGTGTTGGCAATGGCTTAGAAATTAAGAAGACGTGGCCGGAGTCCGATTTGGAGATGATGGAGGTTACAATTCCAGAGTTCATTAAATCACAACCGTTTCACACTTACTACATGACGGTAAGTGGTCATATGTTCTATGATGCAAACGATAACGCCATGGCATCAAAAAATTGGGATGTCGTAAAGGATTTACCTTATTCCGATGAGGTTAAGGCCTATTTGGCAACTCAAGTTGAGTTAGACCGAGCCATGGCGTATTTACTTCAAGCGCTTGAGGAAGAGGGTATACTGGATAATACCCTAATCGTCATTAGCGCGGATCACTATCCTTATGGGTTATCTGATGCCTCCATAGATGAACTAAACGGAAGTCCCGTGGACCCCGATTTTGAGCGGTATAAAAATGCCTTGATCATGTATTCTGGGGATATGAAGCCAGAAACGTATGATGCGCCTGCCTCAAGCCTAGACATCCTACCTACGGTACTCAACTTACTAAATTTGCCATTTGATTCCCGTCTGTTAATGGGGCGAGATTTGTTTTCGGATACTGAGCCTTTGGTGATTATGGGAAATCGTAGTTTTATTACATCGTATGGTAGATATAATTCACGAACTGGCGAGTTCTTCAAAAGCAACTTAGCTGATGACTATTCTGAAGAGGCGTTAACCGACTATAGAAAGCAAGTATCCGCTGAAATCAACGCAAAATTTTACTACGCTGCAAAGATATTAGATTATGACTACTATAGAATGTTGAGGACGGAGAATGATTAGTGTTAACAGGGTCCTGAATAAGTTGGATTTAAAGCGGTTCGTTTCATTTGGGAATCAACTTTATCGTGATAATCCCTATTATGTCCCTGATTTGATCAGTGACGATTTTAAAATGCTCAGCCCAAAATATAACCCTGCATTCGAGTTCTGTGAGGCAGCCTATTTTTTAGCGTATGAAGAAGAACGCATCGTCGGGCGCATCGGTGTGATCGTCAATCATAAAAGTAACGAAAAATGGCAGCAGCAGTATGCCAGATTCACGCATTTCGATTTTGTTGATAATCTGGATGTATCGCGTAAGTTAATGGATGAAGCGGTTAAATGGGCAAAAGAAAAAGGCCTGATGAGTATTCACGGACCTTTAGGCTTTACCGATCTAGACCATCAAGGGATGCTAATAGACGGATTTGACGAAATGGACATGTTTATTACGATCTATAACGCGCCTTACTATGCTGCCCACATGGAAGCGTTAGGCTTCATTAAGGATATCGATTGGGTTGAATGCCAGCTTCGATTAGATGAAGAAAAAGCAGAGCGTCTCGAAAAAATCGCACAGTATCTGGAGCAAAAAAGTGCTTATCGGTGTATTGAATTTACCCGTAAAAAAGAGGTGTTGCCTTGGGCAAAGCCTGTTTTTGAACTTTATAACACAGCGTATGCCCCTCTTTATGGCACCACAGATTTGAATCAAGAACAAGTAAACATGGTCATCAAGACCTTTCTGGGATTTGTGAATCCTGACTTTATAAAAATCGTCGTCGATCAAGAAAACCAACTGGCGGGGTTTGCCATTGCCATGCCTTCCTTGTCCATGGCCATAAAAAAATCCAAAGGAAAACTATTTCCATTTGGATTTCTTCACATTCTAAAAGCAATCAAGAAAAACACAGTACTTGACTTATACCTTATCGCTGTAAAGCCAGAGCTACAAAGCACGGGGATCAATGGCATTTTACTTAATCGGGTGCTTAAGACAGCGAGAAAATATGGGATGACACATGCTGAGACCGGTCCAATGCTGGAATCGAATTTAAAGGTTCAGTCCCAATGGAAGTTCTTCGACGTGAGACAGCACCGTAGAAGGCGCGTTTGGATTAAAGCCATTTAGAGGTTTAATCTCGCGTTTTTAGGATGGCCGCTTCATACTGTTTAAGACTTTGAATGGTGTCCTCAGTCAAACGGTCGACGATTCGCTTACGATAGAGTAGCGCGGCAACGTTTCTACCTTTAGGATCACCCTTTTCAAGGGCATCAGTCCAGTCGATCTTTTTATGATTATAATAGACGTCATAGTCTACAATCCGGGTTCCATCTTCTAGATATTCTAGGCCGAGGAGAAGCTGCTTGATCAGCTTTGGATCGTGGAAAGTAAAAAAGCGTACGCGATAGACTTCGACGGACATCATAAATCGCGGATAATCCTTAGACCATGATTCTCCAAGTACAAATCCTAGCTCTAGTGATTCAAAGACCTCGATCAATCGTTCGTAATGAAGCTTATAGGCGCTATAACGGTCGAAAATACGGATTTCGATCTCATTCCAGTCGCGCTTGCCGATGCCGCTGTTCAAATATTTCAAAGTGTGCATCCGCAGCTCTTTTAATAAGTCGTGATACTTACCCTCAAGCTTCAAAAACTGCGGGTAAAAATCACTGATAATCAGGTTTCTATTAAGCGGTTTATCCGTTAGGGCGAGTAAAGTGGTTTGGTCATTTCCTTGATCCAAAATATCCGAAAATGAACCGATTTGACCACCTAGGTCCTTTCTAACCTCATCCAGAACCGTCGACAGGTTGTCAACCGCCCGCATGATGACGATATGAGGTGCAGGCCTTATGGCAGTAATCAAAGAACGATAGGGTTCCTGAAAAAGCTTGATTAGCACATGCTCGGGCTCATCTAAAACTGCGACGACCTCGTATCGACTGTCATATCGAATCGTGGAGGACAAGTTGTCGGTTAAATAGATGATGGTGCAAAACTCATTGGATTTTTCGAATGCATTGTCCCAATCCGAAACAATGGTGTGAAAGTTGTGAATGAGCGCTTCTTTTAGCGCCAGTTGCTCACTTGACTGGATTAGGATGATCCTGGGACCATTTCGAAGTAAAGAGACCATTTTAACCTCCTAAAAGTATCATAGTCGCTGTCACATAGCGCAAAGTCGCCATCATAAAGCGAAGGTTTTTTATATGCCAAACCCGCGTTTGTTGAGCCGGGCATCATCGGTTCCCCAAGGGTAATCAAAATAATGAATTTCACTGGTTTCAAGCTCGATGAGGTGGATATTGAGAATGCCGTTTAAAATCGTTTGATCCTCCGTTTGTTTCGAAAGTGTGGATAAATCGTGGCCAAATAAATAGAGTGTGGCGTGTTTGGAGAGAATTTGTGACGCATAATGTGCAAAGGCTACTGGAATACCTTCAATATCGATTAGTGCATAATCATCCACTACCGTAATTTTCTTAGTGATTTTCCGAATATAGTCACCGTTGTCGTGATTGCCTAAGGAAATGTAAATCCCCTTTGCATCACTGTTTTCAAGGATTTTAATCAAGGAGAGCACTTCGCGCTCATAGTGTTTAATGGCACCAGGGTGAAGCTGTAGCTTGATATTGTCCACCAGATCACCAGTATGGATGATGTAGTCCGGTTTCATTATTTTGATCAGCCGCGCCAACTCAGAGAAAAAAAGTGAGGGCGTGTCTGATATGTGTAATAGCTTAAGACCAGAATCAAACTTAATTTTTGGATCGATATATACTTTCCCGATTAAAAAGTCGACAGTTCTCTTAATTGATCGTTCCACTTTACCACCTACCATTTCATGCTTTAATTATAGCGCATCCATGGAAATTCTACCATCAACTGAAAGCATATTATTCGAAATCAAGGGTAACATTAGATAGAGAATAAAAAAAAGGAGCGACCCTATGACACCTTCAAAAAAAACTAGTGAAAAAGACAAGGATTTACTAGTGAAAATCGCCTATCATGAGGCTTATAGCACTGCGTATAAACTTAAGCTCGCGAAATCAGTTATCGCTAAAACAGCCGTTGCGGTGGGGAAAGCCACAGCAAAAGGGGGAAAGTTTGTGAAACGAAAACTGGATGAACGTAAAAATAAAAAGAGCGCGCTATAATCGCGCGCTGATTTAAAAAATTATAAAGCCCTCGCCAAATGTACTCCCAGTTTTTTAGAGGCTTCTTGAAAGTCGATTGGCTGATTTAAAGCCTTTGAAACAGAGGTTACACTACGAGTTTTTAATCCGCACGGTACAATCGCATCAAAATCGCTTAGTTCGGTGTTGATGTTTAAGGCAAACCCATGCATGGTGACGCCTTTACTCACGGACAGACCGATGGCACATATTTTTTCTGTGCCGATAAAAACACCCGCATTTATGGGGTCACGATGTGCAACTAGTCCATATTCCGCGTTCAGAAACTGGATGAGTGCTTCCTCTAGTGTATGGACAAAACGCTTAATGCTAGCCCCATGGTTCTTTCTTAAATTAATGAGTAGATAGCCCACGATTTGACCTGGACCATGATAAGTGACATCACCGCCACGTTTGACATGATGAATTTCGAAACCTCTTGCGATGAGCGCATCTTCCGGAACGATTACATTATCCTGATCAGCATTAAGGCCTAAGGTGATGACTTTTGGATGCTCGAGTATCAAAATATGATCCTCTGCACCCTCCTGGACTGCGAGTTGAAGGGATTCCTGTAAAGTAAGGGCTTCCAAATAAGGGATACGACCAAGTTGTTTGATGACCATAGCGATTTGTGCTCCTATAATGAGTCTGTGTATAATGTGTTCTTTCCGAATAGCTTTCCTTTATAAAGGGCTTCGTCAGCCGTCTTAGAAAATACATCAAAATGACGCGGAAGAGGATCTTTTTCATAGTCGGCAATAGCGATACCAAACGTCGCTGAGAGTGGTACGCCATCATAGGGTACTGAAGAAAGGGCATTTCGCATGATTTCACACCGCGCGATGATGGCCTCCTTCGACTCGTCCTGCATAAAGAGGATAAATTCATCGCCACCAAAACGTCCGATAAAGTCTTGAGGGCCTTTGCTAGCATTCAATATCTGAGTGAGGTAGATAAGTACTTGATCTCCCCAATGATGACCATGGGTATCGTTCAGTTTTTTGAAATGGTCCAAATCGACCATGACGATTGCTTTATACCGTGGCGGGGTTTGATTTTGCTGAACTTCATTAATCATTTTAACGAAGCTTTGACGATTATATACTCCGGTGAGGCCATCGAACGTTGCTGCCTTGTAAAGTTTATCATCTGCATTTTCCTTCGTCAACATCACCAGCCCTGATCCGGACAGTATCATAAAGACGAACATGCTCATCATCGTTAGGGACTGACCAAGTCCAGGCGTATCCATGACGTAAAGACGGCTCAAGTCTAACGCTTCTACGACGCGATAAAGGTGGGCAAATGCAACGAGCATAAACATGACGCCGATAACGCGTTGAAGCTCACTTTTTAACTTTGAAACCAGCAAAACTGCACTCGATGCTGCAAAACAGTAGGCGACAAATAATGTGACCACAGCGATTCGCACGTTCGAATAACCAGGGATAATCGCGAGAATAGACGCAATCGAGAGGATGGTGCCTGTTAGCATGAAGACTCGAAGCTTGATGATATGCGTATAGTTGTTACTAAAGCTTATGGCCGTTAATAGTATGTAAGTCGCGCCTAAAAACATCGCACCATTCCCAAACAGTGTGAGTAGCATATCTAGAGTGTAAGTGATGCCTGGTATGTATGAAATTGAAAAGCACGTGAAAGCAAAAGCAAAAAAAAGCTGCGATAAAAAGTGATCTCGACTGGTTCGCGTCAAATGATTTCGGTTATAGGCAAACATAAAAACCACGACAATTAAGTGGCCGACCATGTTCATGAGTACCAATGTTTTTGTTTCCATTTTACATCCTATTCCTTTATTTTGTTTGTGGCTTTAATAATATCACAGTTTCCATGTTGGTCTAAAGACCTATTTTCTTACAATAATGCAATGAACACCTGGTCGATGCAATGACCATTTGAGTGAGTGAGGAGGAACCAAATGATTCGAAAATTACTGCTTTTAGGTGATGAGCGATTGTATGATGTGAGCGAACCTGTTATGAAAGAGGCGTTAAGCGAGGTCAAAGAGATTGTACAGGACTTGCATGACACCATGATGGCTTACCGTCAAAAGTATGGTGTAGGGAGAGCAATTGCAGCCCCACAAATCGGCGCTTTCAAGAGAGTGGTCTATATGAATACAGGAACTCCGATTACGTTTATCAATCCAGTCATCCATTTCCCTGACGATGAAATGATGGAGGTTCTCGATGACTGTATGTGTTTTCCTGGACTACTGGTGAAAGTAAACCGGCATGTGAGATGTGTGGTTCATTTTAAGGACTTGGAGTGGCAAGACCAGACGTTATTTTTTGAAGGAGATCTATCCGAGCTGTTTCAGCATGAGTATGATCATTTGGACGGTATTTTAGCGACCATGCGCGCCAAAGACGAAAAGGCGTTTGTAATAAAAGCTTTTGGTGATTAAGAATAAATTTCTAATTAAATTCTAATGGTTACTTATGACGATAAATGTTAAACTGTTAACAGAAAATCGTCACGGAGGCACTTATGAACAGACAGCTTAAAGGTAGAATCAGTACCCGTATCACACGATGGGTTGTAATCTCCAGTATTATACTGATAATGATTATCTCATTGTTCACATATATCACACTCTCTAACCAGCTGAAAAGCACGACGAATCATCGCGCATACAATGCCTATCAAGCGGTTGAACGTCAGTTGGATATGGGGGCATTAACATCACTCCTCGAAGCACCTGATGACTCCAATCCTGTCTATAATACGATCAAGCAGCAGCTGGTGAACATCAAGGAAATTTCTGATGCCAATTATCTTCATGTGGTGGTCAAGGGAGATACAGGTTGGGTCTATATCGTCGACGGCGTCACGGAAAAAGGGGATTCAGCAGTGCCCAATGAGCCGATTGAAGAGGATTACATCGATGAGTACGAAACGATTGAAAAATCTCTTAAGCCGCTTTATGGGTCGTTTGATGAATATGAAGGTTCAATATTGTTTTCCAACTACTTTCCAATTTTTAACCAGCAGGGGAATGTCGTCGCGTATTTAGGGGCTGATTTTGATATCACTGAGGATGTAGAAGCTTTTAAACGCGCGTTTATCATGATTTTTCTCTTTTCGATTTTTTCATTGGTGGTCATTTCAGTGCTGTTGGTACTTTTTATAAAGCGTTTGCTATCGCCTATTACAGATCTCGTTCAGGAATGTCGATATTTATCCGAATACGATATGACGCGAGAAATCCGTTCAGACTACAAAGGTGAGTTTAAAGCGCTGGCTGATGCGATGACGACCTTACAGCAAAATAACAAATCCTTGCTAAAGCAAGTACAGGACATTTGCTATTCAATCTCGCTCAGCTTCGATGCGGTCAGTGAATCGACACATTCCATATCGAGTATGATTCAAGAAACCACTGCGGCACTAACTGAGTCCTCGCATAATATCGATGAACAATCCCGTGAAATGGGAGAGCTGGCTTCAAGTGGGGAGCATTTAGATACGCAAGTCAGTGAGATGACCCAAGCCATCAATCGCTCCTCTGACGAAGGGCATGTCGTCAAAACACACACACTCAAATCCAATGAAGCTTTACAAGTCCTAAAGGAAAGATTTTCTCTCAGCACAGAAGGATTTGTCGTGTTAAGTAATCAAATGGAAGCGCTTTATAAAGCTTCTGATCAAATTGTGATGATCATCGAAACCATTAGAAGCATCGCCGGTCAAACGAATTTACTGGCGCTGAACGCTTCCATTGAAGCTGCAAGAGCGGGGGAGCAGGGCAGAGGTTTTTCTGTAGTAGCGGAAGAAATCCGAAAGCTAGCAGAGGAGTCAGCGAGCTCAGTAAAGGAAATCGATGAAATCATAAAGGCAATCGTCGCCCATATTCAGTCATCTAATGAAGTCGCCGCTGAGCAGAGAAAACTAATCGGCAATGCTGACGAAATGGTAAAGGAGACACTCGCTCAATACACCCTTACCGAGCAATCAATCAACCATGTGTTAAATGGGATTCATGCACTCAAGAGACTTTTAGAGGAAATACATCAAGTTCAAAAGCAAGTGAAGTCTGGCACTGAGGTTGTAAATAGGTTGTCATTAGACAATGCAAAGCGAATTGAAGAGATTGCCATGTCGGCAGAAGAGGAGACGACCAATATCGAAGAAATTTCCGCCAACATCGACAACCTTCAATCTCAAATAAACTTGATGAAGCAAAACATCTCACAGTATAAACTTTAGCAAAAAGGTTCAGTATCTCGAAGATACTGAACCTTTTTTTCGCTTAGGATTACTATTTGTTTAAATCCTGAAGCTTTTCATCAGCTTCAGCCTTGATGGATTCGAGCTCCTCTTCTTTAAGGGCGATTTCTGAATTGATTGCATCTACCTGAGAAATAGGTTCTGCAATCATATCGAAACTAAAAGTTGCTCGATCAGCCTCATAGACGACTGTTCCAATCTTTAAGAGAAGTTCATCCTTTGATTTTTTAAGGTTACTAATTTCAGACTTAACTTTCGTTGAATCAATCAACGAGGCTGATTTAGCACCGATTACCTTTGTGCCTTTATCGATGCTTTGTTTTAATTTTCCGAACAAATCAGACATAATTACCCCCATTACCTTATTTGATGTGGTATTTATACCTATTTTAAATTGGATTAACCAGTTTGAAACTGTTTTAAATCAATTTTTGGAATTTCATCAGCTTCTAATGGCTTACTAAAGCAATACCCTTGAACCATATCACACCCGAAGGCGTTCAGACGTGATACATGCGCCATGGACTCTATTCCCTCAGCGACGATAATCAGATTAAGACTATGAACAAAAGCGATGAGCTTTTCCATTACCGTGTCGTTTTCATGTTCCATTAAATGGAGGTTCATTTCTCGGTCAAATTTAAGGGTGTGAATGGGAAGTGAGGAGAGATAGCTTAAGCTGGAATATTCAGCACCAAAATCATCCACAGCGATGGTGATGCCTTTTGATTTAAGGGAGTTCATAAACGATATGGCAAGCTCTTTGTTATCCAAGAACACATGCTCTGTTATTTCGATCTGGATGAGCTCAGGCGCGATATCGTGTTGAATCAAACAGTCCATTAAGAAGTCTTCATAACCGATATCGTGTAGCTGCAGTGCTGAGAAGTTGATGGATAGGGGCTTAAGCACCATGCCTGATTGCTTCCATGCGGCCATTTGTGCGATGACGAGTTCAGTTACGGTTCTTCCGATCGGGATTATCAGACCATTTTCCTCCGCGACCTTGATGAAGGTCATCGGGGACAATGCATGATCTTTCAACCGGATTAGGGCTTCATAACCGACGATACTGCCAGTCTCTAAAGATACTTTTGGTTGATAGACCATTTTAAAACCGTGCTGATTTAAAGCAATTGTGAGCATATTTTTGATTTCCATTTTATCCTTCAAATGCTTCGCCATCTGTTGGTCAAAAAATGCATAGTTACTTTTTCCAGAGTTCTTTACTGTGTAGAGAGCCAGGTCGGCAAACATGACGATCTCATTAATTTGCGCGCTATCGTCGGGGTAGCGGCTTACGCCCATGCTAAACTCGATTTTAACATCATTGCCATCGATTTCGATGGGATTCTCAAACGTTGCGTACAGCAATTCAATAAAGTGGTATAACGCTTCTTCAGAATCATCACATTGGAACAACAGTAAAAATTCATCTCCGCCAAACCGGGATACAAAAAGGCGATCCGAACTCAGTGCTCTAAGTCGACTACCCGCAATCTTCAAAACTTTATCACCGAATATATGACCTAGGGAGTCGTTGATGCTCTTAAAATTATCCATGTCAAGTAAGAGAACCGCGAATCGTGTGTGTCTCTCGATGACAGAGGAAGCATGCGACATGAAATTGCGACGGTTTGGTAAATCGGTTAGCGGATCGTGTTCAGCTAAATATCGGATTCTCTCTTTTTGATGATTGATTTCCCCCACATAGCTAACAACCTTATCTAATAAGCCATTCACGGATTTTCCGATAGAGACCAAGGGATTGTCGTTTGATAGCACGACATAGTTGATGCTCGCATTTTCCACATCGATTTTATTGATTTCCTCATCGAGAACGTCGAGACAGGATTTGAGCTCCAGATAGTTGGTTTGCATACTTCCCAGCGCATTTGAAATCTCACCAATTTCATCACTGGATTTTGCATAGTGCTGAATATCCTTCTTCTCATAATCATCGAAATCAAAGTGTGACATCTTTTTAATGATAGCGGTAAGTGAGATGATGGGGTGCGTGATATAATTTGAAATCAATGTCACGAAAAGGATGATAAGGAGTGAGGTGATGACGAAAATGGTGGCGAGCATGCCTGATAAGGAGCTTGAGTAAGCGAGCACTTCATCTTTATCGATGGCGGCCAGATAAGTCCAGCCGCTGATATGGGATTGATAAGGGGTAAAGACTAAGGTTTCTCCTAGGATAGCGCCTTCAAAGGATTGTCTTTTATTATTCTGAAGCGCTTCTAAAGTACCGATACCAAGAACATCATAGGGTTGCATGTGCCATTCAGGATTATTCGGACTATTGATGATAACACCATTTGGGCTAATGATATATATATGACCCGTTTCGCCAAATTTCATTTCGCTAATGTCGCGCATGAGGTTTTCAAGCGAAATCGTCATACTGACAACACCGAGCACGTGAGCGTTATTTTTAACGACATCATCAATACTTATAACGAGTTCTTTTGTCGCTTTGGTTTCATAGGGCTCCGAAATCACGACTGTACCGAACTCAAGTGCATGTTTATACCAATCCCGTATCCGTGGATCATAAGGCGCATTGGGTTTAAACTGAGGATATTCTACGTAACCACCGTATTCTGTGCCGTAGGACACAAAAGAGATCATGGGATGTGTGTCCACGACGGATTTAAAATATTGCGCGATTGACTGTTCACTTCTGCTGGGATTATATTGAAACGAGGTGGCATCAAAGTCCATATAAGTGGTTAAGTCTGGGTCAGCTGAGATGATTCTCTGATCAAGTGCAACCAATTGCGTAAGACTTTTCATATCCTCTAAAATGGTACGGTCAATATAATTGGCAGCCTGCTCTGTGAGTATCCGAGACTGTTCCAGGTTATTTCGATATAACCAGGATTCCGTCTGATTTTTTATAAACAAAATCCCTAAGATGAATGGGATTAAACTTGCTATTAATACACTGAACAATAGCTTTTTTCGAATGGTCAATTTTCGAATCATGCGTCACCTGCCCTTTTGATATGTATTATTTTACCATTGTTAACGAAAAACTAACATAAGAATCAAATAAATCTACTTTACATAATTTTTTATATGTTATACTGATATCAATACAATATAGGGAGGAATCAAAATGATTCAATGGGAAAAGCAATATGAATTAGGTATCGAATCCATCGATTCACAGCACAAAAAACTGATTGAAATCACCAGCAACTTATCGGTATTGTTAACCGGTGCCGTTCAAGGGGATGACATCTATGATGAGATGGTGGAAATCATCCACGAACTAACAAAATATACCGTTGAACACTTTAGGTTTGAAGAAGGTTTATTTGACCAATTGGGTTTTGAGTTTAAAGAAAAACATATCGAAGAACACAATAAACTAATCTCTGAAATAGAAGCACTTGATTTAAGAGCGGTGGATGAGGACCAGATCACCTACGGCAAAAAAATCCTTAAATTCCTGATCACATGGGTTTTCAAGCATATTAGCGGTTCTGATGTGCTTTACAAAGACTTGTTTATCTCAAATGGCGTTCACTAAACGCCAGTTAAATTAGATATTGCCTTCGCTTGCGTCTTTAAATTGATCAATACGATAGCACATAGTATCAACAGTATACCGAAAATCTTTATGCCGTTAATCATTTCACCTGCGAAGATGACTGAGAAAATAATGGCGAAGATCAGCTCGATGGTGCTGATGACCCCGACCTTTGAAAGCTCAATACCTGTATTGATGCCTGCGAAATAGAGCAAGTAAGCAACTGAAGCAGAAAAAATCCCTAGCCCCATGGTGGATAAAACCACGATGGGGCTATTCAATTTTTGTAGGATGAGGTGTGGTGAAGAAAAGGGAGCAATCAGTAGTGCACCAAACAGAAAGCTATACAAGATCATGGTTTGGGGCATATATTTTTTTAGACCAAATTTGCTAAACACGCTCACAAGGGAATAACCCAAGCCTGATAGAACCCCTAAAAGGATACCGGTGAAGGTTAAACCATCTAAATCCAAGCGGCCACCTGTCAAAGCCAATGTCGATCCAACAACTGAGATGAAAACCCCCCACTTTTTTAGTGCGGTCAGTTTCTCCTTAAAAAGAAGTACGGAGAAGCCCGTGATAAATAGAGGCGCAAGATAGAGTAAGATGGTGGCATTCATGACGCCGATGGCATCTACTGATGAGAAAAAGCATAGGTTGAATAAGCCTTGGGTGATGGTTCCCATGAAAAAAGTTAAGACTAGCCCCTTTCTGTCGATTTTTACATATGCACGGTTCTGAAGCATTAAGATGCAAAAAAGAATGAAAGTTCCTAAAGTCAATCTGAGTAAAGCCACTTCTTGCGACGAAATGCCTGAAGCCATTAAATTTTTTGCGAATATCCCTGTGGTGCTCCAGCTTAGCCCTGCTAAAGCGATGTAAAAAGCCCCCATCTTTTGCGATTTCAAAATAATCTCCTTCAAATTGTCATCATAATCAGTATAACATCGATTGAACGCAAGTGCCGTAATAAAAAATTTGTTTGGGTGTTAAGGGTTTAATTTACAGATGATGTATGATAAAATCGTGACAATGCGTTAACAAATAGGAGGAAGATTTGAAACAATTATTAAGCAAATGGAACAAACTTAGCCTAGTTAAGCGAATTCTCGTGGGCATGGTCATCGGTATTCTTTTGGCAATCGCTTTACCGAATGAAGCAAAATTCATTACCATTTTCGGTACATTATTTGTAGGTGCCCTTAAAGCAGTTGCACCGATTCTCGTATTTTTCCTAGTGATGTCAGCTATTTCGCAGCATAAATCAGGACATAAAACCAATATGAAATCGATTATCGTCCTTTATTTATTAGGGACATTTTTAGCCAGTTTAGTAGGCGTTTTGGCGAGCTTCATGTTCCCAGTGACGTTGACACTTCAATCAGGTGTGGACAGCATCACCCCGCCAGGCGGTGTCGTGGAAGTACTCAGAACCTTATTATTGAATGTCGTGGATAACCCGGTAAGAGCAATCGTCAATGCAAACTACATCGGCGTATTGTCTTGGGCAGCTATTCTAGGCTTTATGCTCAGACACGCGGCGGATTCAACTAAGACGATGTTGACTAACGTATCTGACGCCCTTTCTCATGTGGTTCGTGTTATTATCAACTTTGCACCCATCGGTATAATGGGTTTAGTATTTGAGTCTATAGCATCAAGTGGTTTGGAAGCTCTTTTAGGATATGGAAAGCTGTTGTTGGTATTAGTGGGTGGCATGTTCTTTGTTGCTTTAGTGGTCAACCCGATCATCGTTTTCATGAAAATCAAACAAAATCCGTATCCACTTGTTTTTAAATGCTTGAAGGTAAGTGGCTTGACGGCGTTCTTTACACGTAGCTCAGCTGCAAATATTCCTGTGAATATGGAGCTTTGCGAAGATTTAGGTTTGGATCCAGACAACTATTCGGTATCCATTCCATTAGGTGCGACGATCAACATGGCCGGTGCTTCAATTACTATTTCAGTTCTCACATTAGCAGCCGTCAATACGTTGGGAATTCCAGTAGATTTACCTACGGCTTTGATTCTTTCGCTTTTAGCTGCAGTTAGTGCATGTGGTGCTTCTGGTGTTGCAGGCGGTTCTTTACTTCTGATTCCATTAGCTTGTAGCTTATTTGGTATTTCAAACGAAGTGGCGATGCAAGTTGTCGGCGTCGGCTTCATCGTAGGGGTTTTACAGGATTCATGTGAAACGGCGTTAAACTCTTCAACAGACGTATTATTTACGGCTGCCTCTGAGTTTGCTGAATGGAAGAAGGATGGTAAGGTAATCAAGCTCTAATTGATGCACGAATATTCAAACATACAGTTGACAATGTTCTGTAAGGGTTATAAAATCTTATTGGAATATGCAATATACATTTATAAATGTATAAATGGTTAATGTATGCGAGAGGAGCTCTTATGAAACCATCTATCAACTCTAGACTGTCACTGATTGGCGTGGCCATTGATTTAGGCGCTGGAACACCTGGCGTTAGTTTAGGACCATCAGCAATTCGATATGCAGGCGTCGTGGAAAGGCTACAAAACATTGGATACGATGTTAAAGATGAAGGTGATATCGTCGCTATTAAACCAGCTAGCCCCATCGTAGCAGGCACAAATCTCAAGAACTTGGATGAGGTGGCTCGCGTCAATACCGAGTTATGCCATAGAGTTGATACGGCCATGGCTGCGGGAAGATTTCCTCTAGTACTTGGTGGTGATCACAGTATCGCAATCGGGACCATCGCAGGTGTTTTACAGCATAAGAAAAACCTAGGTGTGATTTGGTTCGATGCCCATGGAGACATCAACACAGCCGAAACCTCACCTTCTGGTAATATTCATGGCATGCCGGTTGCAGTAAGCCTTGGATTAGGACACGAAAGATTGACATCGATTGGTGGGTCAGATAAGAAGCTCAACACAAAAAACATCGTATTTGTCGGGTGCCGCGATTTGGATTTCGGTGAACGAAAAATATTAAAGGAACTTGGAATTACCGTGTTTACCATGCATGAAATCGATAGACTGGGCATGACGGAGGTCATGAATAGAGCAATTGCTATCGCATCTGAAGGTACTGACGGCATTCATGTCAGTTTTGATCTCGACAGCATGGATCCGATTTTTGTTCAGGGCACAGGTACGCGAGTTCCAGGTGGCTTAACATATAGAGAAAGCCATTTAGCGCTTGAGCTTATCGCATTATCCGAAAAGGTGGTCAGTGCTGAGTTCGTAGAAGTAAACCCAATAATCGACGTTAAGAATGAAACGGCGAAAACGGCTGTGGCATTGATCGGTTCATTAATGGGTGAATGGTTAATTTAAGTTATGATTAAAAGTGCGATTTCGAAAGAATCGCACTTTTTTTGTGAGCGAAATCACGTTTTAGAGCGCGTGAATGTGGTATAATTCTTTTGAGATTAATTATCAATTAAGGAGCCCAATATGCAAAATATGGATATGAGTAAACACCTGACAATCGATGAAGTCAAAATAAAAACCATCATGGATATCAAGCTAGATTATTTAAAAGGGAACATTAGCCTCGATGTGGCACATGAAAAAATGAAGGCAGCAGTGGATCACGTAACTGCGCAAGAGTTTGCATTATGTGAACAAAGACTAGTGGCTCACGGCATATCAGATGATGAGCTCGCTGAAAGGATGGAGGAGATTTTGAAAATTTTCGAAGGCTTGCTGGTCTCTGAAAAAGCGACCCTTAATCCGGGTCATCCGATACACACCTATCAACTTGAAGTGGAAGCCATTCGTGATGTGCTATCGAAGATGATTCATCTAAGCACTAAAAAGTTCATCAAAAATCAATGGCTGGAACTTATGGAGCAATTATCGCAAATCAATGTTCATTTTTCTAGAAAGCAAAATCAGCTCTACCCTGCGCTAGAGAGTAAAGGCTTTGATAAGCCTTCAAAGGTCATGTGGACGCTTGAGAACAAAATTAGAGAAGCGATCAAGCAGACCATGGGTTTGATTAATCAGGATGAGGATGAACGGTTTATTGCGGCGCTTCCCAAGCTGGTTGAGCAGGTAGAGGACATGATGGTTAAGGAAGTTGAAATATTATTTCCGACAGCACTGGAAATGCTCGATGAATCCGATTTTGAAACCATGAGAATAGGAGATGATGAAATCGGGTATTGTTTAATCGATCCTCCATCCTCATATGGCAGTAATCCTACAGATTTAACAAAAGCCAACGCACTAAACCTTAATGAGGGTTTACTCAATGTGAGCCAGGGACAACTAACGCTTGAGCAAATCAATTTGATCTATAAGCATTTAAAAGTGGATCTCTCTTATGTGGATGAAAATGAAATCGTCAAGTTCTATAGTGATACGAAGCATCGCGTTTTTCCACGAAGCCCAGGAGTTATCGGTAGAAAGGTTCAAAACTGCCATCCGCGTGAAAGCGTACATACGGTGGAAGAAATCATTCGCGCCTTTAAAGCGGGAGAACAGGATGAAGCAGAGTTTTGGCTCGAGATGGGCGGAAAATTCCTCTATATCGTCTATACAGCCGTAAGGGATGATCAAGGGACTTTTAGAGGCGTTTTGGAGATGATGCAAGACGTGACCCATATCCGAAGCCTATCTGGGAGTCAAAGACTTCTGAACTGGCAGTCGAAGAATGCGGAAGTAGAAGCTTCATTAGATGTTAAAGCGGAGGCACCAAATACCTACGGGATCACTAAACATACTGTAATCGGTGAGCTCGTTAAGAAATACCCTTATATAAAAGCGCACATGCTCTCCCTTTCGCCTAAGTTTGCTAAGCTCAACAACCCTGTAATCTTCAAAACCATGGCATCTATCGCAACTCTGGAGATGATTGCAGAGCGTGGTGGCTTAGACGTAAATGAGGTTATACAAAGTATCGTCAGAAAAATAGAAGAGAGCGTTTAAAAAGTGGAGCATAAAACCTGAAACTGAAACGTGATTAAACCCCTTTTGACAGGATATAATATAGTTAAATGTCAAAGGGGGTTATTTTATGGGCAAATCAGTACCGGATGCAACTTTATTATGGCGAGATCGCAAGCGTATTTTGGGTTTACCGATATCATTTACAGTGTATACGCTTAAAAATCAGCGCTTATACTTAAAGGAGGGATTTTTTAATACGAAGGAAAATGAGATGTTGCTTTATCGCATACTCGACATCAATCTTTCTAGAAGCCTAGGAGACAAGATTTTTGGTGTGGGCTCGCTCACTTTGTTTACTGCGGATGAAACCCATCGTGAGTTCGTGATAAAGAATATTAAGAATCCACAGCAGGTACGTGATCTGATTAGCACTGAAGTGGAAAAAGAAAGAGAACGCTTAAAGATTCGAGGAAGAGAAATCTATGGTGTCTCCGATTCTGATGGTCCTGACAACGCAGCGGATGTGACTGTCGATCCTGGTGAGTAATCATTTTAAGGAGGGCATATGAACACGAATACCACCTATCGCGCCCTTTTAGTCGCCATCATACAGTCATTGGACTTAATTAACAAGTTGCTCAAACATCATCATAGACGTGTTGCAGTGGTGGCTAAGCATTTGGCAGAGGGCTGTGGCCTCGAAGTGGCGGAGATGAAAAATCTCGTCGTGGCGGCGTCCTTACACGATTTGGGTGCACTTACCGTACATGAACGCGATCAACTCATTCAACTTGATGTGGAAAATCCTGAACCCCATGAAATCTTAGGGGCTGCCATGTTGGAAGGCCTTCCGTATTTTGAAGAGGTGGCTGACATCATCAAGCACCATCACCTCCGATTTGATTCTGCTAGTAAGTTGGATCCGAAGCTTGCGAACCTTTGCCTACTGCTACATTTAGCAGACAGATTTGATGTATTGACCATGAATGAAGACCTGACTAAGGTAAATTTTAACGCGATCTATGAGAAATTACAGGCTTTAGGTGGGGTTGTCTTTTCGAAAGCGCATTTGGAGGTCATGAAAATCGTCGCACAAAAAGAGGTGTTTTGGCTAGATTTGGAGCACTTGGCCATGGTTAATCTACTCAACGATGTGCTGGACGAAGAAGTGAATATTCCTGTCACGCTTTCATTACTTGAGCAATTTGCAACGGTTCTATCAAAAGTCATCGATTATCGAAGCGAGTTCACCGCGACGCATTCCCAAGGCGTCAGTGCAGTGGCAGAAGCGTTAGGACGATTGATGGGATTAGACGAGGACATCTGCTCGAAACTAAAGATTGCAGGGCTTTTACACGACTTGGGTAAGGTCGGTGTGGCCACGGAGCTAATCGAAAGAAATGGCAGTTTAACAGTCGATGAGTTTGCAGAGGTGAAATCCCACACTTATTTTACTTATGCCATCCTTCATGGGATTCCCGGATTAAAGGAAATCTCCATGTGGGCGGCTTCCCATCACGAGCGACAGGACGGTAAGGGCTATCCCTTTAAGCTCAGCCATGAGCAGATGACGTTGCCCATGACGATTGTTTCGTATGCTGACGTCTTTACAGCGCTTACAGAGGATAGGCCGTATCGTAAAGGCATGCCCATTGAAGAGGTGATGAAAAAGATGGATCAGTTGTTCCAATGGTGCGAGTATCCAGAAATTCGCGAGACCCTGAAGCAAAATGCCATCCCACTTAATGGTATTCGAGAAAGCGCACAGCACCATTCTTTTGGTCACTATCAAAATGTTAAAAATTTAATTAAATAATTGACAAATGATAATTAATTTCATAGAATAGACGAGAAATACCCGCGCTGGGTATTTTTAGTCGATTATATGGAGGGTCTATGAAAAAGCAACACAAACTATTTGTTGAATTTCTACCGTTTATCAAAGAAGTTTTGCAAAAGGATATTATGGCATCGGTGACAGATTTAAACCAGTTTATCGCTTATGCACCAGGTGATGCCATCGATGTAAAGGTTAAAAAAGGGATGCCAATTCCAGAAGGGGATCCACTTAGAGCTACTATCACAAACAACCAAATTATTACCGCAATCGTCCCAAAAGAAGTGTATGGCGTACCATTCAGAGCAGTTACATACCCAATCCGTGATAAAAAAGGTAACTGTATCGGTGCAATCGGCATTGCAGAGAGCTTAGTAAAAGAACAACGCATAAAAGAAGCTCTGGATGATATCGTCAACAAGATTGAAAAATCAAATCATAACATATCTTCCATCAGCGACGATGTACATGACATGTCACTGGGCATCCAGGAGCTTTCAAGCGTCGTTGAAGAAGTAAACGCATCTATTGTTGAAATTACAGACTTGTCAGACCGAATCACCTCCAACGTCGACTCAGTGGCAAATGCAAGTCAAAATGTCATCAAAGAAGCAGAAAACGGCATCGTCGCAGTAAAAAACATAAATGATACACTTGCAGTAACCGTGGATGAAATATTAAGAGTGCGTGAACAAATCGAGCATTTGAACACCTCTATCGAAAATGCAAACAAAACCGTTTCATTGATCAATAGCATCGCGGAGCAAACGAATCTTTTAGCACTCAATGCGAGCATCGAAGCGGCTAGAGCTGGCGAACACGGTAGAGGGTTTGCGGTCGTCGCAGACGAAGTAGGAAAGCTCGCGGTACAATCAAGAACGTCATCGGTGGAAATCGGCGAGATGATGAAAGGCATTCAAAATGAAATCCATGCAGTCGTCAGCAAAGTCAATCAAGCCGTTCAAAAGACAGATTCTAATAAAGCCAGCGTCGTCGTAGCGACTCAGAATATCGAGCGTATCCTCACAGATATCCAAGGTGTTGATCACGACATACAGGGCGTTCGCGTACAAATTAAAAAGCAGTCGAACAACACGAATGAAATTCGACAGGCAGTGGATTCCATCACTGTTACAGTTGAAGAAAAGGCGTCAGTGGGCACTGGCATCAACAAGAAGCTGAAGACGCAATCCGACGATATGGACCGTTTCGAAAAAGAAATAAGAAGCACAGCAAAATCACTGATGGAGTAATTCCATTAGTCTATTTTACAAATGATAAAAGATGAAAACGATGATGTTTTCATCTTTTTTGTTGTGTTCCAAATAAATAAGGGTATAATTATAATAAAGATAAGGTAACCCTAATAAGGAGGGCGCGTATGAATTTTCGAGGCGAAGAAGATTATATCAAGCAGATTTTTCAACTACAATGTGACAACCCCTCTTCAGCATACGTTAAGACATCAGAACTTATTCAACTCACCGGGCACGCCGCACCCTCTGTGAACGAAATGATTAAAAGGCTCGTGAGTAAGGGGTTGCTTGAGTACAACCGATATGTAGGCGTTAGACTTACCAGTGAAGGAGAAGACATCGCAGCCAACATTATAAAGAAACATCGATTATGGGAGACTTTTTTGCACGACTACCTCAATTATAAATGGGATGAAATCCATGATGAAGCTGAAGCGTTAGAGCACATCACTTCAGATCGTCTATCTGAAGCTTTATACGCGTTTATGGCACATCCGAAGACATGCCCACACGGAAATCCCATAGAAGTCTCTATAGACGATCAACACGATTCGGAAGAAATCCTATTGTTTAATGCATCAACTCACCAAGCGTATCGTATCATACGCGTGAAGGATACACCGGATGTGCTCGAGTACTTGGATCGAATTCATTTAAAACCAGGGACGACCATACGCATTAATGAAAATGATCCATTTAATGAACTCATCGAAATAAAAAACGACGATAGGACTAAAACCATCGGATACCGACTGGCAAAGTCCATCGTCGTAAAAAAACTTGAATAAATCATCAACTCAGGAGGAAATTATGATATTTGAAACGAAAGACCTCGTCTTTGCCTTTGGACTGACCATATTAGCAGGACTTTCAACAGGAATTGGGTCAGCTCTGGCATTTTATACGAAACAAACGAACCACAAATTTCTGTCGGCCGCACTTGGCTTCTCAGCTGGCGTCATGATCTACGTTTCTTTGGTTGAAATATTTGCAAAAGCAAAGGATTCGCTTATCATAGAGTTTGGCCAGAAAATCGGGTATTCACTCACTACCCTCGCTTTTTTTGGCGGGATAGCCCTTATCGCTCTGATTGATAAACTGGTACCAGAAGGCGAAAATCCCCATGAAATCAAGGACGTTACGGAGATGAGTAATGGGTCGGAGCCTAAAGTAAACGAAAAGGCACTATTGCGCATGGGACTGTTTTCAGCTCTGGCCATCGCCATCCACAACTTTCCGGAGGGGCTCGCAACCTTTGTAGGGGCATTACAGGATCCGACGATGGGCATTAGCATCGCAGTGGCCATCGCCATCCATAATATCCCTGAAGGCATCGCTGTTTCCGTGCCTATTTATTTTGCTACCAAAAATCGCATGAAAGCTTTCAAAATGTCGTTTTTATCGGGTCTTTCAGAGCCTGTGGGCGCGCTTGTCGGCTTCTTTCTACTTGCGAATTTTTTCTCGGAAGCCATGTTCGGTATGATTTTCGCTGGCGTCGCCGGCATCATGGTTTATATCTCGTTAGATGAACTTTTACCCACGGCCCATAAATATGGTGAGCATCACATCGCCATCTATGGCCTTATTTCAGGGATGGTGGTCATGGCAGCGAGTTTGGTTCTTTTTGCTTGATGAGTTGAGGCATGACCGTCGCGAAGGTAATTAACCCCGCACCGACGATTCCCTGTAAGCCGATCGCCTCGCCTAGTAGAATGAGACCTAAAAGTGCTCCGAAAATTGGTTCAAAAACATATAAAAGGGCTGTGCGCGTCGCCGGTACGATGGTTTGTGCATAATTAGCAAGAACATAAGCAACACTCGTGCATCCGACGCTTAGAACCAGTAGATTTCCCACAACTAATGGCATACTAAGGCCAACCTTCAAATCAACAAAGGGATTTTCTAGCAAGAATGCGGGAATCAAGCTTAACAAGCCAACAGTCAATACTTGTATGGATGCAATTCCTAAGGGATCGCTTGAAGTCACATATTTTTCTACCGTGAGGATGTAAAAAACCACTACCAAGGTACCGAGTAGCGTTAGAAAATCACCGAAATTCACGCCACCAGCGGTGCCATCCAGAGTGACCAGGCCGAGTCCGATGACCGCGAGCACGGTGGAAAACCAGACACTTTTTGTCTGGCGTTTTTTAAACAGAAACGCCAGGACAAACGGAACGAAGATGACACTGCTACCGACGATAAAGGCATTTTTTGCCACGGTTGTGTACTTCAAACCGTACGTATGAAAAACAAAAGCGGTAAACAAAAGTGTACCTGTAATAAGACCGCCTCTAAGCTGTGCTTGATCTAATTTGAAACGTTTAATGGCCAATAAAAATAAAATGAGCAAAATTCCACCGACCATAAAACGCGTTCCCATAAAGGTAAAAACACCTAAGTGATCGAGAAGTGGCTTGGTTAGTGCAAACGACGATCCCCACAAGGCTACAGATGCCAGGAGCATCCATTCTGCGAATTTTTTCATATGACACCTCAGCAATTGGTCTTTTTTAACTTTAACATGAAAGCCACAGAATAAAAACCCTTTTAGAAGAATTGTAACTTAGGTGGTTTGTTTGGTATAATGAGTCAAAACGATATTTAAGAAAGTAGGCAATATGAGTCTGACATTTAAAGAATTCAACTTATCCCCCACGATTCAAAAGTCACTTGATGAAATGGGCTATATAAATCCCACTGAAGTACAATCACGCGTGATTCCTAAAGTACTGGCGAAAGAAGACCTCATCGTCATCTCAAAAACAGGTAGTGGAAAAACAGGCGCTTTTGGAATTCCCATGCTTGAAGCGCTCGAGCGCGATGAGAATGGCCCTAAAGCCCTTATTTTGACCCCCACACGTGAGCTTGCCGTTCAGGTGGACGCGGATTTAAAGGCCATGTCCAAGTATAAATCCATTAAAACCACAGTTCTTTATGGTGGCCACGGCATTGGTGGGGAGATAGAGAAACTAGCAAAAGGCGTTGATATCGTAACGGGTACTCCGGGGCGTGTTTTTGACCATATGACACAAGGCAATCTAAAAACGGGTAACATTCAATTTCTCGTGCTAGACGAAGCAGACAGGATGCTCGACATGGGGTTTATCGATCAGGTCAAGCGCATTGTTAAAAAAATTCCGGACAACAGAGTAACGCTATTATTTTCTGCTACGATACCCCCTGAGGTACAGAAACTTTGTGTTACCTATATGAAAAATCCTGATACCATCGAAATAGAATCTGAAACGAAGACAGTGGATACCATCACACAGTTTTACTATAAAGTGGAGCATAATGAAAAGCGAAAGCAGCTGCATCGCATTTTGACGGTTGAGCAGCCTGAGAGCTGTATGGTCTTTTGTAATACGAGGATGACGGTTGATAAGGTCAATGAGTTCTTGCAGCACAAAGGCTACACCAGTAAAGCATTACACGGTGCCAACTCACAGACCAATCGAATGAAGTCCATCCAACAGTTTAAGAAGGGCGATTTTGAAGTTTTAGTGGCTACTGATGTCGCAGCGAGAGGCATTCATGTGGATGATCTGTCATTAGTGGTGAATTATGATGTCCCACAGGATAAGGACAATTACATTCATCGCATCGGGAGAACGGGGCGTGCTGGAAATGGTGGTCGCGCCATTACATTAGTGACGAAGGATGACCAATACACACTCTATGAAATTGAAGAGCATGTGGGGGTATTGATTCCACAGGAAGAGCTTCCCACCGATGATCAAGTCAACGCCATGCCTAAACGCACGCCTAAGCCATATGTTCAGAAAGAGCATGAAGTCGACTCTAAGCGTAAACCACATGGGCCACGTAAACCCCACGAATCAAGTAAACCCCACGAATCAAGTAAACCCCACGAATCAAGTAAACCGCAAGAAGCGAATAAAACACATGAGTCACGTAAACCACATCATTCAACTAGCTCATCTGTTTCAAATAAATCTCAGGGGCCACGTAAACCTTATGAACCGCGAAAACCGTATGAGCAACGTAAGCCGTATGAGCAACGTAAGCCGTATGAATCTAATATCGCAATTCTTATGAGTTGATTGCAACCGTAGAAACTTAAATTAAAAAATCAAGTTTCAACAAAATTTATTAGTCAAAACTTGATTTTAAACTTAATTTTATTTATACTATTTCGTTAGCTTCACCACGCACTCAACATGTTTTGAGTTGAATTGATAGCTATCAATACCGCTATTTCAACCCCTATTGTTATTGGGAACATATCCACGCTCGTAGATGGAAACATGTCCAACATCGGCTTTCGTTTGTGGGAATATATCCAGTTATTTTCAATCTCTGGACAACAATCTCGGTAAAGAAAATGTATTGATTTTATCCACATTATTAAATTCTTTTCCACAGATTGAAATGCTCCTATTTGCTGATTCTGGTTTCGTATATTTTAAGCTGATTAGTATCTTTTTTGCTTATTAGCAGAAATCAACAACTAATACTAAAATCAGCTAAAAGCAAAGACGGTTCACCATGTATGGTGCAACCGTCTTTTATACATTTCTATCTGCAACTATGACCATACCGCCCACTGCAATCGGCAAATAATAGGTGATGATTCGCCAAAGCAGAAGTGTTGTGACGATGAGATTTGCAGGAAAAAACAGCTGAAAGACAACATAGAAGCTACCTTCAGCGCCAAGAGCAGCTCCAGGAAGTGGAATAAAAGCTGTCACCATCGCCACGAATGCAGAGGCGCCAATAACGTATAACAAAGAGTTAAATGTGAGTTGAAACCCATAGCCAATAGTGATCGGAATCATGAAGAACAAGGTCAATTGAATAAACGAAATCAAAAGCGCTACGAACAAAGCATATTTTTCCTTTTTTATCGCCTTCATATGATCATGAAACTCGTTGATGTGTTTTAACATTATGACGGATTTGTGCGTGATGCATTTATACTTGAAGTGCTTCCTTAGTAAACGCGCAAGAATGATAACCCATTTTTTGATGTACTTGGGGCGATATGCACTCGCCAAAAGCAAGAGTATTACCGTAAAGTTGACCACAAATCCGATAATGCCAAGGTAAAGAAAGTTTGAGATCTGTTCTTTAAAAAAGCTTGCTTCAAAGATTAGTACAGCAAATCCATATACGACTAAAGCCGCTTGATAGGTGATAAATTTTTTAGTCAGCACAGACGCCCCTTTACCGAGTGCCACTTTATTCTTATGAAGCAGATAAAGTTGTGCAGGCTGTCCTCCTGACGCAAAAGGTGTGATACCGTTAAAGAATTGACCTGCAAGCGTTATGCTGAGCGCACGTTTGAAGCTAATGGCACGATTCAACAAAAGCATGAGAATCGATGCTTCTGAAATCCAATACGCTATGATAAGCAATAAGCTTAGTCCTAAAAATTGCGGCTTGATGATTACAAGTGCCCTAGCGATGTCAATTAATTGACCAGATACATATAAGATTATCAGCATAGCACCAAGAACAAGCCAAGGAAATACAAGCTTAATTGTATACTTTGGGTTTTTTTTCATAATGCAAGTGCCCTTCCAACTCAAACATCTGTTCATAATAGTCTTCCCACATCTGGCCAATGGTTTCTCTATTATAATGGTCAGATCCACGTTTTGCTTGCATCGACCAAGTCGTGTAATAATTTTCATTCCTGGATAGCCTTAATATCGTTTGGGCAAACTGGGTATTGTCTTCACCACTCAAGTAATAATCAAAAAGAATATCATTATAGATCGGTAGATTTCGAAGCAATATTGGCATTTCGACACTCATCGCTTCCAAAACAGTCATTGGAAAGAGTTCACTATACGAAGGTAAAAACATGACATCCGCCAAATTATATATTTCATTCATTTCTTCACGGTCGACAATGCCTAAAAACGTCACATTTTTAGGTGGATTTTCAACAAGTGCTTTGAGTGTGTCATATCCATCGGTAATTTTTCCAAAAGAGAATCCACCTGCCCATACATATTGAATGTGCGGGGTCATCTTAGCTGTCTCAATAAAATCCAAAATACCTTTACGCGTCTGTATCTGTCCGACACCGAGAACAACAAAATCATCCGTAGAATACCCATACTTCTGTCTAATGCTTCTTTTTTTCTCAGTCCCCATTTTAAAGAATTGTTCACGGGATACGTAATTCGGTATATAGTTGATGATTGATCGATCAATCCCGAGTGCTTCCAGCTTGTCTATAAAGACTGGATTAACGGTCACGAGACGATCCATGGATTTATAAAAACGCATCACGTATCGATAAAAAACATACTTGGCAATTTTTGGCAGTTCGATGCTACCATCTATTGTTTCAGGTATAAAATGAACAGAAGCGACTCTGATCGTTTTTCGACGATGCAACAAAGCATGTATGTAAAACCTGAAATTGATCGTGTGATAATGTGTCACTTCGCCTGAACCAATTCTATTCAAGCTTATCCTTGTTTTATTGCCCATTCGTTCTCTGACCAGTGCATATTGCTCATGAAAAGCGGAGCCAACACCTTGTCCCTTTACTTTTTCCGCCAATGACATGACGGTAAGCTCTTGTGAATGTCTATTCTTAATTTTTTCAATCTTAATTTTCATGATAAATTCCTTTCGCCTTGTCTTCTAACTTATCATATCCTTTAAGTGTTAAAAACTTATTAAAATGACATTAAGCCTACATTAGTTTACAGCTTAATACCTAAATTCTACGTCGTTTTACGAAAACCATTAAAAATCGATATTTTCGCTGAACCTACGAAGAATTCAAGTAGTTACTCCTACATTTTAACATTATTCACACCCCTTCCTCAACACATTTGAATAAGATATACCCATTATTCTCAATTAAGTTGCAAATATCACAATTCTAGGTTCAATTAATAAACCACTCGATTCATTCAAGCGATTCAAGCGCCAATTTATCAATCGTTACGACTCTAAGCAGATACATTTTTTATACACCTCTTGATAAGGATATTTGCTTGAGAGCTTCATAATCACAGACCTAGCTGTTTTGATAATTTTGGCCGCAAGAAAAACGTATTTCAAGCGAAATGTCTTTATCTGCTGCCTATATTCAGACACATCCAAGTAGTCAAATTTGAAGAGTAAAAACAGATTGTATGAAAGCATCATCATTTGGAATACTGCTTCATTTGCCCAGAATGATTTCAAAAGCAAGTGGCCTACTGACATGTCGTATTTTGCTTCTTTGATATAGTTTTCAGCATTGCCACGCTTTTCATAGGAGAGAACCACCGCTTCTGACTCTAGGTCTGTATTGGTGACAAAGAAAAAATAGTCGTACTCTGAACCTTCTAACAGGCTTAACTGAGCTCTTTCTTTTTCGGGTTTCAGAACGCGAGACACGACAAATCTTCTTTTTTTCTTCCACTTATCCAATTTTATAAGCAGCTCAGCGGTTTCTCTGCCGTCTATACCTTTAAGAAACACAGCAGAGGAAGCGGTCACTTGGGAGACAAGTGTTGCATAAGCTTTAGCTTTAATTAAGTATTTGCAACCAAGAGACTCGATTGTTTCAATGATTTCTTCATCGAAGTAGCCACTATCCATACGGAAAAAGATTTCCAAGTTTTGAGCTTTAAGAGTGGCAACAATCTCTTTAATCAGTTCAGCAGCACCATTTGCGGTGTATGCATTACCACTTCTAACAAAACCAGTGACATAGGCTTTGAGTTCATCACAAAAGGCAAACTGGACATTGTAGCATCGATTGCCCAGCTTTTTAGGATTGTAACCTTTAGTAGCGCCTTCTTGGTGGCCTTCTACATTAATGACACTGCTATCGATATCAATAGTGATGGATGTCAATCCACTTTTAGAAAGTAGCTTTTTAAACACTTTGAAGTTGATTTCTCTGAACATTTGCGTCGTTTTGAAGCTGAAGTTGCTTAAAAAACGCGACACGGTTTCAGGCTCTTTAACAGAAATATCGAATTCACGAACAAGGGGATCATTCTTTAAAAGTTTTAAACGTTCGAGCTTATCTATGCCTATAAAATGACCAGAGAGCATGGTTTTAACATGATTCATTTTAATCTTGTTTACAGAAGCGCTTTCAAAAGTGAGGTCATTTTCAATCATCTCAAAAATGCCGTTATTTTTAGTGTTCTCTAGCATCAGAAAAAGTCCTGCATTTGAGGTAAGATTTTTAGCCTTAAACTCGATTTTATTTATCATAAGCCATCTCCTTCACAACACCTCTATTTGTTACATTTTTACCCATCAAACAAGACAAAAAACATACAAATAGATGTTGATTTGCTGCAATTTTCTTTCACCCATTGGGTGAAAGAATGGTTTTGGCTTAACGATTATAAATACTTGCTTAAAGGGTTATATGAGTAGATTGCACGTAGAATCTAGGTAATAAACCCATTGAGGCCAATCCTATAAATGGGGTAGAAAAGACAAAAGTCGCGTCGCAGGCTCCGGGACCTGTGAAACCTCAGGTTCAAGCAATTACGGCTGAAACTCAAAAGCCGGCGTCTTTCCTCAAAAAAATGATCAAATGGATTACGAAAAAGTAATGACCACATAAGACAACCTTTTGGTTGTCTTTCATTTTTGATTTCATATTTTCACGCAAACTTTTTTTAAGTCTCAACCGTCTTATAGGTGTAAGCTTACAATGAACTTAGGAGAATATAAATGTCACAAAAGAAATTAACAGAAAGTGAACTACAAAGGTACACCATCGACTTTAGGGAAGCGCATTTTAGGTTTGCTTATAGTTATGCTAAAAATGTGGAAGACGCATGGGACATCGTACAAGAAAGTATTTTAAAAGCATTGAGTGCCATTAAGAGAGGTATGGTTCCCGAACATCTCAATAGCTGGTTTTACAGAATACTAGTAAACGCTTCTTTGGACCATTTGAAGAGGCATAAGCGTTATGTCCCATTTGATTTGGACGACACATCGCCCCTTTTAGAATTTCAGGATGTCCATAGCGATTTGGATTTACATCACGCCTTAGATCGGATTCCCACAGAGATTCGGACGATTGTAACGTTGAGGTATTTTGAGGATTTTAAAATCAGTGAAATTGCAGACATACTAAGTTTAAACGAAAATACTGTCAAGACGCGTTTGTATCGTGGATTGAGTTTGCTCAGAATTGAACTGGAGGAAAAATAATGCAATCAAGAGATCAGGAAAAATTGGAAGCTTTAAAGTCAAATTATCATGAAATTCCTTATCCGGTAGATTTGAAAAGCAGAATAGAGGCTATTTATCAGAAACAAAAGCAAAAGAAAGCACACGTTAATCTAATTCGAATTGGATTAAGTACTGCTGCGGTGCTTACCTTGTTTACGATTGGCGTCAACACAAATCAAAGCTTCGCTGCCGCCATGACGAAGCTACCGATTATCGGTCCCATCGTCAGTGTGATCAGTTTCAAGTTTGATGAAATCGACACTGATTTAGTACATGCAAACGTAGAAGCACCTGTGATTACGGGTTTAGAAAACAAAACGTTAGAGGCAGCACTCAATCAAAAGTATTATGAGGAGAGCAAAGCTTTATATGAGGCGTTTGTTTCAGAAATGGGAGAAATTGAAAATTTGGGAGGACATGCTGGGATAGACAGCGGGTTTGAAATCAAAACAGATAACGATTTGCTGATATCAATTGCGAGGTATGTGGTTAATACTGCTGCATCTTCATCAACGACGATGACCTATGAAACGGTGGATAAAGAGTTTGGTTTGCTCCTGACACTACCAAGCCTATTTGTAGATGATACTTACATCGATATCATCTCAGCGTACTTAATTGATGTCATGAAGGAAACCATGAAGAATGACTCATCTAAGGTTTATTGGGTGTTAAAAGAGGATTTTGCACCTTTTGAGTCCATCAAACCAAATCAGAATTTCTATATTTCCGATCAAAACAAGCTGATGATTTCCTTTGATAAATATGAAGTCGCGCCAGGTTATATGGGTATTGTAGAATTTGAGATACCGACTGACATCATTAAAACACTTTTAGTTAGTGACCGATATATCAAATAATAAATAAAGCCGTGATGCTTATTGATCACGGCTTTCATGTCTTATAATTGCTTTTCCATCGAAAGTATGGCATTTCGAAGCTGACTGGCTTCCCGTATGAAGAAATCGGCGTCAAGCTCATCAAGGGCATACCTCTCATCTCGGATGGCTCTTCCGCCTACCAGAATTTTAATCGGTTTATCCTTTCTCAGCGTTCTTAAGGTTTGGATCAGCTCTTTAGTGTTGTTGAGATGTGCACCAATCGAAACAGAGATAACCACCATTTGTATATCAAGCTCATCGATGAACTGGTGGAGACTACTGATGGGGATGCTGTTTCCTATGAAGTAGGTTTTCCAGTTTTCATGTCTAAAATATTCTCTGATGATTTTTAAGATCAAAACATGTTCTTCGTTGCTCGGCAACATGAAAACGGCAGAATACGGCTTAGACTGAATACCTTGAGAGGTACTGGTCATGGAGAGCCACCTATCTACAAGATTTGATATCAGATGCTCTTCAGCAACGGTAACCTTGCCCACTTGCCATAAGTCGCCTGTAAGTTTTAAAATAGGCAAATAGACTTTTTCTATTAAGGTGAGGGTGCTTAAACCATTCTGATAAAGGTCAAATATGCGATCAGTCGCTTCCTTTTCCTTGCCTGTGATAATCCAATCAATTAAGCGATGATTTAATGTGTCATATTCAGCCATAGATAGGTCTACGACTGTATCATTTTTCTTAGTGGCTTGATAAAGACTTGCATACTCAGTGGTTCCTAACAAATAATCGATGCGAACATTTAGCGTTTCAGATAATTTTACAAGTAAACTTTCGCCAGGAAATCTAGAGTTGTTTTCATAACTTGCAATAGTGGATTGGGCGATAGCCAAAATTTCTGCAAGCTCTTTTTGTGTTAGATTTCTAAGCTTTCGTGCATTTTTAAGCCTTTGGCCAAAATCACTCATAGGGTCACCTTTTCCTTAAAGTCTTTAAAACCATTATACTGATATAATCTGTATCGGTCAATTTAACATAAAATTTTATCATTTGTGCTCTTGATTTATATAAAAAAAAGAGGTACAGTATACTGTATTATCAAATATTCTAAGGAGACCAACTATGAATAGTCAAGTATAAATTGGCGAGATTTTAGCCAAACATTTGATATCAGCAGATGGCCGACCTTAACTAAGCATCCCTCAAATGGATGCTTCTTGGAAATCCATTTG